>ERZ791796.3-NODE-3-length-308530-cov-21.773119_pt1 | contig 308530 bp, 211 predicted proteins | sample MGYA00510311_ERZ791796 | MGnify/ENA primary metagenome ERZ791796 (study PRJEB30046, sample SAMN00792042) | human gut metagenome | study: EMG produced TPA metagenomics assembly of the A metagenome-wide association study of gut microbiota in type 2...
TGTTGACTAACTTCCCGACTATCCGTAAGGCTGTGAAGAAAATGGCTACTATCGACAAATTGACTAACGATGGTACTTATTCTAACCTTTCTAAGAGAGAAATTCTGCAGATCTCTCGTCAACGTGCAAAATTGGACAAGACTTTGGGTTCTATCGCTGACTTGACTCGTCTGCCGTCTGCATTGTTCGTTATCGACGTAATGAAAGAAAATATCGCAGTTCGCGAAGCTAACCGTTTGGGTATTCCTGTATTTGGTATCGTTGATACTAATTCTGACCCTTCAAACGTAGATTTCGTAATTCCTGCTAATGATGATGCTACTAAATCAGTAGAAGTTATTCTGGATGCTTGTTGTGCTGCTATGATCGAAGGCTTGGAAGAAAGAAAAGCTGAAAAGATCGATATGGAAGCTGCCGGTGAAGCTCCTGCTAACAAAGGCAAGAAGAAATCAGCTAAAGCAAGACTCGACAAATCTGACGAAGAAGCTATCAACGCAGCTAAAGCTGCTGCTTTCTTGAAGGAAGACGAAGAGGCTTAATATAATAATGTGCCAATTTGCTAATGTGCAAGGGTATGCTTATACACTTGCATCTTGATTGGCAGATTGGCACATTTTTTTGTTTTGAAAATTATTATTCATTTAAATAAAAGAAATTATTATGGCTGTAACTATGGCTGATATTACCAAGCTGCGTAAAATGACCGGAGCTGGTATGATGGATTGTAAAAACGCATTGACTGAAGCTGAAGGCGATTTCGACAAGGCAATGGAAATTATCCGTAAGAAAGGGCAAGCTGTTGCTGCTAAGCGTTCAGAACGTGAAGCTGCTGAAGGTTGCGTTTTGGCTAAGACTACCGGTGACCGTGCTGTTATCATTGCTTTGAAGTGTGAAACTGACTTTGTGGCTCAGAATGCAGATTACGTGAAGCTGACTCAGGATATTCTTGATCTTGCTGTGGCTAACAAATGCAAGACTTTGGAGGAAGTAAAAGCATTGCCGATGGGTAACGGTACTGTACAGGATGCAGTAGTTGATCGTAGCGGTATCACTGGTGAAAAAATGGAACTTGATGGTTACATGACTGTAGAAGGTGTATGCACTGCTGTTTACAACCACATGAACAGAAATGGTCTTTGCACTATTGTTGCTTTCAACAAGGAAGTTAACGATCAGTTGGCTAAACAAGTAGCTATGCAGATTGCTGCCATGAACCCGATTGCCATTGATGAAGATGGCGTTTCTGAAGAAGTAAAACAGAAAGAAATCGAAGTTGCCATTGAGAAGACAAAAGCAGAACAGGTACAGAAGGCTGTAGAAGCAGCTCTGAAGAAAGCTAACATCAACCCGGCTCATGTGGACAGCGAAGAACACATGGAAAGCAACATGGCTAAAGGATGGATTACTGCTGAAGATGTAGCGAAGGCAAAAGAAATCATTGCTACCGTTTCTGCTGAAAAGGCTGCACATCTGCCTGAACAAATGATTCAGAACATAGCTAAAGGCCGTCTGGGTAAGTTCTTGAAAGAAGTTTGCCTGTTGAATCAGGAAGATATCATGGACGCTAAGAAGACAGTAAGAGAAGTGTTGGCAGCAGCTGATCCTGAACTGAAAATCGTTGACTTCAAGCGTTTCACTTTGAAAGCTGAATAATCAGTCAGGAAACTGAGAATATAGGAGGCTGTCTTCAAATCTTTTTTTGAGGACAGCCTCATTTTTTTTGTTATTTCAATGCTTTGTCTATTTCCTTCATCAACTTGTCCATTTCCTCTTTTTGGTAACCGACAGTAGCGGATATCACTTTACCTTCTTTGTTAATCAGGTAACTTCTGGGAATGTACTGACTGGCAAATTTATTCGTGACTTCCCGTTTGGGATCCGGGTAGAGAGGAAACGTAAATTCCTTGCGCTTGTTGTATGCCGTTAATTCCTCATCGGTATGCTCACGTCCGATCACTATCATGCGGAAATCCTTGTTGTCTTTATATTTGGGCCAAAGGGTTTTCTGAACTTCTGCCAGTTCACTCTGGCAAGGACCGCACCAAGTGGCAAAGATATTAATGAGTACTACTTTCCCTTTCAAGTCTGCGGAATTTACTGTTCCGTTGACGGTCGAAGTAAGGGTGAAAGCAGGCATCTTGTCGCCTGTTTTGACTATATCCCCTTTGTCGTTTTGGGCAAACGACAGCAGTGAGAATAACGCTGCTACACAAAATAAAGTAACTTTCTTCATTTCTTATATCTTTTAAATAAGTTAGCCTCCTATACCCTTTGTTTTCGTGTATCCTTCCCTGACAAGCAGTTCCATGACCTTAGTCTTGAAATCCCCTTGTATGATGATTTCTCCGTCTTTAGCTGAACCACCTACTCCGCATTTACTTTTCAGCAGCTTGCCCAGTTCCTTCAAGTCGTTCTCCGTACCGACAAATCCGGTAATTAATGTTACCACTTTACCACCCCGGTTTTTCTTGTCAATGGAAACTCGGAGGTTTTGTTTGTCTTTATCGAGAGTGACCTGTTCTTCGTCATTATCCATTTCGTAGCCAAAATCAGGGTTCGTGGAATACACTACATTCAGCCTGTCTTTCCAATCGTTCTTTTTCATGCTTCTTCTTTTTATTTCTTCCCAAAAGTATCAAACTTATGGAAAAGAGCAAAATTTGCATTGGTTTTCATTGTTTTGTTTAATCTCTATTAAGGTTTTGCGATATTGGGTTGTCAGTCTCAAAAAATAATGTACTTTTGCAAAATACCAAATAATGTAAGAAGTATGAGCACTTATATACCAAAAGAGGCGGATAAAGTGCCGGAGCCTACCTTGCGCAGACTTCCCTGGTATCTGTCTAATATAAAACTGATGAAAGAAAAAGGAGAACAATACGTTTCTTCTACACAAATCTCTAAGGAAATAAATATTGACGCATCCCAAATCGCCAAAGATTTGTCGTACGTCAATATATCGGGGCGTACGAGAGTGGGGTATAACATTGACGCACTGATTGAGGTATTAGAGAGCTTTCTAGGATTTACCAATATGCATAAAGCCTTCTTGTTTGGTGTAGGTAGTCTGGGGGCCGCTTTGCTCCGGGACTCGGGTTTGCATCATTTCGGACTGGAGATTGTGGCAGCTTTTGATGTCAACCCCGAATTGGTGGGAAAAGACCTGAATGGCATTCCTATTTTTCATTCTGATGATTTCGAAGCAAAGATGAAAGAATATGACGTGAATATCGGTGTGCTGACAGTACCTATTAATATAGCTCAGGAAATTACAAATAAAATGGTAGACGGAGGTATAAAGGCGGTATGGAATTTTACTCCGTTCCGTATTCGCGTACCGGAGAATATTGTGGTGCAGAATACTTCCCTTTATGCCCACTTGGCTGTAATGTTTAACCGATTGAACTTTAACGAGAAATAAATGAAGATTATTGCAGTAGGAATGAACTACGCCCGGCACAACAAAGAACTGGGACATACACAGATAAATACGGAACCGGTGATTTTTATGAAGCCCGATTCCGCTATCCTGAAAGATAGTAAACCCTTTTTCATTCCCGATTTTTCTAACGAGATACATTATGAGACGGAACTGGTGGTCCGTATCAACCGGCTGGGGAAGAATATCGCTCCCCGTTTTGCTAACCGCTATTATGACGCAGTGACCGTAGGCATTGACTTTACTGCCCGTGACCTTCAACGGAAGTTCCGCGAGCAGGGCAACCCCTGGGAACTCTGCAAAGGCTTTGACTCATCGGCTGCTATCGGTACTTTTGTTCCGGTAGATCGCTATAAGGATATCCAGAACCTGAATTTTAATCTCCTGATTGACGGTAAGGAAGTGCAGAGTGGCTGTACGGCAGATATGCTTTTCAAGATAGACGATATCATTGCTTATGTCAGCCGTTTTGTGACGCTTAAAATCGGAGATCTCCTGTTTACGGGTACGCCTGCCGGTGTAGGTCCGGTCAGTATCGGACAGCATTTGCAGGGATATCTGGAAGGTGAGAAGCTGCTGGATTTCTATATCCGCTGATTCATCTGTTCATCAAAAAAACGTTTAGTATACAATTTATGAAAATAAGAGTAGGTTTTGGCTTCGATGTACATCAACTGGTCGAGGGGCGTGAGTTATGGTTGGGCGGTGTCCTTTTGGAGCATACGAAAGGGCTGTTGGGACATTCGGACGCCGACGTGCTGCTGCACGCTGTTTGCGACGCTTTATTGGGAGCGGCCAATATGCGTGATATCGGTTATCATTTCCCGGATACAGCCGGAGAGTTTAAAAATATTGATAGCAAGATTCTGTTGAAAAAGACCGTGGAACTGATTGCCGGCAAAGGATATAAGGTCGGCAATATTGACGCGACGATTTGTGCGGAACGTCCGAAGCTGAAGGCACATATCCCTTTGATGCAGGAGACGATGGCAATCGTAATGGGGATTGACGCAGATGATATCTCGATCAAAGCTACTACTACCGAGAAGCTTGGATTTACCGGTCGTGAAGAAGGTATCTCCGCTTATGCTACGGTACTGATAGAGAAGACTGATTAACCCCCTAAAATAAATAAAACATGATTAGAACTTTAAATTTCTGCTTAACACTGTTCGCTTTATTCTTAACTACTTTCTGTATGGCTCAAAAGAGCGAGTTGAAGTTTAATAAAGACGGTAAGTTTAAAATAGTACAATTTACCGATGTACATTTTAAATATGGCAATCCGGCCTCGGATGTAGCGTTGGAACGTATAAACCAGGTGCTTGATGCCGAACAACCGGATGTGGTAATTTTCACCGGTGATGTGATTTATTCCGCTCCGGCAGATTCCGGTATGTTGAAGGTTCTGGAGCAGGTGTCCAAACGTAAACTCCCTTTCGTTGTGACTTTTGGCAATCATGATGATGAACAAGGATTGACCCGGACGCAATTGTACGATATAATCCGTACCGTTCCGGGGAATTTAATGCCCGACCGGGGAACTGCTTTGTCACCGGATTATGTGCTGACAGTGAAGTCTTCTTCCGATCCTAAAAAAGATGCAGCTTTGCTTTATTGTATGGACAGCCATTCCTATTCACCGTTGAAAGACGTGAAAGGATATAACTGGCTTACGTTCGATCAGATAAATTGGTATCGCCAGCAAAGCGCAGCTTATAAAGCTCAGAACGGTGGCCAACCAGTGCCCGCTCTGGCCTTTTTCCATATTCCTCTGCCCGAATATCATGAAGCTGTCCGTGACGAAAATGCAGCTCTGCGGGGTACTCGAATGGAAGAGGCTTGTTCGCCGAGAATAAACACGGGAATGTTTGCCGCTATGAAAGAAGCGGGAGATGTAATGGGAGTATTTGTCGGACACGACCACGATAATGATTACGCGGTCATGTGGAAAAACATCCTATTGGCTTACGGGCGTTATACCGGTGGGAACACTGTGTATAACCATTTGCCGAACGGCGCCCGTATCATCGTATTGGATGAAGGCGCCCGTACATTTACTTCCTGGATCCGTCAGAAAGACGGCATCGTGGATAAAGTCTCTTATCCGGCAAGCTTTGTCAAGGACGATTGGACTAAACGTTGAGGTTGGTAAACTTCACATGACTAAGGCGTGTATATTTAGAACCATAGCTTTCGTATCGGCGTGACACTTTCGCCGATTCGATGTAGATAATCTCTCCCAGTCGGTATTCATGTTCTATCCCGGATAGAGTACATGATACTGCACTGGGATTTTTAGATGGAATACTCATAACAGCCAAGTTGCCGCTTGCATCGGTCAGTGTGAGTATCTGTTTGACAAAAAACTGTGGGGTGGTTCCGTTTACTCTTGTCTTGTACGGGTCATCTTCCAGCCGCACACGGGTCACTTTCAGTTTCAAGTCTGTCAGTTTCTCTCCCAACTCTCCCAGATACCGGCTTGACGAACGTTTCTCTCTCGATTTTCTCTGCATTATATCCAGGTGTATGGAGTGATACGCCTGTGCTATTTTGACGAAACGTTCCTGTTTGGGAATCTTTGGAGTAAACTTATAGGCTATCCAACTTAAATAGGAAGGGTCTATTTTTAGGATTTCATGCAGGAAGTGTCCGCGATATTTCCCGAAGAAGATCAGATCGTCACCATTACTCTGCATTCTTTTCTCATTATAATCCACAAGAATAAGGCAGCGTTTCGAGTAATAGAACATCGTACTGGCCACTCGGAGAGACTCGTTAATATCCGGTGACAGATCATGTATGTAAAGAATCGACTGTTTTTCGGGCAGGGGAGAATAGAGCCAAAGGGAATAGTTTGGTTTCCCCGGTCGGGGTAACACCACCAAGTAAACACCCTCCTCTTTGAAAGAGGCTCTGCCTCGGTTGTATTCATTCAGTTTGGCATACAATAAGGCTTGCTCGTTCTCGGAAATGCCCGGTAATCTGGGGTTAGCCATAATTGTTCTCGCTTTTGGTATATTTCAAATATAGGCAATTTTATTCAGAAAAGCAACTTCTTTTTTATAAAATCACTTCAATTAAGTATCGTTTTGAGGAAAGACAGCTTCACTAATAAAAATTATACATACATTTTACCCTCATACTTTCATAGATAGCCTTAATCCCTTTATTCATCATGGTTACAGGTATGAGGGTAACTATGAGGGTAAGGTGAGGGTAACTTTTACCCTCATAGCGTGTCTGGTCTTGATTTTGGTTGACTGGCTATACTACACAATTCTCCTATATACTATACATTAGTGCTTAGGTTTTCTTCTGTAAACTCTCAATGTTCTTCAAAAACTCACATAAGTTAGCAAAATTGTTTACGTATGTTAGCTTATTTGTTTACTGATGATAGCTTGTTGATTCACAGTAGTGAGCTCTTGATGATTTCTAAGGGAAAACATATAAACTATATAGCTAATATGCTTGGAATGCAGGTGTTTATCAGAAGAAGTACCTATGTCTTGAGGCCAATCCTGGCAAGGGCGATACATGAAAAATGATATTATTAGATGATACAAGGGGTAATATTAGGCTTTTATAGGAGACGGATTGCATGATAAGCCTGGATGAATACACTTCTTAGCAGTGTTTTATTTCCTGAAATGTTAAATATAATAATTCTTATATAGTTAATGTGGGGTTAGGAAGTTATGAGGTGTATTTATATTGTACACAACCAAAACGAGAAAGTACAATGACTGTTGACCTTATACCTGAAATAACTGACTATATTCTGTTGAATGTTTATTCATTCGCCTTTTCCGACCTGTATAATGGAAAAACCGGTGTTTCTTTAGCTCTTTTTAAACCACCCCTATTTATGAAGGATGATTATCTGGGAGGAATATCATCGTAGATATCTTGATATAGGTTATCTCTAGTGAATGTACAAAGAAAGACATAGTATAAAAAGTAACGTTTTAAATCACCAATAAATTAAGTATTATGAAAAAGTTCGCATTTAGTTTTTTAGTATTGATTTGGATATGTAGCAATATTCAAATGGCAGCTCAGGAGAAAATGCTTCAAGTTCGTGAAGATGGAGTTTATATGTATGTAGACCAAATGCCTGTATATCCAAAAGGGCAGGAGGGAATAATGCAATATATAGCAAAAACGGTAAAGTATCCGGCTTATGCAAGAGCAAAAGGAGCATCGGGAACTGTACTTGTGCAATTCGTGATAAAGAAGAATGGTAAAACATCACAGTTTGAGGTTGTGCGAGGAGTTGACCCGTTGTTGGACGAGGAAGCGCTTCGAGTAGTAAAAGGAATTCCAGGAAAATGGGTACCCGGTAGAGAAAAAGGGAAGAAAGTCCCGGTGTCATATACTATCCCGGTTAGTTTCCGATTGAGTGGGGAAAATAATTCTTCCTCTTCAAATGAAGGACTGAAGGTGAATAAGAATATAAAGGCGTCTTTGGAAGGAGTCTGGCAAATTTGTACTCATGTGGAACCTTTAGGATACGGAAAGTTTGATATCCAAACCGGACCTTATATGAAAATATTATCATCGGATAAGAACTTTTTCAATATACATTTAGCAATAACGGATGAGAGAGCTGTTATAACGGCAATGGGAACTTATGCTCAAACATCTGACTGTACTTATGTTGAAAAAATCTTTAAATCGATAACTGATCCGGAACTAACAGGAGCAGATAGTAAACTGAAATTTGAATTTATTTCGGAGAATCTGTTACAGATTAGTTATCAATTACCTGGTCGCCCGTTGCCGAGTAAAGAAATTTGGGTTCGGGTTATTCAGCCGAATTTGAAGCAACCTGAATTGTTTCCTCAAACTTTGTGACAACTAGCAGTTTGTGAAAAGATATAGTAACAAATAATATTTCAGAAGAACAGTAAAATAGTATTCTCTACATCTATGATGTTTCGTTCGCAATAAATTTATATTCTCCGAAGAATCCCGTATATTTGTTGCCATATAATTTTCAGAATTCGGATGAAAGAACGAAATAAAAGAGTATTAGTCGGAATGAGCGGCGGTATTGACAGTACCGCCACTTGTCTGATGTTACAGGAGCGAGGATACGAAATAGTAGGAGTAACCATGCGTGTATGGGGCGACGAGCCGCAAGACGCCAGAGAGCTGGCTGCGCAAATGGGGATTGAACATTATGTGGCGGATGAGCGTATCCCTTTCAAAGAGACGATCGTAAAGAATTTCATAGACGAGTATAAGCAAGGACGTACGCCGAATCCGTGTGTGATGTGTAACCCTTTATTTAAGTTTCGTGTCCTGACGGAGTGGGCGGACAAGCTGGGTTGTGCCTGGGTTGCTACCGGACATTATTCCCGCTTGGAAGAGAGAAACGGGGATATTTATATAGTAGCCGGAGATGATGACAAGAAAGACCAGTCTTATTTTCTTTGGCAACTGGGGCAGGATGTATTGAGGCGTTGTATTTTCCCTTTGGGGGATTATACGAAAGTGAAAGTACGCGAATACCTTGCTGATAAAGGCTACGAAGCCAAGTCCAAAGAAGGAGAGAGTATGGAAGTCTGCTTTATTAAAGGTGATTACCGTGACTTCCTTCGTGAACAGTGCCCGGAACTGGATAACGAAATAGGACCGGGGTGGTTTGTCAATTCCGAAGGAGTGAAGTTGGGGCAGCATAAAGGTGCGCCCTATTATACGATCGGTCAGCGAAAAGGCCTGGAGATTGCGTTGGGCAAACCGGCTTATGTGTTGAAAATCAATCCGCAGAAAAATACGGTAATGCTTGGCGATGCCGAACAGTTGCGGACGGATTATATGCTGACGGAGCAAGATAAGATTGTGGATGAACGGGAATTGTTCCAATGCGAGAATCTGACGGTAAGGATTCGTTATCGAAGCCGTCCGTTGCCTTGCCGGGTGAAGCGGTTGGCGGATGGACGACTGTTGGTGCGATTTCTTGAAACGGCCTCGGCTATTGCCCCCGGACAATCTGCTGTGTTCTATGACGGAAGGCGGGTACTGGGCGGAGCTTTTATTGCTTCGCAACGAGGAATCGGATTGGTGATTTTGGAGAACGAAGGATTTTGATTGATTAAAACAAAGATAACTTATGAAGAAACTTGTATTATTGGTTTTTGCCTTGAATATTTGTTTGGGTACTTTTGCGCAATTCACGCCGGGGGATACCCTGAAGTATCGTATCAGTCTGAAAGACAAAGCGGCTACGGACTACTCTTTGCAAAAGCCTGAGATGTATTTATCCAAGAAATCTATTGAACGGAGAAAAAGACAGGGATTGGAGATAGATTCTACTGACCTGCCGGTATGTAAGAAATATGTGGATGCGATACGCAAGAAAGGCGTTCATGTGCTTGTTACAGGAAAATGGGATAATTTCGTCACTGTTTCCTGTAATGACAGTATGTTGATTGCTGAAATAACCGGGTTGCCCTTCGTCCGTTCCACGGAGAGAGTTTGGAGAGGTGTCGCCAAACGAGCTTCTGAGAGAGATTCATTGATTAATAAACCTTTACGTACGGACAGCCTTTACGGTCCCGCAATTACTCAAATAAAGATGAGCCATGCGGACCGTCTCCATGAAGCAGGCTTCAAGGGGCAGGGGATGACGATTGCTGTTATTGATGCCGGATTTCATAATGTTGACAAGATAGAGGCAATGAAAAATATCAATATTCTGGGTACTCGTGACTTCGTGAATCCGGAAGCCGATATCTATGCAGAGAGCAGTCACGGAATGTCCGTGCTTTCCTGTATGGCAATGAATCAGCCGAATGTGATGATTGGTACGGCTCCCGAGGCCTCTTATTGGTTGCTTCGCAGTGAGGACGAGTATTCGGAGAATTTGGTGGAACAGGATTACTGGGCGGCAGCTATCGAATTTGCCGATAGTGTCGGAGTGGATTTGGTAAATACGTCTCTCGGATATTATTCATTTGATGACCCGGCGAAGAATTACCGCTATCGTGATTTGAACGGACATTATGCATTGATGTCCCGTGAGGCGGCGAAGGCGGCAGATAAGGGAATCGTTGTAGTATGCAGTGCGGGAAACTCCGGGTCCGGTTCGTGGAAGAAGATTACGCCTCCGGGAGATGCGGAGAATGTGATAACCGTAGGTGCGGTGAACAAATATGGAGTTCTGGCTCCGTTCTCTTCTGTTGGGAATACGGCCGACGGACGGGTGAAGCCGGATGTTGTTGCCGTAGGTCTGGGCTCGGATGTAATGGGAACGGACGGTAATTTGCGCCATGCTAACGGAACTTCCTTTTCTTCTCCGATTATGTGCGGAATGGTGGCTTGTCTGTGGCAGGCTTGTCCGGAGCTGACTGCAAAAGAGATTATCGAACTGGTACGCCGGTCGGGCGACCGGGCAGTTTTCCCCGATAATATATATGGATACGGCATTCCTGATTTGTGGAAAGCTTATCAATCTACGGTAAACACTCGCCGTTGATTATGGACTCGCTTTCTCTTTTAGAACTGAATGCGCTTGTTCGCCGCAGCCTGGAGCAGTGCTTGCCCGATGAATATTGGATACAGGCGGAGCTGAGTGACGTTCGTTCCAATACGACGGGACATTGCTATCTGGAATTCATACAAAAGGATCCGCGTAGCAATAGTCTCGTAGCCAAGGCACGCGGTATGATCTGGAATAATATTTACCGCCTGCTGAAACCTTATTTTGAGGAATCTACCGGACAGCTGTTCACTTCGGGAATAAAAGTGCTGGTCAAGGTGACCGTGCAATTTCATGAACTCTACGGGTATAGTCTGACGGTACTCGATATCGACCCTACTTATACCTTGGGAGATATGGCGCGTCGCCGTCGTGAGATACTGCTGCAACTGGAAGAAGAAGGAGTACTGACGTTAAACAAAGAGCTGGAAATGCCGGTTCTTCCCCAACGTATTGCAGTTGTTTCTTCAGCTACGGCAGCCGGCTACGGCGACTTCTGTCATCAACTGAAACATAATTCCGGTGGCTTCTTCTTTTACACGGAGCTATTTCCGGCTTTGATGCAAGGTAATCAGGTGGAAGAATCCGTTTTGGCCGCCTTGGATTGCATCAATGCCCGTATAAGCGAGTTTGATGTAGTCGTGATTATCCGGGGCGGAGGAGCTGCTTCCGATTTATCCGGATTTGATACTTACCTGCTGGCAGCAGCCTGTGCGCAGTTCCCGTTACCTGTCATAACCGGTATCGGACATGAGCGTGACGACACCGTGCTCGATTCCGTGGCGCATACTCGTGTAAAGACTCCGACTGCCGCAGCCGAACTCTTAATTCAACGGGTAGGAGAGGCGGCGGAACGTCTTGAAGAATTGTCCGCCCGTCTTCAGCAAGGAGCTTATACTTTGCTGGAACAGGAGCAGAGAAGGCTGGTTACAATGCAAGCCCGTATTCCTGCACTGGTTCATCGGAAGCTGTCCGAAGCCCGTTTTACCCTGCTGACAGCCCGGAAGGACTTGTCGCAGGTGACGCAAAACTTGCTGTCCCGTCAGCGGCACCGGCTGGAACTATTGCAACAGCGCGTTGCGGATAACTCTCCCGAAAAGTTACTCAGCCGGGGGTATAGCATCACGCTAAAGGATGGAAAAGCGGTAACCGATGCATCTTTACTGCAGCCGGGCGATCAGTTGACCACCCGGCTTCTGAAAGGAGAAGTGCAGTCCACCGTCCGGTAGCGAACGTTCCGAACCCGGTATATTTAGAGTTTTATTATCAACCATTAAATACATATCACTGTGGCAGCAAAAAAAGAAACATACTCCGGCGCTATGGAGCGTCTCGAAAAGATTGTCAGGCAGATAGACAACAATGAATTGGATATTGACATCTTGAGCGAAAAAATCAAAGAAGCCAATGAAATTATTGCCTTTTGCACCGAAAAACTGACGAAAGCGGATCGCGAAGTCGAAAAATTATTGCAAGAAAAGCAACAGTCTGAAGAATAAAGGTTATTTTTGCAATTCAATGCATAAGAAAATAAACTAATACGTTACAATATGAAAGAAATAGACTGGGCGAATCTGTCGTTTGGATACATGAGGACAGATTACAATGTGAGAATCAATTTCCGCAATGGTAAGTGGGGTGAACTGGAAGTCAGCAGTGAAGAATATCTTAACTTGCACATGGCGGCTACTTGTTTGCACTATGGTCAGGAAGCATTTGAAGGACTGAAAGCATTCCGTGGAAAAGACGGAAAAGTGCGTATCTTCCGTCTGGAAGAAAATGCGGCGCGTCTGCAATCTACCTGCCAGGGAATCCTTATGGCGGAGCTTCCTACCGAACGTTTTAAAGAAGCTATCCTGAAAGTTGTGAAACTGAACGAACGTTTTATCCCTCCTTATGAGACAGGTGCTTCTCTTTATATCCGTCCGTTATTGATTGGAACAAGTGCTCAGGTGGGTGTGCATCCGGCTGACGAATATATGTTTGTGGTATTTGTGACTCCCGTGGGACCGTACTTTAAGGGTGGTTTCTCTACCAATCCTTACGTAATCATTCGTGAATTCGACCGTGCCGCTCCTCATGGAACTGGTATTTACAAGGTGGGTGGTAACTATGCAGCCAGTCTTCGTGCCAACAAGAAAGCACATGACCTGGGGTACTCTTGCGAGTTCTATCTCGATGCAAAAGAAAAGAAATATATCGATGAATGTGGTGCTGCCAATTTCTTCGGTATTAAAGATAATACGTATATCACGCCGAAATCAACTTCTATCCTGCCTTCTATCACTAATAAGAGCTTGATGCAGTTGGCGGAAGATATGGGAATTAAAGTCGAACGCCGCCCGATTCCGGAAGAAGAACTGGCTACGTTCGAAGAAGCCGGCGCTTGCGGTACGGCTGCCGTTATCAGTCCGATTGAACGTATTGATGATCTGGAGAATGGCAAATCATACGTTATCTCCAAGGATGGAAAACCGGGACCGATTTGTACGAAATTGTACAACAAGCTGCGGGGTATCCAGTACGGTGATGAACCGGATACGCATGGTTGGGTGACAATTGTCGAATAGTACTATCTTTCGCCACAGAGGACACAAAGGACACGGAGCCTTATAATTCATTTATAATCTCTGTGTCTTTTGTGTTCTCTGTGGTGAGAAACTTATAAAGATTGAATGGGAAAGAATAAATTAGAGAAGTTTGCCGATATGGCGAGTTATCCGCATGTGTTCGAATATCCGTATTCGGCAGTGGATAATGTGCCTTTTGACATGAAGGGAAATTGGCACAAGGAGTTTTTCAAGAACGATCATCCGATTGTGCTCGAACTGGGCTGTGGACGGGGAGAATATACGGTCGGTCTGGGGAAGATGTTTCCTGAAAAGAACTTTATTGCGGTAGATATTAAAGGAGCCCGTATGTGGACGGGGGCAACGGAGTCGTTGCAGGCCGGAATGAAGAATGTGGCATTCCTGCGCACGAACATTGAAATCATCGAACGGTTCTTTGCCGAAGGCGAAGTGAGCGAGATATGGCTTACGTTCTCCGACCCGCAAATGAAGAAGGCGACCAAGCGGCTTACTTCGACCTATTTTATGGAACGGTATCGGAAGTTCCTCAAACCGAACGGTATCATTCACCTGAAGACGGACAGTAACTTTATGTTCACTTATACAAAGTATATGATAGAAACGAACGGGCTTCCGGTGGAGTTTATGACGGAGGATTTATATCATTCGGATCTGGTAGACGATATTCTTGGTATCAAGACCTACTATGAACAACAATGGCTCGACCGGGGGTTAAATATCAAGTATATCAAATTCCGCCTTCCGCAAGAAGGACAGTTGAAGGAACCGGATGTGGAAATTGAACTGGATTCATACCGCAGTTATAATCGTAGTAAGCGGAGTGGATTGCAGACTAGTAAATAAAGAATAATTGAGTGGAACGTTCGACGTTCCGCTCTCAACTCTGAATGAATTATGACACTTTATCCTAAATTAATATTGGATGCACTGGCTACGGTGCGTTATCCCGGTACGGGAAAGAATCTGGTGGAAGCGGAGATGGTTGCTGATAATCTCCGGATTGATGGTATGTCAGTCAGTTTCTCATTGATATTTGAGAAGCCGACCGATCCGTTTATGAAATCTATGGTGAAGGCTGCCGAAACAGCTATTCATACTTATGTGTCGCCTGATGTGCAAGTTACGGTTGCGACGGAAAGCAAGCAGGCTGCCCGTCCGGAAGTAGGAAAGCTGCTTCCGCAGGTGAAGAATATCATCGGTATATCTTCCGGTAAGGGTGGGGTAGGCAAATCTACCGTCTCGGCGAATCTGGCAGTTGCTTTGGCAAAATTGGGTTATAAGGTCGGTTTGCTTGATGCGGATATCTTCGGACCATCTATGCCGAAAATGTTTCAGGTGGAGGACGCGCGTCCGTATGCCGAACGTATTGACGGTCGCGACTTGATTATTCCTGTTGAGAAATACGGTGTGAAGTTATTGTCTATTGGCTTCTTTGTCGACCCCGATCAGGCTACGTTGTGGCGTGGTGGAATGGCTAGCAATGCGCTGAAACAGTTGATTGGCGATGCCTCTTGGGGTGAACTGGATTATTTCCTGATTGACCTTCCTCCGGGCACGAGTGATATTCATTTGACTGTCGTGCAGACGTTGGCTATGACAGGCGCTATTGTTGTCAGCACTCCGCAGGCGGTAGCTTTAGCGGATGCCCGTAAGGGAATCAATATGTTCACTAATGATAAGGTGAATGTGCCTATTCTCGGATTAGTTGAGAATATGGCTTGGTTTACTCCTGCCGAACTTCCGGAGAATAAATACTATATCTTCGGTAAGGAAGGAGCCAAGAAGTTGGCGGAGGAGATGAATGTTCCTTTGCTGGGACAGATTCCTATTGTGCAGAGTATTTGCGAAGGAGGAGACAATGGTACGCCTGTTGCACTGGATGAAGATTCGGTGACTGGTCGTGCTTTCTTGTCGTTGGCTGCCAGTGTGGTGCGTCAGGTTGATCGGCGGAACGTAGAAATGGCTCCGACACAGATTGTTGAGATGCATAAATAAGCAAGACGGACAGAGATTGAATCGCTTGTGATGACGACAAGCTTCCGTAATCGTATAAAAACGCCTCCATAGTTTTCGAAAAGACTATGGAGGCGTTTCCTATGATCAAGGTGATGTACTTTACGATTACTTCTTTAAAGCTTTCATCAGTTGCTTTTTCATCGTGTCTGTACCTGGGAATCCCGTTTGCTTGAAGGTCGTATTTCCTTCTGCATCTATTACGAAATAAGTAGGAACTCCGCCGATTTTAAACGTAGACATCAGATACGCCCATTGATCATTTGTTACGCGGAAATGTTCTCCGTGAATATCGGGGATCATATTCTTCCAAGTGCCTTTCGGAGAGGTTTCTCCTGTGATATACAGGTAAAGAATGTCTTCGTCTTTCAGTTCTTCTTTCATGGGGATCATAGCCTTGTTGGCCATTCGGCACGGTCCGCACCAAGTTGCCCAGAAGTCAACCAGCAGTACGTGTCCGCGGAATTTGGAGATGATAGTCGAAAAGAGTTCTTCGTTTGTTACTTTCCCGATTTCATTGATTTTATATCCGGTCTTTTGCTTGTTCAGTTCTATCTTCTTGAGTAGTTTATCATTAAGGACCGTCAACAACTGTTTGTAGGCAGGAGAAGGCAGGGCTTCAAGGACTGCTTTCTGTTCGGCAGTCAATGGTGTGAAATCTTCTATGGAGCGATAGCACTTGTATGCTTCTCCCATTTGAAACAAGATTCCTTGGTTGGTACCCAACTTCTCTTCCATAAGATCTTTTCTGGAACTGAATATTCCTGCTCCGTATGCAAATTCCGGGGCGTACAAATCTACCGGCTCATTGAGTGTAAAATCTTTGAGTACATCAAGATAATCGACTGGAAATTCTATTTTGGTATTTGTGTAATACTCTTTAGTCTGTTCTCTGTTTAATTTCTGACTGACAACATGGGCACGCATGATAATGTCTTTTCCCATAAATAATCCGATAGCTGTGGTAATATCCGTATTGGCTTTCAGAATTTCTTTGGCAGCAGAACTGAGAGAGGCTTCATCTATCTGTTTGTAGGTGTTAAGACGTTTCTCTAAAAAGTAATCTTTTAGTCCGTTTATATCTTTTCCGGCTACATCTTTGACAATCTTGCTCGGGTTGTCAACCAAGTTACTTGGAATAGAATTGTCTGATAACTCTTGTTGAAGGTCAGCCAGATAACCTCCATAATAAGCTTTTTTGCCATAGGGCTTGTTGTCTTTCTGGAGATGTGATTGTTGGCGTGAACACTCGGCTGTGTTAACGATGATAGTACTTTCTTTTCCAGGAGCCAGCAAGCAAGGAATTTGTGCAAAGGGGAAAACAAGGGTGGCAGGAGTTACGGTAATAACATCTGTCTGAACCTGAAAACTTCCGTCTTCCTTGATAGTTACTTCTTCGGCATAATTTAACCACCTGATCGGGTCGTTTAAACGTAACTGTCCGGAGCTTGGCATATCTTTTTGATACCCTGTCACTTGTCCTTTTAATGTTGCTTTTCCATACGCAAATTCAGGTACCGGCAGTTCTGCCTTTTTGTTTATCTTATGAATAACGGCTCCTTTGGGTAATGCAGACTTACGGAAATCTTTTTCATTCAACTGTATTCCCCATATTTTGTATGCTCCGTCAAAATCTCCTTCTGAGAAATCCAGACTTGTTACGTTTGCTGGTATGGGTGGGAAAAGTAACTGAAATTCTGCCTCACCGGATTCAGGCATCCAGAATTCTTTGTCCAATGTGATGCCTACACCTTTGCGGATCGGGTATAAGGCCCCTTTTTCATCTTTGAGGAAACTGCCACTGGCTATTTTTATCCAGTATTTCGGACGATAAAATGCTTTGATGTATACAGTGGTAACTGTGTCACTCATGACAATTTTGTCAACTTCAATATTTGAAGAGCTCCAAGCTAGAAAAGGTGGGCGCTCGATAACTCTGTCTTTGGCTTGTACGGTGCAAACTACGCAGAGTATCAAACCCATAATCCATGAGAATCTTTTCATACGAATAGTGTTTATTTCGAACAAATATAACGATATTTTTGTGACTATCCTCAAAAAAGTAGAAAAAGATGTATCTTTTTTCCGATACCGATGAACGCCTTATCTCCCCCGGTATGGGGGAGGAGGCGCGGCACCGGGGAAATGTTTATTGTAATTTAAAAACTATCGGAAGGGTATATTCTACTGCAATGGCCTGTCCGCCTTGTTGTCCGGGTTCCCATTTGGGCATAGTGCTCACTACACGGATCGCCTCTGCATCAAGCAACGGAGATATGCTACGCAATACTTTTATATTGGATATGCTTCCGTCTTTACCGACAATCATTTGTAGGATGACTCTGCCTTGCTCCTTATTCTTTTGTGCAATAGTCGGATATTTGATGTTTCTGGCAAGATATTGCATCAGACCGGGTATTCCTCCGGGGAATTTAGGCATTACTTCCGCTACTTTGAGTGCTGTACCTGATGTTGCGTCTGTTGCGTTGGCATTAGAATCTTCTTTTGGACCATACGCTACTACAACTACTTCTTCCAGATCAGCTTGTTTTATTTCTTTTCCCTTTGAAGGAGCTGGACCTTGTAGCCTGAACATTACAGGAACTGAGAATCTGACATTTACATTTTCTCCTCTTTGTTTACCCGGTTTCCATTGGGGCATAGCGGCAATTACTCTTACAGCTTCCTTGTCAAGATAGGGATCTACGCTTCGGGCTACTTTTATGTCGGATATGTTTCCGTCTTTTTTAACAACGAAACTAACAATGACGCGTCCTTGTTTTCCGTTTTCATGAGCTGTTACAGGATATTTGATGTTTTTAGCTAAATATTGCATCAAGGCTTGTTGCCCTCCTGGAAATTCGGGCATTACTTCTACAACTTCAAATACCACAGAATCGGGTATACTCTTGCTTTGAGCGATAGGTGTTGACTTTGCGATTTCTTTTTTGGCCGGCAGAGCGACTGTTTGCTGAATTTCTTCACTTTGCAGTTCGGGGATATTTGCAATTTCCGGCTGAGGAGTGTTAACCTGTTCCATAACCTCTTTTGCAAATCTTTCTGTGGTACGGGCTACTACTTCGATGTTGCTGACAATCATCAACAGGGCAGCCAAGGGAAGAAACATGATATATTTTGTTCTTCCTATTTCTTTGGTTCTTCGTTTGTTCATCATTTTGATACGATTTTTAAGTGGTAAAACATTGAAACTATTTGATAAATTTGCTGCAGCCTTGTGATGAGCCAGTCCTAACAAGTGGTACTGGTATGATTTACTGTCATGTCCCGTCTCCAATACCCGGCTGTCTGCCATGTATTCGAGATTGCCTCTGACTTCCCGTTTCATAAGCCAGCTAAATGGATTGAACCAGCAGAATATGCACATTATTTCACTGATTAATACATCTATCGAGTGGTATTGACGGGCGTGAGTTTCTTCATGGGTGATTATCTCACTAATTTCAGAGTCGGTATGTGACTGTGGGTGTATGAATATCCAATGAAAAAAAGAGAACGGTCCTGCTTCTTTCTTTAATAGGTGTACACGCACTCCTTTCAATTGGCTTTTGGAACATTGAAAATGCAGTCGCATGATACTTCCTAGTTGAAGGAAGAAACGGGCGGTCAGTAGTAATACTCCGCTCCAATAGATAATGCCTGTGAGAAGTTTGATTAGCTCTTGCCAATTAATCTCTGTTTCTTGTGGAATGGTAACGACTTGTTCCGGAAGTATGATTGTTGCATAAAGATCTGCCATTGCTACCATTGGCTCGTGTGCTTTTATCCACCCTTCAATATTTAGTAAAGGGTAGAGCAAGGAAATGGCAAAAAAACATAACAAGGCTATCCGTCGCCAGTGAAAGAAGGTGTCTTTATGAAAGAACAACCGATAGAAGGCGTAGAACAAAGCAATTGCTACATTTATCTTTAGAAAATAGGCTAATTCCGGAGTCATAATGGATATCTTTTTACTATTAATTATCTTTTCCTTTTTCTATCAGTTCGATAATGTCTTTGAGATCATCAGTCGATAACTTTTGGTCTTTGGCAAAGAAAGAAACCATTTCTTTGTAGGAATTTTCAAAGTAATTACGAACTACGCTACTCATAAAGTGACGTTTGTATTCATTTTCTCGAATGGCAGGAGTGTATTGATAGGTATTTCCCACACGTTTTGATGTGACATACCCCTTTCGTTCGAGGTTTTTTACGATCGATGCTACCGTTGTATAAGGAGGAGCCGGTTGCGGATACTTCGCAACGATATCTTTTACGAAACAGCTTTGTAACTCCCAAATGTAGATCATTACTTCTTCTTCTTGTATTGTTAACTTTTCCATGGAGATGTTGTTTAATTACGATTACTTCGCAAATCTACGAATATTTCGTAATAAAGCAATAATTAGTCAGTTAATTATTGTAAATGTATGATTACTGCAATAATATTTTGATTAAGGAGTAATCGGAAAATTATTTAAGCATAAAAATTGGTTGGATAGGCGCTATTTTTGCCTAAATAATCACACTTTAATAACATTTGTGGAAAAAAGGTGTCATTGGAGACTTTTTTATATAAAATAAATGAAATATATTTGTGGCTGTAAAACAGACGTTAAATATGAAAGGTGCGTTTCGATACTGTTGATAAGGTACGGAAGATTCCCCGCACTTAGCAAAGAAGTTAATTAATAATGCCAACCAGAGGGAGGAGGAAGGTACACTAAAAAATAAATGATATGAAAAAAGGTTTGATTTTTGTGCTATTTGCACTTGTTTCTATCGTTTCTTATTCTCAGATTTCTTGGAATGCTAAGGTCGGTATGAACATGAGTAATTTCACCGGAGATTCTGACACTGACATGAGAGTTGGGTTTAATGTTGGTGTTGGTATGGAATATCAGTTTACTGATATGTGGTCTATTCAACCTTCTTTGATGTTCACCCAGAAAGGAGCTAAAATGGATGAGTTGAAAGCTAATCCTATGTATTTGGAAATTCCTGTAATGGCTGCTGCGAGATTTGCAATTGCTGACAATCAAAATATTGTGGTAAAAGCAGGCCCTTATTTTGGCTTTGGTATTGCTGGTAAATATAAAGCAGGGAGTGAAAAGATTGATTTCTTTAAAGACACTAAAGATGAAGACGGTGATATCTTAATGGAAGGTGCAAAGAAGTTCGATGCAGGTCTTGGTGTAGGTGTTGCTTATGAAATCAATAAATTCTTTATTGATTTGACTGGAGAATTTGGTTTGACTAAAATATATGATGGTGATGGTGCTCCGAAGAACATCAACTTCTCTATCGGTGTAGGTTACAAATTCTAATAGAATTATACTCTCTTTATAATATCTCTGAAAATCCTTCGCCTTATACTCTCTTTGGGCGGGGGATTTTTTTATGGGTTTCTCCTTATAAAAAGAAAAACGACGTATCCTCCTTATAAAAGGGGGCGCCGTTACTATCTCTCTCTTTTGTTGTTTCAATCAGTTATTTATCTGCTTTGATAAATTCTCTTTCTCTTTTAATTCTTTATATCTTTCTATTGCATGTTTACGACTCATAAGTATTTGCCAACGATATACCCAGCAAGTAGTTAAGAAATAAAAGCCTGCTTGTAACCATAAAGCTTTATATTCAAAGGCAACTTCACTTAGCGTAGCTCCCATATTGTTGATTTTCACAAAACCATTAATCCCGAAAGTAGAGGGGAAAATATAGGAGACGTATTTCCAGAATGGAGGGATTGCGGCCCCCGGCCATGAAATTCCGGAAATAAACAACAAGGGAACGGATGTGAAGACAAAGATCAGCATACACGTTTCTCGGTTGCGAATGGCGATCGAGGCCGTCATTGCAAAGAAGATGCAAGCTGTCAGGTAAGGAACCACAAATAATACTAATGAACTGGGCTGTCCTATTTGGTTGAGGCTGAATAGTCTTGGTACGACATATAGTACATAAAAAGCTACCAATATATAAACCAGAAAATAACTTAGTCCTTTACCGAGTACAATTCGTAATGTTCCGTTGTAATGCCTGTTGATAGGTACAAGGTCTTTGAAACGGTTGTTTTCGCGGGCTGTTCCGGCGGCAAGGCCGATTCCCAGCAGTAATGTCTGTTGGATAATCAATACTAGGACGGCAGGAATCAGGAAGGCAGCGAATCCGGCAGTCGGATTGAAGATCGAGATTTCTTCATATTCTATCGGATAAGCAGTGATTTCATCTTGCCGGTCGGTAGTGTTTCCGCTACGTGCAATCTTGATGTCCTTGTTCATATCCAGTGAGACGGCGGTGTTGGCAATCAGCATGGATTTATAGTATAACAGTCCGCTCATGTCGCAGTAAATGCTGACTTGCGTCTGTTTTCCTTTGGCGATATTGTCACTAAAATCGGAAGGGATATAGATAATGCCATAGGCACGTCGGTTCTTCAACATCTGTTTAGCTTCTTCCATATCAGCACAGTAAGAGACGATTTGAATGTCCGGTGTGGCGTCCACTTTCCGGAGATATTCACGGCTGAGAGAGGAATGTGAGTCATCTACAACGACAGCCGGGACTTCGCGCACCACTTCGTTATCATAGATAAAGCTATATAACAAAGGATAACCCAATGGGACGAGTATAAAGAATATCAGTACCCCCTGGTCGCGGAAAGTAGTCTGAAACTCCCGTTTCCAGATATAAAACAGGTCGTTGATGCCTTGGGCTATCTTGTCTTTTAATTTTATATCTTTCATTTAGGGTATGTATTTATAGTAAACCAGTGCCTCCTTCAAGCGGTGAACCACAAAGAAGGGGAGCATCATAAATATTAATAGTGCCATGTAATTGCTCCAAGAGTAAGCCATGCTATATCCGTTGAGTGCCTGGTCGACATAGATTAGAAAATAATGACGCAATGGGAATAGGTTGCTGAGCGCCTGCAGTACAGGGTGCATTGCCATAACAGGGAATGAGAAGCCGGAAATGGAGAAAGAAATGACGCCCCACAAAGAGGCAAAACTTAATCCAAGCCGGAGAGTGGGTAATGTACCTATCATGACTATACCGCAACATTGCGATGCTAGTACAAGGCAAAGTGTGGCGAAAATCATAGGGAAGATACCACTATTGCATGGGAAATGGAGGAAACCGTATAAGTATACATTATAAAATATACCCATGATGAAAAAAACAACTGTATGTGGAAGCAGTTTCCCTGCCAGTGCAATGTAAATGGAGTTATTGCTCATGCGTAACCATTCACGGGCGGTACGGTCTTTGATTTCCACCCCGATAGAATAAACCGTTACCATAAATATAAGCAGCATAAGAACACCCGGTATCAATGTGTTGCATAGATATACAGAGTAGTTCAGCCATGGATTATTTAATGGATGCGTATCAATCACGATCGGTTGAAGAAACCCCATTGCCTGATCTTCCGTGGCGCCTTTTGCATAGAGTGTGGTTCGTGCGGCAGCACCGGCTGTCAGTTCTCCCAACATTTTCATATCCCTGAAAAGCAGGGAGCCTGCAATCAGATAAGAATAATTGGTATAGAAGGAAATTGTGGGTTGCCGTTGGCTTTGCGCTTCGGCGGACAGACCTTTCGGAATGTAGAAGAATCCGTAGATTTTCCCTTCCTGTACGGCAATACGTGCATCACTCACATTGCTGTAATGGGCGACGACACCTGTCTGCGAAAAAGCGTCCAGATTGCGCACGATGTTGCGGGAGGTAGATGAATCATCCATATCTACCACACCTGCCGGAAGATCTTTGGGAAGTCCCGAATCCATTAAAGTAGTGAAAAATACATAGCAGAACAATGGAGCTATCACCATGCAAAAGAGATATAGCGGACGTGATACTAACCTCCGGCACTCTCTTTGCATGACCTGCCACAATGCTATATATTTTTTTTCTCTCTCTTTCATGGTTACTTATCAATGATGACAGACATACCCGGACGAAGATTTTCTATTTTCTCCAGAGGGCTGGCTTTCACTTCGAATGTTTTCAGGTCGAACTGGCCGGTTGTTTTGGTTGCCTTCCAAGCAGCGTAAGTACCTAAATCTTTCAGATAATATACTTTCAGTTTGATGGCTTTATTGTCAAGTGCAGGTACAACAGCTTCAAATTCTGTTCCCATAGTCAGGTTTTTGAGCAAGTCTTCACGTACGTTGAACGTTACCCACATATCGTTGAGTTCGGCAATATTCATAATCGGTGCGCCTGTACCTACCAGTTCGCCTACTTTGGGAAATATCTCCGATACTTCTCCCGAAGCAGGAGCGATCAGATATGTCTCCTTAATATAAGATTCAACTTCGGCAACAGCTCCTTTTGCCCGGTTAACCAGTGCTTCCGCAGCCATTTTGTCCTCACGTTCGGCTCCGTTCTTAGCCATTGTATATTGTGCTTTCGCAGCTTTCTCAGTGGCAATGGCGGCGTCACGCTGTGCAGTAACTTCGTCCAGTTTTTGTGCGGGCATTACTCCTTGTTCATAAAGGTTCTTCACCCTCTTGTATGATTTTTCGGCAATGGTAACTCCTGCCTGTGCTTTTTGCCACATTTCATAAGCAGCCTGTATCTGTTCCTGGCGGGCACCCTTGATTGCTTTTTCATTCTGCGCTTGTGCGGCAGCTTCCGCGGCACGCGCCTGTTCCATTTTGGCCACTACGTCCGGCGCTTCCAGGATAGCCAGTGTGTCACCGGCATTTATTTGTTGGCCTTCTTTCACGCGAAATTCCAATATACGTCCCGGAACTTTGCTTGAAACACGATATTCAGTAACTTCAGCCTGTCCTTGGATAATCTCAGGTCCTTTGCGAAGCATGAAAAAACCAACGACTGCAACGATTGCAATAACTCCCAGCAGGGTAAGGAATGCAAGCAGCATATTGCTGTTTTGTGATTTTGTAGTTGCCATATAATATGAGTTATTTAAGAGTTCCTAATGATTTCTTTAGATAGATTTCTGTTAATTTTACGTCTATTTGAGCGTCAATCTTTTCTGATTGGGCAGATAGCCAGGCTGTCTGGGCTTCAAGAACATTGCTGGTGGCAATGACTCCCTCTTTGAAGCCGAGTGTGGCGTAACGGAGATTTTCTTCCGCCTTTTCCATATTCTTGGTAGACATCACCAGCTTTTTACCTGCTTCATTTACTTTGAATGCAGCTTGATTGACTTGCAATTCTATTTTTTCTCTAGCGTCTTGAAGTTGGTATTGTGCGATACGTGCTTCTGATTTGGCGGCTCTGGTTTTGTAAATACCTTCTCCCCAATGCCATATAGGTATCTGTACCATGACACCCACATTCCACATTCCTTTGAATTTGTTCTCAAAACTATTGAAGACAGAAGGATTGGTGACCACGTAATTCCCCATTAGTGCAATCGAAGGAAGATGTTCGGCACGGGTTACATTTACTTTTTGCTTGTAAATCTGTGTAGCCAGTTCGAGACTGCGTATCTCCGGACGATTTGCATAAGCGGTAGACATATCGAAATGAGTATCTGTTGTGAGTAACGGAATATCTTCCATATCTTCGTCCGCTAACGTAATGGGAGAGCTAAGATCAATGCCACATAGTTGACATAACAACATTCGGGCAAGGCTTAATCCGTCTTCCACTTTCGTTAGTGTCATTTCCGCTTCATTTACTTTTACCCGTACGGATAAACCGTCCGCTTTGGTTGCTACTCCTTCGGCAATCATCTTTTCCACATCGCTGTCCAGTTGCTGCAGAAGTTTCAGATATCCTTCCGCCAGTTTCTTTTTGTTTACCAGCGAAATAACCTGCCAGTAAGCCTGGTCAGTACTCATAATTACTTCCTGCATACCGCCTTGGTGCTGCTGCTGGGCTAACTCTTCGGCGTACTTTGTTATTTTGTTGTAGGCGCGGATCTTACCACCCATATAGAGAGGTTGGGTCAGTGTGATAGCACCGGCATATACATTTCTTGTATCTGTACGGAGGGCATCTACTAATGAATTTCCTACTTGATCGAGGGCAGGTAAGGCGGCACCGAGTTCTCCGCTTAATGAAGATATTAATGGAGCAAGTTCGGGATGTGCTGTTGCAATCTGTGTAGCAGCCTGTTGTATGGGACCTGCCAGATTAGTCCCTAATCCCGAAAGCGCAGCTTTCTGATCTTTATTTAATAGAGAAAACTCTTTTTGGTTTCTCATATAGGTCCCGGTTGCCGAGAAGTTGGGCAGGTAGTTGGTAAATGCTGCTTTTCTCTCATAGTGGGCCGCATTTATCTTTTCATTGCTAATCAACAAGTCTTTATTGTTGGCAAGGGCTAATGCGCGGCAACTATCCAAGCTTAGTAAAGTTTGCCCTTTTACTATAAAAGTCATACTTAGCAGTATTGTCAGAAGAAATAGCTTTTTCATCGCATCTTGCATATTAATAAGGTGATACTTCTATTTTAATAACCCGCTTCTTATGTAATTTGTTTATTGAAGTAGTCTGTTTTTTTGAACTTGTTATCACGAACAATAATTGCATAAACAACGATGCAAAAGTATATGCTTTCTTTGAAAGCACAAAATGAATTAGCTTTTTTTAATAACGGGCTGTTGTTTGAAATATTTTCCTTCCAACAGCTAATTTGTTATTTGTTTGTTCGTTTGTGTTTCCAGTTTTATATATATTTGCAGAAAATGTTACCTGCAATCAATAATACAACACATCATGAATATTAAATGGCTTATCGGAGCGATAAGTGTGGGATTGTTTATATCCTGCGAAAATGTAAAAGAGGCACAAACTGTCAGTAACAGTTATCCGTCTGTTTTTCCTGATTATACGTTTACGGCTATACCTTATAATATAGCGCCTTTAAATTTCGAAGTGAAGGGTGCACAAGAAATACGTGCCGATTTTGCGGGTGAAGGTGTCAATCTTCTGACAGTCACGGGTAAGCATGAGGTTCGTATCCCGAAGAAAAAGTGGAAGGAAATGTTAGACAAACTGAAGGACAAAGATCTGGAAATCACAGTGTCCGTATGGAATTCGTCTTCTCCTGAAGGGGTACGATATAAACCTTTCACGGTTCGGGTTGCATCGGATGCTATTGACGAATGGATTGCTTATCGGCTGATAGAACCGGGATATGAAGGTTGGAATATGCTGGGTATTTATCAGAGGAATCTCACTTCGTTCGAAGAAAAGGAGATTGCTACTAATCGTGCGGATAAAAGTAAGTGCATGAACTGTCATTCTTTCGCTAATTATTCTCCACAACAAATGATATTTCATGTCAGGGGAGAAGGTGGTGGCACTGCTTTATGGAAAGATGGTGAATTGAGCAAACTACCGTTGGAGACAACCGGTCCCAAGAAAAGCGGAACCTATCCGATGTGGCATCCCAATGGACGATATATCGTGTTTTCTTCCAATCTCACCCGTCAGTCTTTTCTTAGTGAAGGTGAAAAGGCGCTGGAAGTGTATGATCTTCAGTCTGACTTGATTTTATATGACACTCAGACCAAGAAGGTACTGACGGATAAACGCTTTATGGACGAAGCACATTGGGAGACATTTCCTGCCTGGTCGGCAGATGGGAAATCGCTCTATTATTGTGGCGCTTTACCTAAGAATATGCCAATAGATTACCAAAATTTGCATTATAGCCTTTGCAAAGTCGATTTTGATGAGGCAACCGGAACGTTTGGCGAACGAATTGATACGATATACAATGCGGAGCGCGATGGAGGCAGTGTCTCTTTTCCGCGTTTGTCTCCCGATGGACATTATTTGCTGTACACGAAAGCGGCTTGTGCCACTTTCCCTATTTGGCACAAAGAGGCAGATTTGAAAATGCTGAGACTATCTGACGGTGAGGAACTGGACGTTGAAATTCTGAATAGTGCCGAGACTGAGAGCTATCATTCCTGGTCGTCGAACGGTCGTTGGATTTTGTTTAGTAGCCGTAGGCTAGACGGCCGCTATACAAGGCTTTTCATTGCTTGGATGGATGAAAAGGGAAACATACATAAACCTTTCCTGCTCCCTCAGTCTACTGTTGAACATAATGTGTTACGTACGAAGTCCTATAATATTCCCGAATTTATTAAGGGGGAGGTGACATTGCCACAGAAACAGCTTAATGCTTTATTCTTCCCTCAAAAATAAGATGCTATGAAGAAGATATTTTTATTTCATTTATTACTGGTCTGTCCGGTAATTTTTCTGATTTGGTATATTGTCTTTCCTAATTATCTTTGGTTACTGGAAGGAAACTCTTTTTTCTCTTTCACGCCTGATTTTGCCGGTATACAACTTTCCCTTCCTTCTGATTGGGCGCAATATGTAGGGGCTTATCTCCTACAATTCTTCCGGTTCCGTACAAGTGGAGCTTTGGTGCAAATGTTGTTTGTGCTTATTGTGTTGCTTTCAGCCGATTGTATCATCGCCCGTTTGACGCGCAATAAAGGATTGTTGTGGCTTTCATTCATTCCGGTTATCTGGTTTATGAGCGGGCAGTTTGCTGATGTGCTTTTGGTCCGTTCGATGTGGTGGTGTAGCATTTCTGCTGTGTTAGCGTTGCTTGTATGGTTGCTTACGATCCGAAGAAAGGCTCCGGTAGCATGGGGAGAACGTTATTTCTTTTCTTCTCCTTTTTTCACTTACATCGTGCCTTGTTTACTGTTGGGTTTCATCGTTTACCGTGAAGTGACCGATGAAAAGCAGAAGGAAACGGAATTCATTTCTCGCATAGACCACCTTGCTGAGAATAGAAATTGGGATGCCATTTTACAGAATGTGACTCCGGAAATGACGAAAAAGAATTCTTCTTTGTTGCGCTGGACTTTGTTGGCTCTTTCAGAAAAGGGACAGTTGCCGGAACGGATGTTTGCTTATGGAGTGACCGAACCTGCCTGTTTCTTTTATGAACGTGTAGACAAGCAATTCTGTCGTAATTTTAATATGCAGTTCTTCCGTGCTTTGGAACTGGATAACGAATTGCTTCATAATGCTTTCCAGGCAGGAATTCTTTCTCCCTACGGGAACAGTTTTCGTTCTATGAGAGCAATTGTGGACGCTTGTGTTCATCAAGGTCGCAATCGAATGCTTGCCAAGTATGTAGAAGTAATGAAACATACAAGTTGCCACACGAAACAGGCACAGTTGCTGGGTGAATACTTGGCGTCAGCCGGTGTGGAAGATAAGATTAACAGTGGAAAGAATACGTCTCCGTTTTTTATAGGTGCGCATCCTTTTCTTTCGGATATGGCACGTATGGTAGACCGTTATCCCGAAAACCGGAAAGCTGTGGATTATTTGCTTTGCGGGCTGTTGATATCAAAAGATGTGGATAAGTTCTATAAGGTATTCAGTTTGTTGTACAAGCCTTTTAGCGTCAAGCTTCCCCGTTATTACGAAGAAGCGTTGCTGGTACTGGCAACACAACATCCGGACATATTGCGTCGCTATCCAGTGGGACAGGAGGTAGTGAAGGATTTTAATTCATTTCATGCTTTGTTGAAAGGAGGAACGATGAATCAGAAAATGTTGGAAATCAATTACCGAGATTCATTTTGGTTGTTCTATTACTGTATGAAGGCAGTGAAGAAATCGGCGGAGAACTAAAAAGAGAAAGTTCCTATTCTTACCATGTGTCTTTCTACAAAGAAGACACCTTTTAAAAGAATAGGAACTTTCTTGCTTATATAAAGTTAAAGGGGATCTTTAGATTAAAGAGCACCTACTTCTTTCAAAGCAGCGTTAGTGCCGTGAACAGCTTTAGCGCTAGCAGCAAACTTAGCTTTTTCGTCTTCGTTCAGGTTCAGTTCAACGATCTTTTCGATGCCATTCTTGCCCAGGATAACAGGAACACCGATGCAAAGATCAGATTCGCCGTATTCGCCTTCCAGGAATACAGAACAAGGAACCATTTTCTTTTGGTCGTGCAGGATAGATTCAACGACGAATGCTCCTGCTGCACCCGGTGCATACCATGCAGAAGTACCCAATAACTTAGTCAGTGTAGCACCACCTACCATAGTAGCGGCAGCAACTTCTTCCAATTTTTCAGCAGAAATGAAGTTAGCTACAGGCATACCTTTATAAGTAGCGAAACGAGTCAAAGGAATCATGGTAGTATCACCGTGACCACCGATAACCATACCTTCTACTTCGTTAGCATTGCAACCGATAGCTTGAGACAAGAAATATTTGAAACGAGAGCTATCCAGTGCACCACCCATGCCGATAACACGGTTCTTCGGCAAGCCTAGAGCTTTCAATGCCAAGTAAGTCATTGTGTCCATTGGGTTAGAGATAACTACAATGATAGCGTTAGGAGAATATTTCAACAGGTTTTCTGCTACCGACTTAACGATACCAGCATTAACACCGATCAGTTCTTCACGAGTCATACCCGGTTTACGAGGAATACCTGAAGTAATCACAACAACGTCAGAGTTAGCAGTCTGAGCATAATCGTTTGTGCAGCCTACCAATGTAGAGTCGAAGCCCAGCAACTGAGCTGTCTGCATCATATCCATTGCTTTACCTTCTGATACGCCTTCTTTAACGTCCAGCATTACTACTTCGTCTGCTACTTCATTAAAAGCAAGAACATTTGCACATGTAGCACCTACGTTACCTGCGCCTACTACGGTTACTTTTGACATAATACTATATATTTAAAAAGTTGATAATTTGTTTTATCTTTTAGCGCGACAAAATTACAACGATAATCCTGATTAAAGAAATTTTTCCGTAATAATTTTAGTTAAAGAAAATACCTCATTCTATGTTACTCTGTTACGAAATGATTACTTTTGCGGCGGTTATCAATTAACACACTGAACTATGAATAAAAAAAGTCTTCTTATTGCAGCCGTGGCTATTCTGGTGATAGCTATTATTGGTATTACTTATTTGTTATTTACTGAGAAACAAGCTAACCGGGAGTTGGTACAGGAATTTCAGTTGGATAAAGAAGATCTGGAAAATGAATACACCCGTTTTGCACAACAATATGATGAGTTGAAGATGACGATCTCCAATGATTCTCTAGCTCAATTGCTGGATCAGGAACAGTTAAAGACTCAACGACTGCTCGAAGAACTTCGTACTGTGAAAAGTACGAATGCAACGGAAATTCGCCGTTTGAAAAAAGAATTGGCTACTTTGCGTAAGGTTATGATTGGTTATATTAACCAGATTGACTCTTTGAATAAATTGACGGAACAGCAGAAACTGGTTATTGCTGATGTAACTAAGAAATATAACCAGGCTTCTCAACAAATCAGTAATCTTTCTGAAGAAAAGAAGAACTTGAATAAGAAAGTGACATTGGCTGCTCAGCTCGACGCTACCAATATTCGTATAGAGCCACGTAACAAGCGCGGCAAAGTAGCGAAGAAGGTGAAGGATGTAGTGAAACTGGCTATCAGCTTTACTGTCGTGAAGAATATTACAGCCGAAAATGGCGAACGTACTATTTATATACGTATCACAAAGCCGGATAATGATGTACTGACCAAGAGCGCATCCAATACTTTCCCTTATGAAAACCGTACATTGGTTTATTCTATCAAGAAGTATATTGAATATAATGGCGAAGAACAGAATATCAATGTATTCTGGGATGTAGAAGAATTCTTATATGCCGGAAATTATCGGGTCGACATCTTCGAAGGTGGTAATTTGATAGGCTCGCAGACATTTACGCTAAACTGATAGGCTTATAAATACACTTGGTAAAACGGGTGTTTGGTTATAATAAAAAGACGTATGCAATTGCTCAGATTTATAGGAGCAATTGCATACGTCTTTTTATATTATACCTTATTTGTATAGATGTGGCTGAGTTCTACATTGATAATTTTTCTGTTATAAGTGGTGATAGTGATATTCTATTTTAGCGTAAATACGCCAAAAAATGAAATATTTGTGTCTTTTGTGTGGTGCCGCACCCTTTTTGGTGTAAAAGTCTTATTTTTTTCTTTATTCATAGACGGTTTGCGATAAATAAACTCTATACATTTGCCATTGCTCTGGCAAGAGACCATAATTTAATATGAATGAAATAACGTTTCTTAAAACTAATGCAATGGTAAATTTACAAATGAAACGAGGCAATAAATGCAATGGATTGTCTCATGAAAAACAACAAATGAAGGAGAAGAAGTTTCTATTTTCCCGCATAGTCGGTGTTCTCCTGTTAATCTTAATCTCTACATTACCGCATTCTGTTGTTTTTGCAAATACAGAAATGCCTAATAGTATTGTTCAAGCTACATTACAGAACTTAAAGGGTAAAATTGTTGATGCGACTGGAGAGCCACTTCCGGGAGCTACGGTTCAGTTAAAAGGTAGTACTAAAGGAGTAATATCTGATATGGACGGTAATTTTGAGTTTAGTAATTGCTCGGCAGGTAGTATTTTAATTGTGTCTTTTGTCGGAATGGAGACGAAAGAGATTAAATACAATGGAGAGGATTTCCTGAAAATTACATTGAAACCTAAAACAGACGAACTGGACGAAGTCACCGTTGTTGCTTTTGCAAAGCAGAAAAAGGAAAGTGTGGTAGCTTCTATCACTACGGTAAAACCTGCGGAATTAAGAGTTCCAAGTAGTAATCTTACTACTGCTCTTGCCGGTCGTGTCGCAGGTTTAATATCTTTCCAACCTAGTGGAGAACCCGGACAGGATAATGCGAATTTCTTTATTCGTGGTATTACAACTTTCGGAGCGGATGCCAAAAAAGATCCTTTAATTCTGATTGACGGGATAGAATTGACCACAGATGACCTGGCACGTCTGAATACAGATGATATTGCAGCTTTTTCTATAATGAAAGATGCGACAGCGACAGCTCTTTACGGGGCGCGTGGAGCAAATGGAGTTATTTTAGTGACTACAAAAGAGGGAAAAGAAGGAAAGGTTTCTGTCAATGCTCGTGTAGAGACCTCTTTCTCATCTCCGACAGAGCGTGTAAAGATTGCAGATCCGGTCACTTATATGCGTATGCAAAACGAGGCAATTAAGACTCGTGACCCGATGGGATTAGCCATGTATTCGGAAGAAAAAATAAGCATGACTGCTGCCGGACGTTATCCTCATTTATTTCCTGCGATCAATTGGTACGATACAATGTTGAAGGATGTGACCTCCAATCAACGAGCAAACGTCAGTTTGAGCGGTGGTGGTCCATTGGCGCGCTATTATGTTGCAGCTAATATATCCCATGACAACGGTAATATAAAAGTAGATAAAAGGAATAACTACAACAATAATATTAGTTTGATAAAATATGCCTTCCGTTCAAATATCAATCTGAATCTGACAAAATCAACGGAATTATATTTGAAATTAAGTGCTTCATTCGATGATTATAATGGTCCGATCGACGGAGGTACGGAAGTATATCGTATGGCTATGCAGGCTAATCCCGTACTATTTCAACCTTATTATGAGGCAGATGAGCAGTATTCGAACGTAAGACATATATTATATGGTAATTATGGAGACGGTAATTATGTGAATCCGTATGCACAGGTACAGAGAGGATATCGTGAGTACAGTAAGAATACGATGCTTGCCCAGTTAGGCTTTAAACAGCAACTGGATATGGTAACGGAAGGGCTTTCGGCACGAGCTTTTGTAAATATAGACCGTTATGCCGAGTTTTCCGCAAGACGTGAATGGACTCCATTTTATTATGGTATCTCAAACTATAAATTATTGGATGGAAGTTATACGTTGAAAAGATTAAAGAGTGGAAGTGATGGCTTGAACTATGCCGCAGGGGATAGGTATATTAATACAGCCTTTTATCTGGAAGCCGCATTGGAATATTCACGTATGTTCAAAGAGAAACATAGTGTAAATGGGTTGTTTGTTTATACAATGCGTGAAGCCAAACAGTCCAATCCGTACATAACCAGTTTGCAACTGTCTTTGCCCAATCGTAACATTGGTTTTGCAGGACGTATGGCTTATAATTATGATTACCGTTATATGTTGGAATTGAACTTTGGTTACAATGGCTCCGAACGTTTTGCAAAGAATAATCGTTGGGGTTTTTTCCCTTCTATTGGCGCAGGATGGATGTTATCTAACGAAAAGTTCTTTAAGCCTTTACGTAGCATATTTGACCAGTTTAAGATTAAGGCTACTTATGGTATGGCAGGTAATGATCAGATTGGTAATAATGAAGATCGTTTTTATTATATGTCAGATGTAAATAACGGGGCTGACAATACAGTGAATTGGGGAGAAAGATTGGACTATAATCCTGGCGGCGGCTTTTATGTAAATCGTTATGCAAACGACCAGATTGGTTGGGAAAAATCATATAAATTGAATACAGGCATTGAGTTTACTACTACGTTTGGGTTGGGAGGAAATATAGAATATTTCCATGAGAAACGTGATAACATATTATTAGGACGTACAATTCCGTCAACGACTGGTATTACCCAAGGAGTAAAGGCCAACTTGGGCGAGGCAAAAGGTAGTGGTATTGATATGGAAATTAATTATGATAAAATTATCAACAAGGATTTCTGGCTACAAGCCCGTGGTACATTTACATACGCGGCGAGTGAAGTTTTGGTATGGGAGGAGCCGGATTATACCGATACTCCATGGGTTTCAGCTGTAGGGCAATCTATCGGACGTATTGGGGGGTATATTGCCGAACGCCTTTTTATTGATGAGGAGGAAGTCAAAAACTCTCCGGTGCAATTTGGTGACTATACAGCGGGTGATATTAAGTATAGAGATGTGAATAATGATGGTAAGATAAATGAGTTGGATAAGGTAACAATTGGTTTTCCGAATACCCCGCAGATAAATTATGGTTTTGGAGTATCAGCAGGATATAAGGGAGTGGATATTTCTTGTTTCTTTCAGGGATCGGCACGCCAGTCATTCTTGCTTAATATTCCGGAGATAACTCCGTTTCATAATATTCGCGGTGACGGATTGATTGGTGCGAATGTAATACTTCAGGATATTGCAAACAGCTACTGGTCTGAAACCAATCCTAATCCGTATGCTTTTTGGCCTCGTTTGCAGAATGGGGTTAATGAAAATAATAATCAGCCAAGTACATGGTGGTTGCAAGACGCTGGCTTCTTGCGTTTGAAATCAGTTGAAATCGGTTATACTTTTCCACAAAAAGTGTTGAAAAAACTAGGAATGAATAATTTGCGTTTATATTGTAGTGGTACAAACCTGTTGTGCTGGAGCAAATTTAAAATGTGGGATCCGGAGTTGGCTGGTAGTGGACTGAATTATCCTCTCCAGAGAGTTTTTAATGTAGGATTGAATCTTGGGTTTTAATTAAATAATACTATAGAAAATGAAATCAATTTATAAATATATAGCCGGTATATGCATGATATTATCAGTTTCATCATGTAACTATTTGGATATAATGCCTGATGATACTGTGACAGTGAACAGTATGTTTGCCGACCGTTATACTGCTGAACGTTATTTGGCGACTTGTTATCGTGGATTACCGCGCTTGGGAGAGACCAACCGGAATCCCGGATTGGTGGGAGCTATGGAAATGGTATACAATACTACTACTGATATGGTAAACAATGCTTGTATGAGATTGGCTTTGGGGCAAAACAGTGCTTCTTCCAATGTTATTGATTATTGGCAGGGGACTGACGGCTGTTATGCCTCTATCCGTGTTTGTAATGATTTTCTGGAAGGCATTGATGGAGTGACTGATTTGCAGCAGTACCAGCGTGAGCGAATGAAAGCGGAAGTAAAGCTAATAAAAGCCTATCTGCATTTTTACCTGATTAAATATTATGGTCCTATTTGTCCGATGCGTGTTAATATTGCAGTGGATGAATCGACTCAAGGGGCGCGTGTATATCGTGAAAAGGTAGATGATTGCTTCTCTTACGTTCTGGAATTATTACAGGAGGTAATCGATAGCCAAGCACTTCCGGTGATTATTGCTAATAGGGCTACGGAGTTGGGGCGTTTCACGCAGGCAGCGGCTTATACATTGAAAGCAAAAGTTTTATTATATTGGGCAAGTCCATTGTTTAATGGAAATACAGATTACAATGACTTTTTAGATCATAATCAGGAACCTTTCTTCAATCAGGTTGAAGATAAGGGGCGTTGGAATTTGGCGGCAGAAGCCTGTGAGGATGCGATAAATGCCTGTACACAAGCAGGAATCCGCTTATATCAAAAAGAGGATTATGTTACATCACAGTTGCTGACGGATGAAACAAAGTTAGTCAATGCCATTCGGAATTCTGTTGCCGAACCATGGAACTGTGAGTTAATTTGGGGATGTACCCGTTCATTGTTAGATCCCGGCTTCCAGAGTTCGTGTCTTCCCAGATTGGAGGATGGAGGTACGGCTGTAACATCTGCTACTATTAGCCTTCCATTTTCCACAGTTAATGCTTTCTATACGAAAAACGGGTTGCCTGTCGAACAGGATGCAAACTATTATAAAGATGGAATGTATTTTCCTGTAAAATACTCTAAGGACAATTCTGAGTTTACAGAGCATTATGATTTTGATTATAACTATCGTTATGTGATTGAAAATGAAACTACGGCTGGAATGAATTTTGACCGTGAACCTCGTTTCTATGCTTCAGTAGGTTTTGATAGAGGAGTTTGGTATGGCAATTCATATAGTGATCCGGCTGGTGACCAAAGTGAGTCGCAAGCTGCATATAGATATCCCAGAAATCGTTTTGGTGAATTTTCCTCGGTTTGGAATTCCACTTGGTATAATGTTACTGGCTATTGGGCAAAGAAACTGGTCGCTTTACGTTCCACTTTTACAGGAAGCGATAATGTCTCTTTCTATTCTGTTCCTTTTCCGGATATGCGTTATGCAGACTTGTTGTTAATGGCGGCAGAAGCATGGAATGAAGCAGAAGAAACGCCTAACGAGAAAGTATACGATTATTTGGACCAGGTGAGAGAACGGGCTGGATTGGAAGGTATTAAAGAAACATACGCTAAATATGCAAGTGTGCAATATAAAGACTATCCTTCCCATAAATCTCAGATGCGGGATATTATTCATCGTGAACGGCAGGTGGAATTGTCATGTGAGGGATCTTACTATTGGGATACTCGTCGTTGGAAGACAGCAGAGAAAGAACTGAACCGTATTGTACAGGGCTGGAATGTTTTAAACGGAGAGACTGCGGAGGATTATTATATTCCTACTAATATATATAACCAGCAATTTACCCTCAGAGATTATTTCGCTCCGATACCGGATGGTGATATTATCAGGAATCCTCAGTTAGTTCAGAATCCATGGTGGTAATTATTAAATTATGAGTATTATGAAAAAGATATATATATTAATTACTTTGTCTTTAATGATATTGGTCTCCTGTACGGAAAAGCGCCTGGAACCAATTACAGAGAGCTTAGGGATGCCGACCGTACCGACAGAAATCAGTGTTGAACCAGTTTCCGGAGGAGTTGTCATATCATATCGTGTTCCTGATGTAGAGGATATTTTGGGTGTGAAGGCTGTTTATTCATTGGCTGACGGAAAGCAGCGCGAGGTAATTTCGTCCTATTATAACAATCAAGTTCGAATTATGGGATATGACGATATGGAAGAGCATGAAGCGGTGTTATATACAGTGAATCGTGCAATGGAATTATCAGAGCCTGTTACTGTATCTTTTACTCCCTTAGAATCTTCTATCAGTAAGGTTTCGAAAAGTATGAAGATTATACGTGATTTTGGCGGAGCTCAATACAGTTGGACGAATGACGAGCGTGAGTCAATAACGATGGAAATGCTGACTAATGATGAATCGGGTAACATGGTTGCTATGAAGATAATGACAACTGCTTCAAAAACGGGGACTTATGCTTTGAGAGGATATGATATTGACCCGCGTTGGTTTGCAGCCGTTGTGCGTGATAATTATGGGAATGTGTCAGATACGATTTATCCCCGTAATGAATCGGGTGAGAAAATGCAGATAGCTCCTTTGTATGAGCAAAAGTTGAATAAATCGGCAATGCGAATAATGATATTAAATAATGATACACCTTTCAATGACTTTGGAGGTAGTAATGCGAATATGATTGATGATAATCTGGAGACTTTCGGACATAGTAGTAACGGAACGATGCCGGCTTCTTTCACTATTGATTTGGGAGAGCCTGTAAAACTTAGCCGTGTGGTTCTTTATCAACGCAACAATGAACCTTATGGCTGGGGAAATCCTCGGGTATTCGAAGTTTATTATTCCGGCAGTGAACCGGAACGAAGCGGGGATTGGGGACAATGGACTAAATTATTGGATTGTGAAGTAATTAAACCATCTGGTATGCCGATTGGTACCAATACAGATGAAGATATGGAGGCGCTTAAAGAAGGACATGATTTTAGTTTTGATGTTGATCAGGAGCCGGTACGATATCTTAGGTTTAAATTTATAAAAGTGTGGACCAGTTCAACCTTCTGTCATCCTGCTGAATTTACGTTTTATGGAGATCCTAATGTCGAATAAAATATTGATGATAATATGAAAAGAATATATGATAATTTGTTATTATTGTTGTTGTGTCTGTCTGGTCTCTGTTCTTGTGATGATGTGATGGATACACATAAGGCCTTTATTCAAGGTGGGGAAATTATCTATGCCCCTATGCCCGATACAATATTTTTTGTTGCCGGGAAGAATCGGGTCGAGCTAAACTATGAAATATCGAAAGCGCCGAATGTGAAATTTATGAATGTTTATTGGGATAATGGTGCGGGGTCGCTTGTGGTTCCGTTGGAACTTTCTTCCGGAACAGAAAAAGGAAAGGTAATTTTAGATGATATGGAAGAAAAGTCATACACGTTTACTGTTGAATTGCAAGATTCGTATGGACATAAATCTCTAAAGACCACAGGAATAGGCTCTTCGTATGGAGAAACATATCAGGCTAGCCTGTCTCAAAGGCGTATTAGTAGGATGGCAACAAGTGATAATGGAGGGATTATTGAGTGGAATATTGCTTCGGAAGATTTGATATATACTGAAGTGAAATATACGAATGTAGCTGGTGAAGAAGTGTTGTTGGAGATGGATGCCAATCAAAACGCTCTTGATTGTCCGGGAGCGAAACCGGGAGGAACTGTGGAATTTCGCTCTGCTTACCTTCCGGAAGAAAAATGTATTGATGTTTTCTATACGCCATGGGTACGTTCGGATGAATTGGGAATGATATTTCCGCATGTTTACACAATGGAAGAAGCCGATAGGCAAAATTGGGAACTGTTGTACTATGATAATACGGACCCCGAAGAAGGAAGGCCTGAGTATATTTTGGATAATAATCCTTCTTCCTATTGGCATTCCAATTATCGGGATGGCCAGCAGAAGCCCTATCCTTTCACCTTTGTCATAGACATGAAGGATGAACTTATGGTAGGAAAATTGGGTGCTATGTCTCGTGAGAATAACTACTATACAAAAGGTATCAGTTATTATATCTCTGACGATGACGAGTTCACCGCCGGAAATCCGGACGGAAATCAGTGGACCTATATTGGTGAGATTGAACTGTTGAAACAAAATGGAATGCAATGGAGTGAAGTCATAACCAGTACTTTGGAAAAACAGGTGAAAGGACGCTATTTAAAGATTATATGTACCAGTGGACATGGAGCATCCCATTTGGGGGCTATTGCAGAAATTACGGTACAAAAAGTAACCGCAATAGACGGGGAAGATTTGTAACTAATTGGTTATTAAATATAAAATAAAGTATGATGAAGAAAATTCTTTTTGTGACATTGGTGTGTATATGGAGTGTAGTCTCGATGTATGCATGGGACCGGAATATCTTGATTTCGACTAAAAATACCTCGTTGCTGTTTGCAGCACAGAACGATGGAGATTTGCGGTTTGCATATTACGGTGATAAGATAACTCCGGATCAAATAAATCAAATCCACGATATATGGGCAGGTCTGAACAGACCTGCATATCCGACGTTCGGTTCGGAATATTCGTCGGCTACGGCACTTCAGGTGGTACATCCGGATGGAAATATGACTCTGGATCTTATCGTGAAAGATGTAACGACAAAAAATGTAGAAAACGGAGAACAGACGGTAGTGACTTTAAGAGATAAACACTATCCGTTTGAAGTGAAGATGAACTATAAAGCCTATAATAACTCAGATATCATCGAGATGTGGGCGGAGATCTCCCATGCCGAAAAGAAAGCGGTTGTCTTGAAACGGTTTGATTCGGGATGTATGCCTATCCGCAGAGGAGACGTATGGATTTCTCATTTGCACGGGAGTTGGATTGCAGAATCAGATGTTACTTCCGAGCCATTGAAGCCGGGCATGAAAACAATAAAGAATATGGATGGAGCACGCAATGGTCAGGGAGACCATGCGGAGGTTATGTTCTCTCTGGATGGGCGTCCGCAGGAAAATACGGGGCGTATGATTGGAGCCGCCTTGTGTTGGAGTGGAAATTACAAACTTCGTATTGATACGGATAATAATTATTCTCATAACTTCCTGGCAGGAATCAATGATGAAGCATCCGAATATAAACTGGAACCAAAGGAAGTTTTCGTAACCCCTAAACTTGCCTTCACGTATAGTGAAGAAGGGCTGAGTGGCGTAAGCCGTAATTTTCATCGTTGGGCACGTAACGGTCAGATTCATGGTGGTAATAAGCTTCGTGACATTCTGTTGAATAGTTGGGAAGGTGTCTATTTTGACATTGACGAGCAGAAAATGGACCAGATGATGGGAGACTTTGCTGCAATGGGCGGTGAGTTGTTTGTTATGGACGACGGTTGGTTCGGTGACAAGTATCCGCGGAATAATGACCATTCTTCATTGGGCGATTGGGTGGTGAACAAACGGAAGTTGCCTAATGGAGTGGATGGTCTGATTGCGACAGCCAAGAAACATGGAATAAAATTTGGGATTTGGATTGAACCGGAGAGTACCAATACCGTCAGTGAACTGTATGAGAAACATCCGGATTGGGTGTTGAAAGTTCCTAATCGTGATCCTCGTTATGGGCGTGGTGGTACACAGATGCTGTTGGACTTGTCCAATCCCGAAGTACAGGACTTTGTATTCCAGGTAGTCGATGATTTAATGACCAACTATCCTGATATCGCCTATATCAAATGGGATGCTAATGCGTCTTTGGTGAATTACGGATCTCCTTATTTGCCTAAGGATAAGCAATCTCATATATACATTGATTTTCATCGTGGATTGCAGAAAGCGGTAGAACGTATTCGTGCCAAATATCCGGATCTGGTGATGCAGGCTTGTGGTGGTGGCGGCGGTCGTGTTGATTATGGAGTGATGCCCGGATTCGATGAGTTTTGGGTGAGTGATAATACCGATGCGTTGCAGCGTATATTTATGCAGTGGGGTACCTCTTATTTCTATCCTTCTATGGCTATGGCACAGCATGTCAGTGCTTCTCCCAATCATCAGACGGGAAGGGTAATCCCTTTGAAATTCCGTTTTGACGTAGCTATGAGCGGTCGTCTTGGAATGGAAATTCAACCAAAGACCATGTCTGACGAGGAGAAAGAATTCTCGAAACATGCGATTGCTACTTATAAGGAAATTCGTCCGGTTGTGCAGTTCGGCGATTTATACCGCTTAATTTCTCCTTTCGATAAGCTGGGGGTTGCTTCTTTGATGTATTGTACTCCGGAGAAAGATCGTGCTGTGTTCTTTGCTTATAAAATCGAGCATTATATGAATCAGGTATTACCTCGTTTCCGTATGGCCGGACTGGATGCGAACAAGAATTATCGTATTCGTGAACTGAATTTGCCGCAAGGCGAGAATCCGTGTTATTTGCATGACAAGGTTGTAGCAGGTAGTATTCTGATGAATACAGGAATGGAAGTTCCTTTGGGGGCAGAGTATGCGAGTCGGGTGTTTGAACTCATAGAGGTTAAATAGAAGAGAGTAAGTAAATGAATGGAAAGCCTCGGACGATACTTCGTCCGGGGCTTTTTAAGTAATACCGGTTTAAGTTAGGAATAGTAGACGTATGAAATACATGATATAGGCACGAAACTGAACATACCCCGCTAAACATATCATATACAACCGCTATACATCTGTTATCCGGTAGGTATTGTTCTGTCAGGATACCGATATTGCTAATTCGCCACGGCCGTGGAGAGTATTCGTCACACCCGTGGTAATATCTCGTCACGGCTGTGGAGAGAACTCTCCACGGCTGTGGCAGACTAACTAAATCGGTACTCTAACCTAATCATACCGGTATTCCAATCTAACTATACCGGCTTCCCTTCCTATAAAGTCCCACTTAATAAACCGGCAGGCAAGTTACTTGCCTGAATATAAACTGATAGCCGTTCGGTTATTTGATTTCCAATAAATCTCCGGCTTTCATAGGTATAGTTATGATACGGTGAGTGTCAGGAACCGTTTTGATTGTTTTTCCATTGAGCAGGATTCTGTACGGCTTGTTTTTGTTTTGAGGTATTTTTATGGAGAAAGAGTTTGCAGCGGTAGCTTTAACCGAAGCATAGTTGATGACAGAGTTGTTCCAGTCAGCCGAGACTTCCGCGCCACCACGGACACATAATCCTTTATAACTTCCTTTATTCCATTGTTCCGGTAAGCAAGGAAGAAACTCAATATATCCTTCATGGCTTTGGATGAGCATTTCACCGATACCGGCAGCTCCTGCTGCATTTCCGTCAAAGATGAATATGTCATAAGGTGCTCCTGCGATACCAGCCGGAGATATGCTCAACAGATTCTCACGGGCAAAATCACCAACTAAAATACCGATACTCTTATGCGCGTTAGCAGCATCTTTGAGACGGGCATAAAAACAAATCATATTTGCCCTACTCCATTCCACATCCTCCCAGCCCGGTGCGCTAAGCCTGTCTTCTATCGTTTTTCTTGCTCCTGTTGCTAATTCCGGAGTTTTTGTCAAAGATATCTGATTGAAAGGGTATAATGCGAGCAAATGGGAAGTGTGCCGGTGATTGGGACTGGCTTCTTCATAGTCTTCGTACCATTCACGGATCGCTCCGTTGGCACGTAAACGAATTGGAGGGAACTTACCCAGTGCATTCTTCAGACTATCGCTGAAGGCTTTATCTGTATTAAGTATTTGGGCAGCTTGTATGCATGAACGGAATATTTCATAAGCTAAAACGCGATCACAGGTAGGCATCATTGAGGCACATAAGGTGGTGCCCTGATAACGGAAATTATTTTCAGGAGAAATGCTGGGGCCTGTGACCAGATGACCGCTGTTCGGGTCTTCCGTCATATAGTCTAACAAAAATTCCGCATTTCCCTTTAATAAAGGATAAGCTGTCTTGGCTAGAAAATCCTTGTCCAACGTATACTCATATTGACTCCAGAGATGTGAGGCAAGCCATGAACTGGCTGTAGGAAAAAGTCCCCAGCCTATGTTGCTTGAAGGTGCGGTACATCCCCAGATATTGGCTGTTGTATGCGCTGTCCAGCCTTTGCAGCCATATACTATTTGTGCGGTTTTGGTGCCGTGTATGGATAAGTCTTTGATATAGCTGAAAAGTGGAATGTTGCATTCCGGCAGGTTTCCGATGTTGGAAATCCAATAGTTCTGTTGGGTGTTTATATCCAGATGATAATCGTTGGTCCAACTCATGTTGCATGCCAGATTGTCGTTGAAGAAACCTTGTAATGCGACGGGTAGCGGAGAGTTCTCGCGTGAAGAAGCGAGTAATAAATAACGTCCGTATTGAAAGAAAATTGCATCAAGCCCGGGATCGGTGGCGCCTGATTTGATACGTTCCCACCTTTTGTCAGTAGGCAGCTTATCGTACCGGTTGTTGCCGAGAGTCAGAGAGACGCGGTCGAACAAAGGAGAAAAGTCTTCAATGTGCCTGCGCTTGAGTTCTTTATATTCTTGTGCCTCTACCTCCTTAATTGTTTGCTCGCATAATTGCTTATATTGATCATTCTTGTAGTTGGTACGTACATCAATAATAATAGTCAGTTCATCAGCATTTTGTACGGAAAGTAGTCCCGGTTTCGTCTGAAAAGTACCTTTGGGAGCAATAACGGATATTTTACCTATAAAGGAAACCCCACCGGGACCTTGTTGGGGAAAAGATACATCTCCTTCAAAAGTTATCTGCTGATCTTTTATTTGCACAGAAGCCTCCCGTAGCAGATCAAGGGACAAGTCGGCCGTGATACTTCCTTTTTTATCGGCGGACGTGTGGAGGATTATTGCGTCGTCCGGATTGCTCGCAAAACATTCACGAGTGTATTGTATAGCTCCAACTTTATAAGAAACTGTACTCAATGCCTGATTCATATTCAATGAACGTTTATAATTGGTTATTTTCCCTTCGGGATATGTGAAACTTAGTTTCAAGTCTCCAATAGGCAAATGGGTACCGAACGAATGTAGTAGTCCTCTCAGGTTCTCCCCGGCAATCTGATTCCCTTCAACCAGTTTTCCGTCGAAGAATAATTGCCGTAACTCCTTCATCTTTTCTTTCCCGAAAGGTTGTTCCTGGTGCGGATCGTGAGCTCCGGACCACATGCTGGATTCGTTTATGGCGATAATCTCTCCCAGTACTCCACCATAAACCATAGCGCCTAAGCGTCCGTTTCCGACAGGAGTCGATTTCATCCATTCGTCCGCAGGCTGGTCATACCATAATTCTATGGGAGGATTAGAGCCTTTGGCCGATAGGATTGCCGGAAAGACGAATACTGCTATTATACAATAATGACGGATAAATGTAGATTTCATGTGCTCGAAAGTTTTCATTGATACATAAATTTGTGATTGAACATACAAATGTAGCCTGTTTCGGAAAACGGTCGAATCACAGGTGCGTCAATAACTAACAAAAATGACGCAAATATAAATTTGTACCGTTTAAAATGCCTATATTTCGTGCGTTTACGTATTTTTGTACCGCAATAATATGAATGATATGAAAAAGGCACTGTTGACTTTATTATTGGTTTTATTACATTTATCTGCTATACCCAATAATTATTCTAGCTACTCTTTCTTGCATATAACAGGTGACAATGGACTGTCACAAAGCCATGTAAAGGCTATCTTGAAGGATAGTTATGGTTTTATGTGGTTCGGCACCAAGAATGGGCTGAATCGTTATGACGGTACTTCTATTTTACAGCTCGACTGTGATGACTACGTGGCAAAGAAAGGGAATCACAATATTTCAGCTCTTTTTGAAGATAAAGATAAGAAGCTATGGGTCGGGACTGACCGAGGAGTGTATTTATATGATATGATGCTGGATACATTTACTGCTTTGGACGATAAGGCTGAATCCGGTGCCAGTCTGGATAATTGGGTATCTAATATTGTAGCCGATTCTGTGGGGAATATCTGGGTGGTGATACCGGACCAGGGAGTGTTCAGATATGCCGGGAAGAAACTATACTTTTATGAGATAATAGACCGGAATAACTTTAAGAAAGAGACTCCGGATTGCATTCATGTCACCTCGAAGGGAGAAGTCTGGGTGGGAACCTGGGGCGCGGGCTTATTCCGTTATGACACAGCAAAAGATAAATTCGAGCAGTACAAGGCAGATAAAGACAATAATTCTTTGACGGCACTCTCTATCAATTCAATATGTGAAAGTGACGGTTGGCTGATAATGGCTATCCAGAATGGGCGTATTATGAAGTATCATCCCCGGCAGAACATTCTTCGTAGTCTGGATCTTGCAGATGTCAGCCATACATTTGTCAGGAATGTTTCAATGCATGGAGATGAAATCTGGGCGGGAACTCATGAAGGGGTATATATTATTAATGAGAAGAAAGGTACAGTGGTACATTTAAAGTCTAATCTCATTGAGCCTTTCAGCTTGTCTGACAATATAATATATACAATGTATGAGGATGATGAAGGTGGTATGTGGCTGGGCACTATGTTCGGGGGCGTTAATTACTTGCCTAATCGTGGGTTGATTTTTGAAAAGTATGTCCCTTTGAATACCGGGCAATCGTTGAGTTCCAAGAGAATACGCGAACTGGTTGAGGATAAGAAAGGGAATGTATGGATCGGAACAGAAGACGGAGGCGTTAATATTCTATCTAGATCCGGACAAATCACCCGGATGAAATCAAATGATAAGGAACAGCGAAACCGGACTATTCTGAATATGTCCATATATGGGGAGAACATCTATTGCGGATTGTTCAAGGAGGGACTTGATGTGATAAAACCTACCGGGGAAGTTGTTCATTACTCTGACAAGGCTCTGAATATTGAAGAGGGAAGTGTCTGGGCATTCTGTATCGACAAGAAAGGCTGCAAGTGGATAGGAACCGGTTCCGGTTTGTTTATGGCGGATAAAGATTCTTTCTTGTTTTCGAAAGTGAATGAAGTAGGATATGACTGGATTTTTGACATCTTTGAAGATCGTGAAGGTAATCTGTGGTTTGCATCTATGGGTAGTGGAGTCTGGAAACATAATCCGCAGGCGAATTCTTTTGAAAAGTATATCAATAAGGAAGGTGAGCCTAACAGTTTAAGTTCGAACTCGGTCAGCTCGGTCATGCAGGACAGCAAAGGGCGTATATGGCTCTCGACCGATAGAGGTGGCATTTGCCGGTATAATGCAGAGACGAATGATTTTACTTCTTTCTCTATAAAGGAAGGGTTGCCGGATGATGTGGCTTATGAAATATTGGAAGATGATGCTCATAACCTTTGGTTCGGGACTAATAAAGGGTTGGTGAAATTCAATCCGGAGACGAAAGATATTCATGTCTTTACTACCAAAGACGGGCTGCTGGGGAACCAGTTTAATTATAAGTCAGCTTTGAAAGTAGGCGACGGCAGGTTTTTCTTTGGAGGGATTAATGGGCTTATTGCTTTTGACCCGAATATCTCCCGGCAGCAGTTAGCTCCTCCTTCTCCTATTTATATCTCAAAGTTCAGCATTTACAATAAAGAAATAACGGTACATACTCCCAATTCTCCTTTGAAGAAGAATATTGTAGGCACGGAAGAGATAGTTTTGCCTTATAATCAGTCGAATATCAGTTTTGATATTGCTTTGCTGAGCTACTCTACCACAAAATCGAATCAGTACTATTACCGTTTGGACCCGTTGGACAAAGATTGGGTAAAGGCGATTAGCAATCAGAATATCTCGTATGCCAAACTGTCGCCGGGAAAGTATGTTTTTAGGATACAGGCCGATAATAGTAACAGTCAGTTGGCTAAACGTTCTTTGTCTATTGTTATTTTACCTCCCTGGTGGTTGTCGGTATGGGCGTATAGTTGCTACGTCTTCTTCTTCATATCTTCTATTTGGGCTTGTTTCTTTTGGTATAAGCGACGTAAGGAACGGCAAATGACGGAGAGCCAGAAACTGTTTGAAATACAGAAGGAAAAAGAACTTTACGAGTCGAAAGTAGAGTTCTTCACCGAAATTGCTCATGAGATACGTACGCCGTTGACTCTCATTAACGGTCCTTTGGAAGTGATCCGGGAGATGCATTTTGAAGATGTAAAACTGAACAAGAACCTGAATGTCATTGCGCAGAATACAAAACGTCTGTTGGATTTGGTCGCTCAACTGCTCGACTTCCAGAAGATAGGAGCGAATAAACTGAAACTCAAATTTGAAACGGTAGATGTAACGTCGTTATTGAAAGAAATCTGTGAGCGTTTTGAACCTACTATACAATACGAGAAGAAGGAGTTGTCTCTCCAAACTCCGGAGGAAGTGATGACAGCGGTCGTTGATAAGGAGTCTGTCACAAAGATAGTCAGCAATCTGCTGAATAATGCATTGAAATATGCGAAGAAAGAAATACAGGTGAAGTTGGAGAAGAAAGATGATAGTCTGACTATTCGTGTGGTAAGCGACGGGGAGAAAATTCCGGAAGATATGCGCGAACAGATATTTGCTCCTTTCTACCGAATGGAATCTAATATGCAAAAGGCGAAAGGTATTGGAATCGGGTTGTCTTTGGCTAAATCATTGGCTGCTTTGAATAAAGGGAAACTGTATTTGGAAATGGCGGACGAAGTATACAACACATTCGTGCTCGAACTTCCGCTTAGTCCGACCGGGCAGGTGGAACAACAGCAACAGGCGGTGGATACGGTGCCGGGGATATTGCCGGATGACGGTTTGGTGGAGAATGAAGAAATAGATAAATATACGATTCTGCTGGTTGAAGACAATGATGATATGTTGAACTTCATACTGGAACGATTGAAGGAGAATTTTATAGTGGAAGTGGCTCATCATGGTCGGGAAGCATTGGATATACTGAGAGATAAACGAATCGATTTAGTGATAAGCGATGTAATGATGCCGGTCATGGACGGCTGGGAACTGTGCAGGACATTGAAGTCGGATATGGAATTATGCCATATACCTATTATATTCCTGACAGCCAAGAATGACTTGGATAGTAAGATAAACGGCTTGAAAATGGGGGCTGAGGCTTATGTGGAAAAACCTTTCTCATTTAATTATCTGAAAGTTCAGATTTTGTCATTGCTGAATAACCGGAGAAAGGAACGCGAAGCATTCTCCAAACATCCTTTCTTCCCTGTGCATAACATGCAGGTGAACAAGGCTGATGAAGAGTTTATGGGCAAAGTTATTGAAATCATAAACGAGAACCTGACGGATGAGAATTTCAATGTGGAACGCATGGCAGATATCTTGTGTATGAGCCGTTCCGGACTATTGCGTAAGATAAAAATGTTGTTCAATCTTTCTCCGGTGGATTTCATCCGGTTGATACGCTTGCGGAAAGCGGCGGAACTCATTCAGACAGGACAATATCGTGTTGGAGAGATCTGTTATATGGTCGGTATCAATTCGCCCTCTTATTTTAGTAAGTTATTCTTGAAGCAGTTTGGTGTGTCGCCTAAGGATTTCGAGAAGCAAAGTCTGGGCGGGAAGGAAAAGATTGATATTGACAGCTATTTAAAAATGAAATAAATGAAGACAAAGATGTAATATTTGCGGATTTGTGGCGGATTATCCGCCTGTTTGCGTCAATAGTTATATTTTATGTTCTATTTATAGGAGGACTCTTCTTCTGCATCGTTTAAATTTGCAGTGTTTTTTAATACTGATATTATGAAGAAAGAATGTAGAAGAATGTTTCTTTGTATGTTTCTGTTATTGGCGGCCGTCCAGTTTTCGGGATGTAGCCGGTCTACTTCAGAATGTTTAAAGGTAAAAGACTGGGAGATTATTTATAATAGTCGGTCCGGGGGAGTTGATATTTATAAGAATTCATTGCCTCTTTGCGGTTCTGTTTATTCTTCTTTTAAATATCAGGAGAAGCTGATAAAGTCTTGTGATTATCCTAATCACCGGATCTCTTCCCGGAAGTATGAAGATGAGTTTGGAAAAGGGTATATATATCAGGTTGTCTGTACGGATTCTGTTCTTCCTATGCTTGTTCAGACCTTTTATATCTATCCGGATTATGACTATGTATTGACTGACTTTACAATAGAGGACGATCAGGAATTATCTTCCAACTATATGGCTCCGCTTATTATTGACTCACTGGCGAATGGCTCTTTTCTGTGGAATGCGGATAGCCGTGTCTTGAAAGTACCGTTTGATAATGATAAATGGGGACGTTATCGTTCGGTGCCCTTGCCTTTCGAACAACTAACGAGCTATGAAGTGACGGCTCTTTTCAATAATGAAGAACGGAATGGGATCATAGTCGGCTCGGTAGAGCACGATACATGGAAGACAGCAGTTTCAATAGGTAAAAGTTCGCTATATAACATGGGGAGTTTATGTTGCTATGGAGGTGTGGCAGATGAGCAGACACGAGATTCCAAACCCCATGGGAGTCTTGTGGGACGGCGTTTGAAGTCGCCCAAAGTCTTTATCGGATACTTTTCGGATTGGAGGGACGGACTGGAAGCATACGCGAATGCGAATGCTACCATAACTCCTCCCCGGAAATGGGAGGGGGCTGTTCCTTTCGGTTGGAATAGCTGGGGAGTCTTGAAGTTTGATTTGACTTATCAAAAAGCGGTAGAGGTTTCGGAATATATAAAAGACCATTTGCAAAACCGGTCTTTTGTCAGTCCGGCAGGCACAGTGTATGTAGGACTGGATTCCGGCTGGAATAGTTTCACAGAACAGCAACTGGCTTCTTTTGTGAAGATATGTAAGGATAATGGGCAGAAGGCGGGAGTATATTGGACGCCCTTTACGGATTGGGGGCGCAATCCGGAGAAAGTATTCGAAGATTGTCCCGAATACAAATACAAGGACGTGTATCTTTATGCGAATGGGGCACCACAGGAACTGGACGGAGCTTATGCACTGGATCCTACTCATCCGGCGGTAGAGGCTGCCATGAAAAACAAATCGGATTTGTTCCGCCGGGTAGGATTTGAGTATGTCAAGATGGACTTTATGACTCATGGAGCAATGGAAGCGGATCAATGGCATTGTGATACTATCCGGACAGGAATACAAGGATATAATTACGGAATGAAGCTACTGAACAAGTACTTTGGGGATATGTATATCAATTTATCTATATCTCCGGTTTTTCCTTCCCAGTATGCACAGTCACGACGGATAGCTTGTGATGCCTGGAATAAGATAAAAGATACGGAGTATACGATGAACGCCGTATCCTATGGCTGGTGGCAGGATTTGGTCTATCAATATAATGACGCCGACCATATTGTTCTGAAAGATGCGACCGAAGGGGAGAACCGCGCCCGGATAACTTCAGGGATCATTACGGGATTATATATCTTGGGAGATGATTTCAGTGTTGATGGAGACGCGTCGGCAAAGAGCAGATCTCTCAGTCTGTTGACTAGGGAAGAAATAAATAATGTTGCGACGGGAGTCGCGTTTCGTCCCGTAGAGGGGAATGGAGAGGCTTCGGAAAACCAGTTTGTGAGACTCAATGAAGACGGAAGCTGTGATTATGCAGTATTCAATTATTCTGATGAAGAAGTAGAAGGAACGGTGCCTTTGGATAGGCTCGGGTTGAAGACAAATAAAAGATATACAGTGAAAGAGCTGTGGAGAAACCGTGAAGAAGAAGTCGGAGCAAGCATGAAGTATACAATTCCGGCTAGAGATGTCTTATTATTCAGATTCTATAAATAAACTAAACACTGTCTTACTATGGTGCGATTTTCTATCTTTCTTTTAGTGATACTGATATCTGTTACCCTTTCCGCACAGAAGAAAACAATGAGCTGGGGAGATCAGGGGAACGGGACGTACGTTAATCCTATTTTGAATGCGGATTACTCTGACCCGGATGTGATTCGGGTAGGAGAGAAATATTATATGATCTGTTCCGATTTTCATTATTTGGGTATGCAGGTTCTGGAGTCGGACGATATGGTAAACTGGAAAGTGATTTCTCAAATCTATTCCCGTTTTTCCCATGATGACTGGAATCATAACAAGAGATACGGAGCCGGTTCGTGGGCACCCTCTTTACGTTTTCATGATAATAAATATTGGATGTTTGTCTGTACTCCTCATGAGGGGCTGCTGATGAGCTATGCGACAGATCCTAAAGGCCCGTGGTCGCCGCTACATGTGGTTGAGGCTGCCGAAAGGTGGGAAGATCCTTGTCCTTTGTGGGATGATAACGGAGAAGCCTATTTAGGGCGTAGTCAATGGGGAGGAGGGCCTATTATCGTTCATCGTATGAGTCCGGACGGCAGAAAATTGTTGGATGAAGGAGTCACGGTATATACCGGGCCGGTTGCAGAAGGTACTAAGTTCTATAAGATGAACGGATATTATTATATCAGTATTCCGGAAGGTGGAGTGAGCACTGGTTGGCAGACCATCTTGAGGTCAAAGAATATCTATGGACCTTATGAGAAGAAAGTTGTATTAGAACAAGGCACTACCAATGTAAACGGCCCTCATCAGGGAGCCTTGGTCGACACCCCTTCCGGTGAATGGTGGTTCTATCATTTCCAGGCGACGGAACCTCTGGGGCGCGTCGTACATCTTCAGCCGGTTTGCTGGAAGGAGGATTGGCCTATGATCGGAGTCGATATAGATATGAACGGTATCGGTGAGCCTGTGCGAACCTGGACAAAACCGGTCATAAACAAGACATCTGATCGGTTCTTACCCCAAACGGATGATGATTTCTCAACGGAAAAACTAGGATATCAATGGCAATTCAATCATAATCCGGATGATGAAAACTGGAGCATGTCTGAACGTAAAGGCTGGATGATGATTCATTCGACCAAAGCGAAGAACCTGCGTGAAGCACGTAACATGATGACGCAGAAATGTATGGGATACATCAGTGAGGCGGTAACGGAGCTTGACATCAAGCAAATAGCCGACGGACAACGTGCAGGAATATTGGGAATCGGCAATGTATTCAATGGAGCGGGGATAACACGTATCGAAGGAAAAAATTACGTATATTTGGAGCAGAATGGGGTAGCAAAGACTATTTGTGAATGGAAGGGCAACAGGATATTTCTGAAGGCTCGTTTCAATGCTCCGGAGAATCTTCATCAATTCTATTATAGTGCGAATGGAAAGGAATTTACGGCCTGCGGTGATTTATATTCGTTACATAGTGGAGACTGGAAAGGTATTCGTACAGGTATCTACTCCTATAATGTGAATGATGAGAGAGGGAAAGTGTTCTTTAATAGTTTTATTTATCACATGGATGACTTTAATTAATATAAGTAAAATGAAAAGGAGATTTGTACTATTATTACTACTGTGTATTGTTCATATAGGTGGGTATGCGAAGATTACTTTGCCAGGTTATTTTGCGGATAACATGGTACTGCAACAACAAACTAAAGTTCTTATTAGCGGACAGTCTTCCGGACAGGGGGGCGTTGAACTAAGAGTGGGTTGGGATAAAAAAGTGTATAAGGCGGACATCGGTACAAGCGGTGAATGGAGTATAGAAGTGGAGACTCCCAAGGCCGGCGGCCCCTATGATATAGTTTTATCTGATGGTGAGGAGTGCTTCTTACATAATGTGCTGATTGGTGAAGTTTGGCTTTGTTCGGGGCAGTCTAACATGGAAATGCCGCTTGCCGGCTGGGGCAAGGTTATGAATTATGAGAAGGAAATAGCGGAAGCCGATTATCCGTCAATCCGGTTGTTTCAAGTTAAAAAAGAAACCTCATTGAGCCCCAGGAAGAATCTGGCTTCTACTATGGGAGGTTGGAAGGAATGCTCTCCCGCAATGATTCCGAACTTCTCGGCAGTCGGTTATTTCTTTGCACGTAACCTGTGGAAAGACTTGAACGTGCCGGTTGGAGTGATTGATTGTACGTGGGGTGGTACCCCTGCGGAAGGTTGGGCTAGCTATGATGCGATGAAAAAGATACTGGGATTTAGTAAAGAAGTGGAAAATGCTCAGGCTTTAAAGTTTAATGCAGAACTATTGAGGAAGAAATATGATGAGGATAGAAAAGAATGGCAGCAAGGCCTGAATGACTCTGACAGGGGATATTCGGGTAACCGGAGTCTTTGGACGCCAACCGGCTATCCTGATGAGAACTGGGGTGCTATGTCTCTGCCCGGATATTGGGAAAATAAAGGAATGAGTAATTTTGATGGGATTGTATGGTTTCGTAAAACGATCGACATACCGGTGGACTGGAGTGGAAAACAGTTAAAGTTAAGATTGAGTATGATTGATGACGAAGATATCACCTATTTTAATGGGATTGAGATTGCTCGTGGATATGGATATAATTCACCACGTGAATATATTGTTCCTGCTGAAGTGGTGAAAGTGGGTAAAGCGGTCATTACAGTCCGCGTTTCCGACTTTGGGGGAGAAGGTGGAATTCATGGGCAACCGGAAGATTTGTGGATTTCTTGCGGTGAAGCGGATAAGATTCCGTTGGCCGGAGAATGGAGATATAAGGTTGGGGTTTCTATGAAAGAAGTTCCGCGGGTTCCGCTATCACCGGTTGATAATGCCAGTTATCCAGCTGCAATTTACAATGCAATGGTGAATCCGCTGATACATTTTCCTGTGAAGGGAGTTATTTGGTATCAGGGAGAAGCCAACGTGGGACGTGCAGCTGAATATGCGGACTTGTTTCAGTCATTGATTCAGGACTGGCGCGATAAATGGCAGAATCCGGAGATGCCTTTTTACTTTGTTCAGCTAGCCAGTTATCTGGAACGTAAGGAGATACAGCCGGACTCGGAATGGGCCGCTTTGCGGGAAGCGCAAAATAAAGCATTGCATTTGTGTAATACAGGAATGGCAGTAGCTATTGATATTGGTGATGCTAACGACATTCATCCCAAGAATAAACAGGAAGTGGGACGCCGTCTGTCCTTACTTGCTTTGCAGAAAACGTATGGCAAAGGGAAAGTAACGGATATCATGTCCTATAAGGATTATGTCGTTGAGAATGACAAAGTCCGTTTGATATTTGAAGGTAATACGAAAGGGTTCCAACCCTCAGATCTCTTGACCGGATTTACAATTGCAGGTGCAGATCATGTGTTCTATCCGGCAAAGGCGCAGATAAAAGGGAATGAATTATTGGTTTGGTCGCCGGACGTCTCCAATCCGGTAGCTGTGCGCTATGGTTGGGCCGATAACCCGGATTGCAATTTATATGATAGAACAGGATTTCCGGTCGCTCCTTTCAGGACAGACTGTTGGTGATTGCCCTTGCTTTATTGGTGGATATGATATGGCTTTGAATCAATTCTAAATGATGCGAAACGGGAATACCCCTGTAATCTGTTTCTTATCGTCTGCCGTCTGCCCCCCACATCATTTTACTGCGAAGCGTGTCAAAGAAAATATGATTAAAGCGTTTTACTACTTTGACACTGTAATCTGCCCGGCGGATAGTGAGTTGGGTGGTTTCTTTGCACGTTTCACTTCGGCCGTCAATGGCAACGAGGAAGTTATGGCTGCGGCTTTCCACGTCCAATGTGATTTCCCAATCGTCTCGGATAACGATAGGACGGACGTTGAGGCTATGCGGAGCTACGGGAGTAATAACGACGGTGTTGGAATGGGGCACCATGATAGGACCGCCTACACTTAACGAATAGGCGGTGGAACCGGTGGGCGTGGCAATCACCAGCCCATCAGCCTGATAAGTGTTCAGGTATGCGCCGTTGATGGCTGTCCGGATACTAATCATAGAAGAACTGTCCCGTTTGAGAACGGCAATTTCGTTGAGGGCATAAGGGGCATCTTGCAAATGCTTGTCGTCACAGATGAGTTGAAGTACGCTTCGTTCTTCCACGCTATATCTTCCGGATTGAATTTCATCGAAGGTTTCTTCCATTTCTTCTGGAGAAATGTCTGCCAGAAATCCCAGACGTCCGGTATTAATTCCTAGAATGGGAATCCCTTTCTTTCCTACGCGGCGGGCGGCTTTCAGAAACGTTCCGTCGCCTCCGATACTGATTACCATATCGGCGGTAAAATTATCCCCGTCGAACAGATAGTCGGCATGAACATCCATTTTTAACTCTGCGGTCAGGAATTGATAAAAGTCCCTGCACATACATACTTCCGCTTTTTGTCTTCTCAACAGTTGGAATAGCCTGAGGGCATGCGAAGACTTCTTAGCTTGATAAGTATTTCCGAAAATGGCAAATTTCATAAGCGACATCATTGGTTATGGTTGCAAATTTGGCACTTTTTTCTGAGATAGCCAATCAGTTTGCGAATATTCGGTTTGGCGATATAGTAAAAGTGCCCGTAGCTTCAACGGTGCTTTCACAAAATGTAATGATTTGCATAGTATTACAAATATGCGTCGGGTGGAAGGAAAGTACATAAAAGTATGCTTATTCTGTGTTTTCTTGTGGTTTTCTACTTTAAATAACCAAAAAAGAACCTATAATGCGTTTCGTATTATTAGGCAACTAATAATAATATTTGTATTTTTGCGCCAAATATTACGTAGAACTATGACTAAATTAAGTGTAAACATAAACAAGATTGCTACGCTGAGAAATGCTCGCGGAGGGAATGTGCCCGATGTAGTAAAGGTGGCGCTTGATTGTGAGTCTTTTGGCGCAGACGGCATCACTGTTCATCCCCGTCCTGACGAACGCCACATTCGTCGTTCGGATGTATATGATTTGCGTCCCTTGTTGCGGACTGAATTCAATATCGAAGGGTATCCGTCACCGGAATTTATAGATCTTGTGCTGAAGGTAAAGCCACATCAGGTCACATTGGTTCCCGATGATCCTTCACAGATCACTTCTAACTCCGGTTGGGACACGAAAGCTAATCTGGAATTTCTGACTGAAGTCCTCGACCAGTTCAACAGTGCAGGTATCCGCACTTCTGTTTTTGTAGCTGCTGATCCCGAAATGGTGGAATATGCGGCAAAAGCCGGAGCCGACCGCGTTGAACTTTATACCGAACCCTATGCGACGGATTTCCCGAAGAATCCGGAAGCAGCCATTGCCCCTTTTATCGAAGCGGCCAAAACTGCCCGTAAACTGGGTATCGGCCTGAATGCCGGACACGACCTGAGTCTTGTAAATTTAAACTATTTCTATAAAAACATTCCCTGGGTGGATGAAGTCTCTATCGGTCACGCATTGATTAGCGATGCATTGTACTTGGGACTGGAACGTACTATCCAGGAATATAAAAACTGTCTACGCTGATGAATGCAATGATCTTGTTAGCCCAAGGGGCTATGAATATGGCTGACTCGCTGGCTACCGCCAACCCCGTACTGACGGAGGTAAACGCTCCCGAAATGAATATGCTTGATATGGCTATCAAGGGTGGTTGGATTATGATTGTGCTGGGTGTGTTGTCCGTAGTCTGCTTTTACATCTTGTTCGAACGTAATTATATGATTCGCAAGGCGGGAAAAGAAGACCCTATGTTTATGGAACGTATCAAAGACTATATTCATAGTGGTGAGATCAAAGCAGCCATTAACTATTGCCGGACGATGAACACTCCTTCGGCCCGTATGATTGAGAAAGGTATCAGCCGTCTGGGACGTCCGATCAACGATGTACAGGCCGCTATTGAAAATGTGGGTAACATTGAAGTTGCGAAACTGGAAAAAGGGCTGACTGTAATGGCGACCATTTCCGGCGGTGCCCCGATGCTCGGATTCCTCGGTACGGTGACAGGTATGGTGCGCGCATTCTACGAAATGGCGAACGCCGGAAGCGGAAATATTGATATTACATTACTTTCCGGCGGTATCTACGAAGCAATGATTACTACTGTCGGCGGTCTGATTGTCGGTATTATTGCCATGTTTGCCTACAACTATCTGGTGATGCTGGTAGACCGCGTGGTAAATAAGATGGAATCTCGTACCATGGAATTTATGGACTTGCTGAACGAACCGGCTCAGAAGTGATTCATATTCCCCGAACTTATAACTTTATAATAACTCATAAACGTGGGATTAAAAAGAAGAAATAGAGTATCGCCCAATTTCAGCATGGCTTCCATGACGGATGTCATTTTCCTGTTGCTGATATTCTTTATGATAACCTCTACGGTGGTATCGCCCAATGCCATAAAGGTGTTGTTGCCGCAAGGCAAGCAGCAGACCTCGGCCAAACCGCTGACGAGAGTCATCATTGATAAAGACCTGAACTTCTATGCCGCTTTCGGTAATGAGAAGGAGAAGCCGTACGCCTTGAACGAACTGACTCCCTTCTTGCAGAGCTGTGCGGAAAAGGAGCCTGAAATGTATGTGGCGTTGTATGCGGATGAATCAGTACCTTATCGTGAAATAGTGCGGGTGCTGAACATTGCGAATGAGAATCATTTTAAGATGGTGCTGGCTACACGCCCGCCGGAAAATAAATAAGAAGAACGATGGACAGAAGAAAAAAGGGTGAATACGTAGGAGCGTTGGGTGCATTGTTGGTGCACGTGGCAGTGATTGCTCTTTTGATTCTGGTGAGCTTTACTGTCCCTCAACCGGATGAGGACGCAGGCGGAATCCCTGTAATGATGGGGAATGTGGATGCTGCGCGTGGCTTTGACGACCCATCGTTGGTCGATGTCGATGTGTTGGACGAAGAGGCCCCGGCTCCTGCTCAGACTCAGCCGGAACTCCCTTCGGAACAGGATTTGTTGACGCAGACCGAAGAAGAAACCGTCACTCTGAAACCGAAGACGGAGGAGCCCAAGAAGGAAACGGTAAAACCGAAAGAAGTAGTGAAACCGAAAAAGCCTGTGAAGAAGCCGGAGAAGACCGAGGCCGAGAAAGCGGCGGAAGCGAAACGCCTGGCTGAAGCGAAAGCGGAACGTGAACGTAAAGCTGCCGAAGAGGCCGCGAGAAAAAAAGTGGCCGGTGCTTTCGGCAAAGGTTCACAAATGACAGGGAACAAGGGAACATCAGCCGGTGGCACGGGAACGGAAGGCAGTAAGGAAGGTAATTCTTCCACCGGAGCAAAGACCGGAACGGGCGGTTACGGAACTTTTGACCTTGGCGGACGTTCTTTAGGTACGGGCAGTTTGCCCAAGCCTGCTTACAATGTGCAGGAAGAAGGACGTGTGGTGGTGAACATTACCGTGAATCCTGCAGGACAGGTTGTTGCAACCAGCATTAACCCTCAAACGAATACTGTAAACTCTGTTTTGCGGAAAGCCGCCGAAGATGCGGCCAGGAAAGCTCGTTTCAATACAGTGGACGGAGTGACCAACCAGACAGGGACAATCACTTATTATTTTAATTTGAGATAGTATCATTAACCAAAAATATAGGATTATGGGAACTGTATACGCTTTTTTTGCAGACGGGTTTGAAGAAATTGAAGCCTTTACTGCTATTGACACGCTAAGACGTGGCGGACTGAATGTGGAAATCGTATCCGTTACACCGGATGAAATTGTAGTAGGTGCACATGATGTATCTGTTCTTTGTGACATCAACTTCGATAATTGTGATTTCTTTGATGCCGAACTTCTGTTGTTGCCCGGAGGAATGCCGGGAGCAGCTACGCTTGATAAACATGAAGGATTGCGTAGATTGATTCTCGATTTCGCCGCCAAGAACAAACCGATTGCCGCTATTTGTGCTGCTCCGATGGTACTGGGCAAGCTGGGTCTGCTGAAAGGGAAGAAGGCGACTTGCTATCCTAGCTTCGAGCAATATCTGGAAGGTGCCGAATGTATCGATGCTCCGGTTGTTCGTGACGGAAATATCATTACGGGTATGGGACCGGGCGCTGCCATGGAATTTGCTTTGACTATCGTTGACTTGTTGGTAGGTAAAGAAAAAGTAGACGAGCTGGTAGAGGCGATGTGCGTTAAACGCTAAGTTGTCCATGAAGAAATATGTAATCATTGTTGCCGGTGGAAAGGGCTTGCGTATGGGGAGCGACCTCCCCAAACAGTTTCTTCCTGTCGGCGGTAAACCTGTATTGATGCATACACTGGAAGTTTTCCGGAAGTATGATGCGGCAATTCAACTTATTTTAGTCCTTCCACGGGAGCAGCAGGACTTTTGGAAGCAGCTCTGTCGGGAACACGATTTCGATGTGGAACATCGGGTGGCAGACGGAGGAGAAACTCGTTTCCATTCGGTGAAGAACGGTTTGGCATTGGTGCAGGCTCCTGGGCTGGTGGGAGTGCACGACGGTGTCCGTCCGTTTGTCTCGGTAGAAGTGATCCGTCGTTGTTATGATTTGGCAGAACAGCATAAAGCGGTGATTCCGGTTGTTGATGTAGTTGAAACGCTGCGCCATTTAACGGAAGTCGGAAGCGAGACTGTGAGCCGCAATGATTATAAATTGGTGCAGACGCCGCAAGTCTTTGACGTCGAACTGTTGAAGCAGGCTTATGAGCAGGAATTTACTCCGTTCTTTACTGATGACGCCTCGGTTGTGGAAGCAATGGGCGTACCCGTGCATCTTGCAGCAGGTAACCGTGAAAATATAAAAATAACGACTCCTTTCGACCTGAAAGTCGGGAGTGCTCTTTTGTAAATGTTTGATTTAGTCACACGCGACATAAAATTTATCTCCGGTGTAGGTCCTCAGAAGGCGGCTGTATTAAATAAGGAGTTAGGAATCTACTCCTTGCATGATTTGATTTACTATTTCCCCTACAAATACGTCGACCGGAGCCGCATCTATTACATTCACGAGATAGATGGCAATATGCCGTATATCCAACTGAAAGGTGAAATCCTTGGTTTCGAAACGATCGGTGAAGGCCGGCAGCGTCGTCTCACAGCTCATTTCTCGGATGGTACGGGAGTCGTGGACTTGGTGTGGTTTCAGGGAATAAAATACATCCTCGGCAAATACAAACTTCACGAAGAATATATCATCTTCGGCAAGCCGACCGTATTCAACGGGCGCATCAATCTAGCTCATCCCGATGTAGACAAGACGGATGACTTGAAACTTTCCTCCGTGGGACTTCAACCTTATTATAATACAACGGAGAAAATGAAGCGCAGCTTCCTCAACTCTCACGCGATTGAGAAGATGATGGCAACTGTCATTCTGCAGATACAGGAGCCTCTGCCTGAGACTCTCTCTCCCAAACTGTTGTCGGAACATCACTTGATGCCTTTGACAGAGGCTCTGCGGAATATCCATTTCCCGACTAATCCCGATTTATTACGCCGGGCGCAATATAGGCTTAAATTCGAGGAGCTCTTCTACGTACAGTTGAACATCTTGCGCTATGCCAAAGACAGGCAAAGAAGGTATCGCGGCTATATCTTTGAAAAAGTGGGCGACGTATTCAACACGTTTTATACAAAGAACCTTCCTTTCCAACTGACAGGCGCACAGAAACGAGTGCTGAAAGAAATTCGGAATGACGTGGGTAGCGGTCGGCAGATGAACCGTCTTTTGCAGGGAGATGTAGGTAGTGGGAAAACTTTAGTCGCCTTGATGAGTATGTTGCTGGCGTTGGATAACGGCTACCAAGCCTGCATGATGGCGCCTACGGAAATATTAGCGAACCAGCATTACGAAACGATTAAGGAGTTACTGTTCGGTATGGATATCCGCGTGGAACTGCTGACGGGCTCTATCAAAGGAAAAAGGAGGGAAGCCATTCTCACCGGTTTGCTGACAGGAGATGTGAAAATACTGATCGGGACCCATGCGGTTATTGAGGATACCGTTAATTTTTCTTCTCTCGGTTTTGTGGTTATTGACGAACAACACCGCTTTGGCGTGGCGCAACGTGCCCGCCTTTGGAGTAAGAATATTCAACCGCCGCACGTGCTCGTCATGACCGCCACTCCTATTCCCCGGACGTTGGCGATGACTTTATACGGTGACTTGGATGTGTCCGTCATCGACGAACTACCTCCGGGACGGAAACCGATTGCTACTGTTCACCAGTTCGACAACCGCCGGGAAAGCCTGTATCGCTCTGTACGCAAGCAGATTGAGGAAGGACGGCAGGTTTATATTGTCTATCCTTTAATAAAGGAAAGTGAGAAAATAGACTTGAAGAACCTCGAAGAAGGCTATCAGCATATCCTGGAAGAATTTCCCGAATGTACTGTATGTAAAGTGCATGGCAAAATGAAGGCTGCCGAAAAGGATGAACAAATGCAACTTTTCATTTCAGGCAAAGCGCAAATAATGGTTGCCACTACAGTGATCGAAGTCGGCGTGAACGTACCGAATGCTTCGGTGATGATTATAGAGAATGCCGAACGTTTCGGACTTTCGCAACTGCATCAGTTGCGCGGTCGGGTAGGGCGTGGCGCCGACCAGTCTTATTGTATTCTGGTGACAAATTATAAACTGACCGAAGATACTCGTAAGCGACTGGAGATAATGGTGCGCACAAATGACGGCTTTGAAATAGCGGAAGCTGATTTGAAGTTGCGCGGTCCCGGTGACTTGGAAGGGACGCAGCAGAGTGGTGTCGCCTTCGATTTGAAAATTGCGGATATTGCCCGTGACGGACAATTGCTGCAATACGTCCGTGCGATAGCCGAAGATATTGTAGAACATGATCCCGGTGCACAGAGTCCGGAGAATGAAATACTGTGGCGGCAACTCAAATCCTTGCGGAAAACGAATGTTAACTGGGCTGCCATTAGTTGAAAAACGGTTAAACATGCAGTTTATTTGCGGGAATGTGTTGCAAAACATGTTTTGCTTCTATTCTCCCTATTCATAGGGATTTAACGCCTGAATGTTTGTCTTATTTCCGGCTAATCATCTGAAAAATAGTTAATAACTCTCTTGTTGTTTCATCGGAAAATGCTACCTTTGGAGGAATTTTTTTAGTAAATGTATAGTTTAACCATTAGAAAAGTCGTATATCATGCTTGAAAAAACGCTGGTCATTTTAAAGCCTTGTACCCTCCAACGGGGATTGGTTGGTGAGATTACTCATCGTTTTGAACGTAAAGGACTGCGGTTGGCCGGCATGAAGATGATGCAACTGACTGATGAATTATTGAGCGAACATTATGCCCACTTGAGCAGCAAGCCTTTCTTTCAAAGAGTGAAAGATTCCATGATGACAGCTCCTGTCATTGTTTGTTGTTTCGAAGGTGTGGATGCTATTCAAACTGTCCGTATGTTGGCGGGTCCGACAAATGGACGTCTGGCTGCCCCGGGAACTATTCGTGGGGATTACAGTATGAGCTTTCAGGAAAATATAGTTCATGCTTCTGATTCTCCGGAGACCGCAGCTATCGAGTTAACGAGATTTTTTAAACCGGAAGAAATATTCGATTACAAACAGGCGACATTTGACTACCTGTATGCAAATGACGAATATTAATTGAATTGACAAAGAACGAATGAATTTCAATTGTATTATTAAAACAGGATTGGTAGCTGTTGCGACTATGGTTAGTTTGAGCTCTTTCTCACAAGACCTGATTGCTCGTCAAGCACCGATAGACAAGAAATTAAAAACAGTAGACTCTTTGGCATTGCAAAAGCAAATCCGTGCCGAACAGTCGGAATATCCCGCCCTAAGTCTCTATCCAAACTGGAACAACCAGTATGTACACGCTTACGGAAACGCTATTATCCCTGATACTTACACGATCGACCTGACAGGTTTCCACATGCCGACTCCCAGCACGAAAATCACTTCGCCTTTCGGTCCCCGTTGGAGAAGAATGCACAACGGTCTGGACTTGAAAGTAAATATCGGTGATACTATTGTAGCAGCTTTCGACGGTAAAGTGCGTATTGTGAAATATGAGCGCAGAGGATATGGTAAGTATGTCGTTATCCGTCATGATAATGGATTGGAAACTGTATACGGACACTTGTCCAAACAACTAGTTGAAGAAAATCAGCTGGTCAAGGCCGGTGAAGTAATCGGATTAGGTGGTAATACCGGACGCTCAACCGGTTCTCATCTTCATTTTGAAACCCGTTTCCTCGGAATCGCAATCAATCCTATTTATATGTTCGACTTTCCGAAACAAGATATCGTAGCCGATACCTATACGTTCAGGAGGACTCAAGGTTCGTCGAAACGTGCCGGTTCTCATGACACGCAAGTGGCTGACGGTACAATCCGCTATCATAAAGTTAAGAGTGGTGATACTTTGTCGCGTATTGCCAAGTTGCGTGGTGTATCAGTCAGTACACTTTGTAAGTTGAATCGTATCAAACCGACTACAACTTTGCGCATCGGGCAAGTTTTGCGCTGTTCATAAACAGCATTGCTTATAAAACAGTAATACAACAATACCTTTAGAAGAGGGCACTTTAATATAATTTAGAGTGCCCTCTTTCTGTTTTCACTTAATTATTGTTACCTTTGCGCACTATTTGGAAGAAAATGAAAGATACCAAGCAACAATTTGAACATGTCATCGCTATTTGCCGTGACTTATATTCCAAGAAGCTGCACGATTACGGGCCTGCATGGCGTATTCTGCGTCCGGCTTCGGTGACTGACCAGATTTTTATCAAAGCCAACCGGATTCGTAGTATTGAAACAAAAGGTGTAACTTTGGTTGACGAGGGAATTCGTTCCGAGTTTATTGCGATTGTCAATTACGGTATTATAGGGCTTATTCAGTTGGAACTGGGGTATGCCGAGTCTGCCGACATCAGCATTGAAGAAGCGTTGGCTTTGTATGATAAATATGTCAAAGAGGCTCTGGAACTGATGCTTGCCAAGAACCACGACTATGACGAGGCATGGCGCAGTATGCGTATCAGCTCTTACACAGACTTGATTTTAATGAAAATATACCGTACCAAGCAGATCGAAAGTCTGTCTGGCAACACGTTGGTGTCCGAAGGAATCGACGCCAATTACATGGATATGATTAATTACTCTGTATTCGGATTGATTAAGATAGAATTTGAAGGTTAAGAATTTACATATCATTCAGGAGGTAATAGCGAATATCAGTCGCTTTATTTTGGCGGCTGCATTTATCTTTTCCGGATTTGTAAAGGCAGTAGATCCACTGGGATTCCAGTACAAGATACAGGACTATCTGGCTGCATTCGGAATGGCTTCCTGGTTTCCTTCATTCTTCCCGTTATTGGGAGGTATCGCATTATCTGCCATAGAGTTTTCAATCGGTATCTTTTTGTTCTTTGGTGTCCGGAGAACAGTGGCTTCCACGTTGGCGTTGATGTTGATGAGTTTTATGACACCGTTGACATTGTATCTGGCAATCTTCAATCCGGTGTCCGACTGCGGGTGTTTTGGAGATGCTTGGGTGCTGACTAATTGGGAGACATTTATCAAGAACGTACTCTTGTTGCTTGCTGCAATCGGAGCGTTCAAAGGCAGGAAGATGTTGGTCCGCTTTATCAGTCAAAAAATGGAATGGCTTGTTTCTCTGTACACGCTGTTTTTTGTGTTTACGTTGTCGTTCTATTGTCTTGACCGTTTGCCGGTATTGGACTTCCGTCCCTACAAGGTAGGAAAGAATATACTGGAAGGAATGACGATGCCGGAAGGAGCGAAACCGAGTGTATATGAAAGTGTCTTTATTTTGGAGAAGAACGGAGAAAAGAAAGAATTTACACTGGAGAATTATCCGGATAGCACATGGACATTTGTTGATACACACACTGTACTCAAAGAAAAAGGATACGAGCCGGCTATTCATGATTTCTCTATGATAGAACTGAATACGGGAGAGGACATCACGGAAGATGTACTGACTGATATGGGGTACACATTCCTGTTGGTCGCCCACCGGATTGAAGAAGCGGATGACAGTAATATAGACTTGATTAATGAAGTCTATGATTACTCGGTGGAGCATGGCTATAAGTTTTATTGCCTCACTTCTTCACCGGAGGAGCAGATAGAACTGTGGAAGGATAAGACCGGGGCGGAATACCCTTTCTGCCAAATGGATGATATTACACTGAAGACGATGATTCGCTCTAACCCGGGATTGATGCTGATTAAGAATGGGACTATTCTGAACAAATGGAGTGACGAGGATATCCCGGATGAATACGTACTGACCGACAAACTGGAGAATCTGCCGTTAGGACAACAGAAGGTCGGTAATGATGTGCATACGGTTGGCTTTGTGTTCTTGTGGTTCGTTATTCCATTACTGCTGGTGCTTGGAGTAGATGTGTTGGTCGTTCGTCGTAGGGAAAGGAGAAATACCAGAAAAGCTGCGGAAGCTAAGAAGCAAAAGAGTGAAGTGCAAAACATCGTTCCGAAGGTTGGTGAAGAACAAAAAGAAGAGGAGCCGGTTACTGATGGCAGTGATGATTGATAAATTGATACTATCTTCATCTTCCGGAAGGAGGAGAGTGGAGATACTACCGAGACTGATTGTCCGGCTTTGATATAAAGAATGGAAATGGATTTATTAACCCTTTAAATAAAAAACAAAATGAGAAAGAACATTGTTGCAGGAAACTGGAAAATGAACAAAACCCTTCAAGAGGGTATCGCTTTGGCAAAAGAACTGAACGAAGCATTGGCTAATGAAAAGCCTAACTGTGATGTAATCATCTGTACTCCGTTTATCCACCTGGCTTCTGTTACTCCGTTGGTAGACGCTGCCAAGATTGGTGTAGGCGCTGAAAACTGTGCAGATAAAGCATCTGGTGCTTATACAGGTGAAGTTTCTGCTGAGATGGTCGCTTCTACAGGTGCAAAATATGTAATCCTGGGTCACTCTGAACGCCGTGCTTACTATGGCGAAACAGTAGCTATCCTCGAAGAAAAAGTAAAATTGGCTTTGGCTAACGGTCTGACTCCGATTTTCTGTATCGGCGAAGTATTGGAAGAACGCGAAGCTAACAAGCAGAACGAAGTAGTAGCTGCTCAAATGGAATCTGTATTCTCTTTGTCTGCTGAAGACTTCTCTAAGATTATCCTGGCTTACGAACCTGTTTGGGCAATCGGTACAGGAAAAACTGCTACTCCGGAACAAGCACAGGAAATCCATGCTTTCATCCGTTCAATCGTAGCTAATAAATATGGTAAGGAAATCGCTGACAACGCTTCTATCCTTTATGGTGGTAGCTGCAAGCCTTCCAACGCTAAAGAACTGTTCTCTAACCCTGACGTAGACGGTGGTCTGATTGGTGGTGCCGCTCTTAAAGTATCTGATTTCAAGGGAATCATTGATGCTTTCAACGCGTAATTAAAACTTATTTCGGGCACGGGCGGATTATATAGTCCGTGCCTAAATACAATTATCAAATGAAGAAACTAGCTTTACTTATCTTGCTGTTTGTTTTGGCTGGCGCCAGTGCACAGGCACAGAACATTGTGAAAAGCCTCGAACGTAACGTTCCGGGACAAGGAAAGGTGACCATTCACCAAGATCCCCGCATTGAAGCGATGATTGGTATGGAACGTCCTGCAACCGGTGAACAGAAAGTCATGAAGGGTTCCGGCTTCCGGATACAGGCGTATGCCGGTAACAATACTCGTCAAGCAAAGAATGATGCTTATCGTGTGTCATCACAGGTAAAAGTGTATTTCCCGGAGCTGGCAGTGTATACGTCGTTCAATCCGCCCCGTTGGCTTTGTCGTGTGGGTGATTTCCGGAGTATAGAAGAAGCTGACGCGATGATGCGCAAAATGAAAGCTACTGGTGTGTTTAAAGAAGTTTCTATTGTAAAAGACGAGGTTAATATTCCTTTATAAATCTATCATGTTAGGAAAAGAAGAAATTGTCTCTCCAAATCTGGAGGAGTTGAAAAGTCATTATCACAGTATTATTACCTTGTTGGGCGAAGACGCCGAACGGGAAGGTTTGTTGAAAACTCCGGAACGGGTGGCTAAAGCAATGTTGAGTTTGACAAAAGGTTATCACATGGACCCTCACGAGGTGCTCCGTTCTGCTAAATTTCAGGAAGAATACAGTCAAATGGTGATTGTGAAGGACATTGATTTCTTCTCTCTTTGCGAGCATCACATGCTGCCGTTCTACGGAAAGGCACACGTGGCTTATATTCCCAACGGCTACATCACCGGGCTGAGTAAGATTGCTCGTGTAGTCGATATCTTTTCTCATCGCTTGCAAGTGCAGGAACGTATGACGTTGCAAATCAAGGAATGCATCCAGGAAACATTAAACCCGCTGGGGGTAATGGTGGTAGTGGAAGCTAAACACATGTGTATGCAAATGCGTGGTGTGGAAAAACAAAACTCAATTACTACTACTTCTGACTTCACAGGGGCTTTCAACCAGGCAAAGACGCGTGAAGAATTTATGAATCTTATCCAACACGGAACAACATTATAGGGGAAGTTGCCGTGAAATGGATAAAGTTATGCTCCGGCATCAATGAGAAAAGGTATTTGGTTTTGATAAAGGAGATGCTTCCTGTCGGAGGCTACCGCACATATGGCGACGAAAATAATTTATCGCAATACGACTCTGTCTCCCAAACGTTTTGCCATAATACTTTGTATCCCTCTCAAGTCATTATAACGTATCATTAAGGCATTACATTTTTCTTCGTCATGTGCAAGAGCCGGATCCTGCAAGGCATAAAGCATGTGTTTTAATTCTTCCGTGACAATAGCATATTTGAAATTAATCATCAACATCGGAACCAGTTCGTAGAGCCGTTCTTCATCTGTCACAATCTTCTGGGACTTGGAGTGGTATTTGCTAAGTTGATAGCGGACATTAATCAGGTCTACGCTCAATTTGCTGATGACAGGATCGGGATGTGCCAGAAAATATCGTTCCGCTACGAATCCGGCATTATGTATATGTGCGGCAGCCTCCGACAGGATTTGCCGGTGCAACGGGTTGTGGAAAGCCAGATCGTCTTCCTTTAAATCGTTGATAACATATTCAATTACGGTTACCGGAATTTCATTCCCTTCCTCATCTGTTAGGTTACACATAATCTTTTCTCCGTAACGGACCACGGCTTGTAAAATCAACCGTTCAAATTTATAGAACTCCTGTCCCTCTTTACCTTCCTGTGGGATGAAAGAAGCGTAATTGTCTTCTTGCAGGGCAGGTGGAACGTTCAGATAGTTACCGTCGCCATCTACTTCGGGAGCTAGCATGACATCTTCAGGAGGCATAGGTATGCCGTTGTCGGAAGAGGGAGATGCAGTTGCACCGCCTTGTGTCATGTTAGCCGTTCTTTCAGCGATACGGCGGTCACGTTCTGTTTGTTCAGCTCGTTTCTCCGCTTGCGTTTCCCGTCTTTTGGCTACTTCCGATACCAGTAATTTATCTTCTATGTGCAGCAGCTGCGCACATTCTTTGATATAGACGTCGCGTACAATCGCTTCCGGTATGACGGAGATGCTTTGCACCAGATTACCGATAAGCTCTGCACGTTTGATCGGGTCTTTTCCTGCATCTTCCAGTAATAAGTTGGTTTTAAAACGGATAAAGTCCGTTTCATGTTCTGCAATGAAGGCTTGAAACTCCGTGGAGTTATGTTTGCGGGCAAAAGAGTCCGGGTCGTCACCGTCGGGAAGAAGGCAGACTTTGATGTTCATTCCTTCTTCAAGGAGCATATCAATGCCGCGGATAGAAGCCTTGATACCTGCTGCGTCACCGTCGTAAAGTACGGTCATGTTGTTGGTGAAACGGTGAATCATGCGGATTTGTCCCGGTGTAAGAGCAGTTCCTGAAGAAGCGACCACATTCTCTATGCCGGACTGATGCATGGAAATGACATCCGTATATCCTTCCACAAGAAAACAACGGTCTTGTTTCACAATCGCCTGTTTGGCAAAATAAATGCCGTATAATTCGTTACTTTTATGATAGATTTCCGATTCGGGAGAGTTGACGTACTTAACTTTTACGCCTTTTGTGGCACTGGCAAGCACACGTCCACCGAAGGCAACTACTTTGCCGGAGAGAGTGTGGACAGGGAAAATGACACGTCCCCAGAAACGGTCCCGCAAACGGTGGTCGTCGGTTTCGTAGCAGAGTCCGGTTTTTACCAGATATTCTTTCTTATATCCTTTTTGTAGCGCTTCCTTGGCAAGTGCATCGTGGCTCTCGGTACAATATCCCAACTGGAATTTCTCGATGATATCATCCCGGAAACCGCGGTTGCGAAAGTAAGCCATACCGATACTGCGACCGTCTACGTGGTTCTTCAGTATATTCTGAAAATAGTCGCGGGCGAAGTTATTGACAATGAACAGACTCTCGCGCTCACTTTGCACCAGCTTCTCTTCATCGCTCAACTCTCTTTCTTTAATTTCGATATTATACTTCTTGGCAAGGTATCTCAGTGCCTCCGGATAAGACATCTGTTCGTGCGCCATGATAAAGTGCACGGCGTTGCCCCCTTGTCCGCAGGCGAAACATTTGCAGAGTCCTTTAGCGGGTGAAACATAAAAGGAAGGAGTTTTGTCACTGTGGAACGGGCACAAACCAACATAATTGACACCGCGCTTGCGCAGGGTGACAAAATCTGAAACGACATCCATAATCTGTGCCGCATCCAATATCCGGTCTATGGTAGCTTGATCTATCATTCTTTCTTTTCTCCTGTGAATCCGTTTTTGCGGATACAAAGGTACACATAAAAAAATCCCCTGCAAAGAACTTTTTTGCAGGGGACCGTTAAATCTTACCTATATCGGCCGGGGATTATTTAATCTTTTCCCGGATCTTCGTCAGATACTTTTTCATGCCTTCCGCATCTTTATTCTCAATGATTTCGAGAAGGTTCTTCAGCTCTGTCCGGATATTGGTTACTTGGCCCGGAGTGCGCGGGTTGAACAGGATTTCCTGAAGCAGGTAGTCGTCTTCGCTGAGCAGTCCTTTGGCAATGGCCATGTGTTTTTTGAAAGTAGTTCCCGGTGCTTCCTGATGTTTCATAACCGCTGCGAATACGAAAGTCGAAACGAACGGGATAGACAGGGAGTAGGCTACCGTTTCATCGTGTTCATCGAAAGTATATTCGAAGATGTTCAGTCGCAATGTCTGATACAGGTCTTTGAAGAATATCTTTCCGAGGTGGTCTCCTTCACTGATGATAATGGCATTTTCGCTGCTTAGGTTGCTAAGGCTGGCGAAAGTCGGGCCAAACATCGGGTGACTGGATACATATCGGAAGCCGCTTTCTTCGTAGAACTTCTTCAGTCCTGTTTTTACAGAGGCAATATCACTAATGATGCAGTCTTTGGGCAGTACGGGCAGCACTTTGCGAAAAGCGTCCAACGTATACTTTACTGTCACGGCATTTATGACCAGTTCGGGCTCAAATTCCTTAATCTCCTCCAATGTGGTGAAACGATACGTGTTATAGACGAAACGCAGTTGGTGCGGGTTGACGTCGAACACGGCCGTCTCATGTTGAAAGCTCAATATGTCAGTAAAGAAGGAGCCCATTTTGCCGGCTCCGAGGATTAATATTCTCATATTCTTATTTATTAAAGTTTCGCATATACTGCCTTCCGTATGGCTTTCTCTCTCAGAGGGAAGGGTACCGGTAGGGATGAGGTATATTTTTCTTTTAAAAAGGTATATTCATTATTTTTCCTACCACCTCCCCCTACGGGTACTCCTCCTTCCCGAAGGAGGAGAAGCTATGCAGAAAGCTTACGAAGCTTCAGTTTATTACCTGATTATTTATTAATAATTTCCATTTGTTGACGAACGGATTCTTCATGGATTGCTTCAAATATTTTTTTCATAAACTCTGCATCCATGCCGCATTGTTCACCTTGTGCACCGCGCTTTTCAAGAATCTCATTATAACGTCCGGCCTGGAGAACGGTGATTCCGTGTTCTTTCTTGTAAGTACCGATTTCGCGGGCGATGCGCATTCTTTTTGCTAATTCCTGAATGATGTTATCATCGCATTCATCGATTTGCTTACGAAGTTGGGACAAGCTTTCGGTAGTCTGGGTTTCGGTGCGGATAACCAGTAAATTGAGGATGTAGTCGAGTACGTCCGGGGTCACTTGTTGTGAAGCGTCGCTCCATGCGCAATCCGGGTTACAGTGACTTTCCACAATCAGACCGTCGAAGTTCAGGTCCATAGCCTGCTGGCAAAGCGGGGCTATCAATTCACGCTTTCCTCCGATATGGCTCGGGTCGCAGAAGATAGGCAGATTAGGAATGCGGCGGCGCAATTCGATAGGAATGTGCCATTGGGGGAGGTTGCGGTATATCTTTTTATCGTAGCTGCTGAAACCGCGGTGGATAGCACCCAGACGTTTCAGACCTGCATTGCTGATACGTTCCAAAGCTCCGATCCACAGCTCAAGATCCGGATTCACGGGATTCTTGACCAATACCGGGATATCAACACCTTTCAATGCATCGGCGATTTCCTGTACGGCGAAAGGGTTGGCAGTGGTACGTGCGCCTACCCAAAGAATATCGATTCCGGCTTTCAGGCATTCGTAAACGTGCTTGGCAGTAGCTACTTCAGTAGAAACATACATTCCTGTTTCCTTCTTCACTTCTTTCAACCAGGCAAGACCCTCTACACCGATTCCTTCGAAACCTCCCGGTTTGGTACGTGGTTTCCAGATTCCGGCACGGAATATTTTCTGTCCTTTGGCTGCCAGTTGTCTGGCGGTATCCATTACTTGTTCTTCAGTCTCTGCGCTACATGGGCCGGCGATGACGATTGGTCTTTTGGCTTCTATGCCCGGTAATAAAATTGATTCGAGTTCCATATTCTTATTTATTTTTTATTCTTTTAATTCTTTCCAGTGCTTCTGCTAACTTATTGTCTTTGCAGCAGAGCGAGATACGGATATATCTTGCTCCGTTGCTGCCGAAGATAAATCCCGGTGTGATGAACACTCTCGCTTCATGCAATACTTTCTCCGTCAGTTCTTCCACATCCTTGCAGGAATCGGGTATCTTGCCCCAGAGAAACATACCGACTTGTTTCTCATCGTAGGTGCAACCGAGTGCTTTCATTATTTCACCGGCAAGGTGACGGCGGTTCCGGTAGTTCCGGTTGTTTCCGTCGTACCAGTCGGCTTCAGCTTCCAGGGCGGTTGCAGCCGCCAGTTGCATGGCGCGGAACATTCCACTGTCGATGTTGCTTTTCACTTTCAATATCCATTGTACGAATTCGGGATTTGACGCTAACATTCCAATACGCCAGCCCGGCATATTGTGGCTTTTGCTCATGGAATTGAATTCAATACAACATTCTTTAGCTCCCGGCACGCTCAGAATACTAATTGGCTTTTCGTTTAGGATAAAGCTGTACGGATTGTCGTTGACAATCACGAGATTCTTCCGGCGGGCAAAGTCAACGAGACGTTCATACAGTTCCGGAGTGGCGTTTGCGCCTGTCGGCATATTCGGGTAATTGGTCCACATCAACTTTACGCGGCCCAAATCCATATTCTCCAGAGTTTCGAAATCGGGCATCCAGCCATCTTCCTCTTTCAGGTCGTAGTTGATAACTTCCGCGCCGAGTATCTTGCTCAAAGAAGTATAAGTGGGATATCCCGGGTTCGGTACCAATACCTGTTCTCCCGGATTGACGAAAGCCAGTGTGACATGGAGGATTCCTTCCTTCGAGCCGATTAAAGGTTGTATTTCCGTGTTCGGGTTCAGGTCGACTCCATACCAGCGTTGATACCATGCTGCGAAACCTTTGCGAAGTTCGGGGATACCTACATACGGTTGGTAACCGTGTCCGTTCGGGTCGTGGGCATTATTGCACAATGTTTCGATTGTCTTTTCCGAAGGTGGCATATCAGGGCTTCCGATACCCAGACTTATCACGTCTTTTCCTTCCGCATTCATTTGTGCTACTTCTTTCAGTTTCTTAGAGAAGTAGTATTCGCTTACACTTGCCAGTCTGTCGGCGGGAGCGATCTTATACGTTTGATTTACCTTCTGCATATTCGCCTAATATTTTAAGTTCTTTGGTTAATGGAGTGATTGCTGCGATCGATTGTTTGTATCTCAGATAGTCGTTGAAAGCTACGTCCACATAAAACTGGTATTCCCATTCCCGTCCGATAATCGGCAACGACTGTATCTTAGTGAGGTTGATGTTGTAAAACGACAGGATAGACAACACTTGTGACAAGCTGCCTTCCGAGTGCGGCAGTGTGAATACCATGTTCGCCTTATTGATCGTGTTTGTACGGTGCTGGCGGAGTTCGTCCACTTGCCACGGGTCGGCAACGACTAGAAAACGGGTAAAGTTATGCTTATTTGTTTCGATACCTTCTTGAAGGACTTTCATTCCATAACGTTCGGCGGCTATCTTGGAGCAGATAGCGGCGTGTCCTTTCAGATTTCCGTTCTTGATAGCCTCTGCGCTGCGTGCCGTATCTTCACCTTCCACTACTTTTAGTTGTGGGTGCTGGTTCAGGAAATCACGGCACTGCATCAGGGCGATAGGGTGGGAGTTGACTTCCGTCAGGTCTTCCCAACTTTCATCGGGCAGGCAGACGAAGCTGTGCGAGATGCGCAGTTTGTATTCACCGATAATTTGTGTACCGCTTTGTCTCAACAACTCGTTGTTGTGCAGCAAGCTGCCTGCAATCGTATTCTCTATGGCTAGCATTCCGATAACCTGACTGTCTTTACGTATCGAGGTAAACACGTCTTCGAAACTGGCACAACAGATTAACTCTATTTCTTCTCCCTCGAAGTACTTGTGTGCGGCGATATCGTGATATGAGCCGAGTGTTCCTTGAATTGCTATTTTTTTCATTGTTATAAATGTATTATATAAAAAAATCCCGCGTCCATATTGGAGCGGGATTCATATGATTGATTTCTCTATTCAGTCCTTAAGCATCACTGTCACTTGATACATACAAACTCCCGCTCTACTTTCTGGCTAAAGTAAAAGTAAAAAAAGAAGTAATATGCATAAGTAAATGATCTCATACGAGTCTTTGTTTTTTGCTTTGGTTTCTAATTCTGGGGCAAAAGTAATACTTTTCTGCTAAACGCAAACAAAAAGCGATACTTTTTTTGTTTTCTCTGCAAAAAAGAATGAAAAAGACATGGGATACCCTCTGTCGGAACGGGTTGAATGACTTCCGCCAATCAGAAGATTCCCGGCAATGCTTCCTGTTTTGGGCCGAGGTTCTTGAATTCTCCGTTCAGGCTGGCCTCATCTTTCGGATTCAGTTCCAATGACCTCTTCATATCTTCTACAGAACCGTCTTTATCTCCATTCAGCAGTTTGGCGCGGCCGCGTTCTTTGTATGCTTCTGCAAAGTTGGGGTTCAGTTCGATTGCTTCGTCGAACAGACTGATAGCTTCTGTCAACTTCTTCTGGTTGATGAAAAGTTGTCCCAGGTAGAGATATGCCTGTTCGTTGAAAGGATTCACTTCTGTTACAAGTTGGTAGTCGGCTTCTGCTTCTTCTTCCTGTCCGTTGGCTTCTTTCACTTTGCCGCGCAGGAGGATAGCGGTTTCTTCTTCCGGGTTCTGTGCCAGTACGGCGTCAATGTCTTCCATTGTTTCTTTATATTGCTTCATTTTCAGCAATGCTTCCGCACGCATCAGGCGGGCTTCGATGAAATCATCTTTCAAGGCAATCGCTTTTGTCAGGTGGGCAATCGTCATTAGGTCGTCGTCCTGTCCTTTACGGGCTTTGCCTAACAGATAGTGTGCCACTGCATTTCCCTTCTCGATAGCGATCGCTTTGCTGGCAGCTTCTTCCATTGCTTTGTAGTCCTCCTGTATGAAGCACACATTGGCCAATGTCAGGAATGTGTTTGTCACATGAGGTTCCATGATTGCCATTTTTTCCAGCAGTTCGCGGGCCTTTTCGGTTTCGCCCGTCTGGATATAAAGCTGGCTGAGATAACCCATTGTCTCGAAATCTTCTTCGATAGCAAGGGCCTCTGTGAAACATTTTACTGCGTAATCCGGACGTCCCATACGTTGTACACGCAGACCGTCATATTTGAAGATCTCGAATCTTTTCCGGTCGTTTTTCTGTTTTTCACTTTCCGGTGTTTCTGACTTTCCGGAGAAGAAAGATTTAAAAAAGTTCGGCATGATGATATGTTGTTTTTGAGTTTATCTGCAAATGTAATAACTTATTTTGATATATGTAACATTCCGTCCTGCATCTTCAGCTCACCTTCTTCCAATAAATATTGGATTACCCGGCTGATATCTTCTCTTTCTGCTTCAATGGCATTCGCTATTCCGGCAGGGGGCAAACTTTTCCGGGTAAGCAGTTCCAGGATTTGTTTTCTCATTTCTCTGAAAGAGTCTTCGGGCAGGCAGTCCGTTTCGTGACGATTCAGACAGACGTCGCATTGCTTGCAGTTATGCTCATTTTTTTCTCCGAAATAACGAAGCAACATCCGGCTCCGGCAAACGCTTTCGGAAGTGACATATTCTTCCATGGCTTTGATACGTGCTTCGTACCGGGCTTTGCGCTCTTCGTAGACAGAAGCCGGAATGTGCAGGTAACGCAGTTCCAGCCGCTCGCGCGTGTATATTATATAAGGTGTCTTTTTGTGCGGGATATAATCTACGATACGGCGTTTGGTCAGTGTCACCAATATATTATAAATTTGCTGGCGTGTCAATCCGGTGCGGATAGCCAGTGTGTCTTCGCTGATATAAGCATAATCGGTAAATACTCCCGTGTAGGAACGGAGAATGGTCTGTATCAGAGTTTCCGCTTCCGTACCCATTTCCCGTAGTTTATACAGCTCGTCCCGCCGGATTGTAAAAAGAATGCGGGAAGCATTGTCCTGTTCGTCCGTATACTCCAGATAGCCGGCTTGCGTCAGTATTTTCAACGCACTGTCCACCGGCACGGGGAAGTATTTGAACTTCCTGCAAAATTCTTCCAGGTTGAACTCACGGATACATTGGAATCCGTCACCCATGGCCATTTGATAGTAATATTGCAGATGTTCGTATACCTGGAGGATATATTCTTTTTCGGGGAAAGTGTCCGCCACCCGTTTGTGCAATGTCATTTTGTCGGATTTGGCATACAGGATAACGGCATAGGCTTTCAGCCCGTCCCTTCCTGCCCGTCCGGCTTCTTGAAAGTACGCTTCGGGAGAGTCGGGAAGGTCGATATGCAGTACGATACGGACATCAGGCTTGTCGATGCCCATGCCGAAAGCGTTGGTGGCTACCATGACGCGGATTTCTCCGTTCTGCCAGCGTTTCTGCCGGAGGTCTTTTACGGCATTGTCCAGTCCGGCATGATAGAAGTCGGCGGTAATGCCTTCCTGCATTAATAATTCGGTGATTTCTTTGGTGCGTCTCCTGTTGCGGACATAGATAATTGCGCTGCCGTCTATCCTTTTCAGGATATGTAGCAGTTCTCCCGTCTTATTGTCCGTTTTGCGGACGATATATGCCAGATTCTTCCGTTCGAAACTCATACGGAAAACATTCTCTTCGCGAAAGTTCAGCCGTGACTGAATATCTTTTACGACTTCCGGAGTAGCCGTTGCCGTTAGTGCCAGCACCGGAACACCCGGCAGCAGTTCCCGTATTTCTGCTATCTTCAGGTAAGCCGGACGGAAATCATACCCCCATTGTGAGATACAGTGGCTTTCGTCTACCGTAATCATGGAGACCTTCATTGAACGAAGTTTGATACGGAATATTTCCGTATCCAGCCGTTCCGGAGAGATATAAAGGAACTTATAGTCGCCGAAGATACAGTTTTCCAGCGCAGTGACAATCTCCTGACGTGTCATGCCGGAATATATGGCGAGCGCTTTGATTCCGCGTTTGCGCAGATTCTGCACCTGGTCTTTCATCAGGGCGATGAGGGGGGTAATGACAATACAAAGTCCACTCTGGGCGAGAGCGGGCACCTGGAATGTGATAGATTTGCCACCTCCGGTCGGCATTAGCCCCAGCGTGTCCTTACCTTCGCCTATACTGGTGATGATCTCCTCCTGCAAGTCGCGGAAGGAGTCATATCCCCAATATTGTTTTAATATCTCCTGATACTTATTCAATCGGCTTTATATCTTCGATTTGAAGTTGGACTTCGCCACGCTTGTGCGTGTTTTCTTCAATGGTGTAACAAATGTCGAAGGAGCGCTTTGTCTTGATATAGCGCACGTGCGAACTTTGTCCGAATGCGATACCGTTCATTACATTGTTCGACTTGTTGTCAACCAGTTCCAATTTGATATGTTCCTGGTCGCGTCCCACCACTTTGCTTGTACCGTAGTCATATACATGATGCGTACAGAAAATCGGCTTCATATTGTCCGGGCCGAAAGGATTGAACTTCTTCAGGTCACTGAAGAACCTGGGCGTAATATCCCTGAAATCAATTTCTGCATCGATGTCGATTACCGCACTGGTCTGTTCGGGCAGGATATGCTGCGAAACGAAGTCCTCGAACCGCTTGGTGAAAGCCTCCACATTCTCTACTTTCATGGATAATCCGGCAGCATATGTATGCCCTCCGAAGTTCTCAAGCAAGTCGCGGCAATGTTCGATCGCCTTATAAACATCAAAACCGGAAACGGAGCGTGCCGAACCGGTTGCCATGTCATCTGTCCGTGTCAGTACGACGGCGGGACGATAATAAACTTCTGTCAGGCGGGAAGCTACGATACCGATCACCCCTTTGTGCCATTCTTCATTGTAGAGAACGATAGAACGCCGTTCGGCCAACCCTTCCAGATTGGCGACAATGTTGTTGGCTTCTTCCGTCATGCTCTTGTCGAGGTCCTTGCGGGTTTCGTTGTACTGGTTGATTTGTCCTGCTTTCTCCAGTGCAACCGAGAAATCTTTCTCCGTGAGCAGGTCGACAGCTTCTTTTCCATTCTGGATACGTCCCGAAGCATTGATGCGCGGTCCGATTTTGAACACGATATCGCTGACAGTGATTTCCCGTTCGGAGAGTCCGCAGACGTCAATAATTGCTTTCATTCCCACACTCGGGTTACTGTTCAGCTGTTTCAGTCCGTGGAAAGCAAGAATACGGTTCTCGCCCATAATCGGCACGATGTCCGAAGCGATACTTACCGCTACCAGATCGAGCAGAGGAATCAAGTGATGAAACTCGATACCGTTGCTGATAGCAAATGCCTGCATGAACTTGAAACCGACACCGCAACCCGAAAGGTGTGTGTACGGATACGTATTGTCCGGACGTTTGGCGTTTAGGATGGCTACGGCAGGAGGAAGGATGTCGTCCGGCACGTGGTGGTCGCAGATGATAAAATCAATACCTTTCTCTTTGGCATACGTTATTTCCTCCACTGCTTTGATGCCGCAATCGAGTACAATAATCAATCCTACACCGGTTTCAGCGGCATAGTCCACTCCTTTTTTAGAAATGCCATACCCTTCGTTATAGCGGTCGGGTATGTAATAATCCAAGTTCGAATAGAACTGTTGGATAAACTTGTAGACCAGTGCTACGGCGGTAGTTCCGTCTACATCATAATCTCCATAAATCAGAATACGCTCTTTCTTTCCCATAGCCTTATTCAGACGTTCTACTGCAATATCCATATCGTTCATCAGGAACGGATCGTGCAGGTCGGGCAATTGCGGGCGGAAAAACTTCTTGGCGTCAACCGCCTTCGTTATTCCCCGCTGTACCAAAAGTTGTCCAAGTATCGGGCTAATCCCTAATTCCTGGGCCAATGTCTGGCTTGTCTCTGCCTGTTCGGGTGTAATGGGTTGATAATTCCATTTGTGATTCATTTTATATATTGTTTTTTCTTTTTCTGCTCTCAGGGGTCAGAAAGGCACTTCTTCCCAACAAGGGGTAAAAGTACGAAAAAAACCGGAGGTGAGTGTAGATATGACGAAAATATTTCAAAGGGGATAGAAAATCGGAAGTTTGCTAATGGTGGCATTAAGTGTTTACGGTGGCTTTTTAATAGATGACTTCTTTGGCATTAAGATCAAAGTTCTCCGGCATTAAGACTAAACTTCTCTTGGATAAGGATTGAACTTTTTTCGGATAGGAATCAATCTATAAACACAAGTTCCGTTTTTATAAACGAAGCCTTCATTTATAAAAACGAAGCTTTCATTTTTATAATCAAAGCTTGCATTTATAGATTGATGTTAGGCAACGATAACTTTGTCACTGGATGGGCGGAAGTTTGTAATAAACAGACAGCAACTTTGCTATACTCTTATGATAAATAAAGATTCTGATCCTGTTGGAGTGCGGCTATATATATGACTTATATCAAACCAGCTCTTTCCAATATGATAAGGTTGGAAAGAGCTGGTTTGATATTGAGAGGTATATGTTTTTATTTCTTCTTTCTTAAATCCCTGCCTTCATACTTGCAGATCGCTTCTATCCATTCCTCCGTCAGAGGCATGGACTCATGTCTCTCCAGGTCGAAAGTTACCATGATTGATTTGCAGATACATTTTATCTCGTTCGTCTTTGTGTCGATCACCCGTTGGAGCAGATGAAAGCTTTTCGTTCCTACTTCGGAAACGGCAGTCTGTACGGCGATATGGTCTGATGCGAAGATCTGTTTGACGAAATCTGCTTCGATATGGACAACGACAATGCCGGTCTTCTCCCAGTCGACTCCGGGACATACGGAAGCGAAGTATTCAGTCTTGCCCAAATCGTAAAAAGAAAAATAAACAGTGTTGTTGACGTGACCGAATTTATCTACGTCATTGAAGCGCAACTGAATAGGTAGCGTGTGGTGAAATACGATTTCTTCCATTGTTTTCACTTAATCTTTTTGAATTCGACGCAAAAGTAGTACTTTTGCGTGTTATTCTCAACTGAAATTACTCAAGAAATGATAGAAGATATTAAAAAAGCCTGTCAGGTGATGAATGAAGGAGGTGTCATCCTTTATCCTACCGATACCGTTTGGGGCATAGGCTGCGACGCGACTAACGAAGAAGCTGTACGTCGGGTATATGAGATTAAGAAACGTGCCGATAGCAAAGCTATGCTGGTGCTGGTTGATTCGTCTGTCAAGGTGGATTTTTATGTACAGGATGTTCCTGATGTGGCATGGGATTTGATAGAAGTTGCCGATAAACCATTGACGATTATCTATTCCGGTGCACGCAATTTGGCTCCGAACCTGCTTGCGGAAGACGGAAGCGTGGGAATCCGTGTGACGAATGAAGCGTTTTCCAAACGTCTTTGCCAGCAGTTCCGCAAGGCAATCGTGTCTACATCAGCCAATGTAAGCGGCCAGCCGGGAGCTGCCAACTTTAGTGAAATCAGTGACGAGATCAAATCGGCAGTAGACTATATCGTCGGCTATCGTCAGGACGATATGAGCAGACCGAACCCCTCAAGTATTATAAAACTGGACAAAGGTGGAGTGATTAAGATAATTCGCGAATAAATGAAAGAGGAAAAACTTAGTTTATTGCAGCGTTGCATCAAGTGGCGGGAAAATAATATCAAGGAGAAACAGTTTATCCTGATATTGAGTTTTCTGGTGGGGATTTTCACTGCGTTTGCCGCTTTACTATTGAAGTTCTTCATTCACCAGATACAGAACTTCTTAACAGATAATTTCAATGCGACGGAAGCCAACTATTTGTATCTGGTGTATCCGGTAGTCGGAATTTTTCTTGCAGGCTGGTTTGTGCGTAACATTGTGAAGGATGACATCAGCCATGGGGTCACCAAGATTCTGTATGCTATCTCCCGTAGGCAGGGACGCATCAAGCGGCATAACATTTGGTCGTCTACCATTGCCAGTGCCATTACGATCGGATTCGGCGGATCGGTAGGGGCGGAGGCGCCGATTGTGCTGACGGGGTCGGCGATCGGTTCCAATTTGGGTAGTGTGTTCAAAATGGAGCACCGGACGTTGATGTTGCTGGTAGGATGTGGCGCGGCAGGTGCGATTGCCGGAATCTTTAAGGCTCCGATCGCCGGACTGGTGTTTACGCTGGAAGTCCTGATGATAGATCTGACTATGTCTTCTTTACTCCCGTTGCTGATTTCTGCAGTGACGGCGGCAACCGTTTCGTATATCACTACCGGCACGGAAGCCATGTTCAAGTTTCATCTCGACCAGGCATTCGAACTGGAACGTATTCCTTTCGTTATCCTGCTGGGGATTTTCTGCGGTCTGATTTCGCTGTACTTCACACGTGCTATGAACTCGGTAGAAGGAGTTTTCGGTAAGCTCAACAATCCTTATAAGAAACTGGCTTTCGGCGGTGTTATGCTGAGTGTGCTGATTTTCCTTTTTCCACCTCTCTATGGTGAAGGTTACGATACAATCAACCTGTTGCTGAACGGAACGTCTGCGGCGGAGTGGGATACGGTGATGAACAACTCCATGTTCTACGGCTACGGCAATCTGTTATTGGTCTATTTGATGTTGATTATCTTATTGAAGGTATTTGCTTCCAGTGCGACGAACGGTGGTGGTGGATGTGGTGGTATATTTGCTCCTTCACTTTATCTGGGATGTATTGCCGGATTTGTATTCTCGCATTTCAGCAATGATCTTGCTTTTTCAGCTTATCTGCCCGAAAAGAATTTCGCTTTAATGGGAATGGCGGGAGTGATGAGCGGAGTGATGCACGCTCCGTTGACGGGTGTCTTCCTGATTGCTGAACTGACCGGAGGATACGACTTGTTCCTTCCGTTGATGATTGTGTCTGTCAGTTCTTATCTTACGATTATAGCATTTGAGCCTCACAGTATCTATTCGATGCGTCTGGCAAAGAAAGGACAACTGCTTACGCATCATAAGGATAAAGCGGTATTGACATTGATGAAAATGGAGAATGTCGTGGAGAAGGATTTCGTAGTGGTTCATCCTGAAATGGATTTAGGCGAACTGGTGAAGGCTATCGCCGCTTCCCACCGGAATGTGTTTCCCGTGACGGATAAGAAGACTGGCGAACTGTTGGGAGTTGTACTGCTCGACGATATCCGGAACATCATGTTCCGTCAGGAACTTTATCATCGTTTTACTGTTAATAAATTAATGACATCCGCCCCAGCCAAGATATTCGATTCGGACGGAATGGAACAGGTGATGCAGACTTTCGATGATACCAAAGCCTGGAATCTTCCCGTGGTGGATGAGGAAGGACGTTATCAGGGATTTGTCTCTAAATCGAAGATATTTAACTCATACCGGCAGGTATTAGTACATTTTTCAGAAGACTAACCACCCGCCGTCCGACAAGGTACCGGGGCCTGGGTTCTATGTAGATAAAAGTGATTAGATTATGAAGAAAGAAGATTTAAGAATAGTATATATGGGTACTCCCGATTTTGCGGTGGAGGCCTTGCGTCAGTTGGTAGAAGGCGGATATAACGTTGTGGGCGTGATAACGATGCCCGATAAGCCGGCCGGACGCGGACATAAGATTCAATATTCTCCCGTTAAACAATATGCGCTCGAACAGAATTTGCCGTTACTCCAACCGGAGAAGTTGAAAGATGAGGCGTTTGTACAGGCGTTGCGTGAATGGAAAGCGGATTTGCAGATTGTGGTTGCTTTCCGTATGTTACCGGAAGTGGTGTGGAGTATGCCGCGGTTGGGAACTTTCAATCTCCATGCTTCTTTGCTTCCTCAATACCGGGGGGCCGCTCCTATCAATTGGGCGGTAATTAATGGAGATACGGAAACGGGTATCACTACTTTCTTCCTGAAGCATGAGATAGATACGGGAGAAGTCATTCAGCAGGTACGTGTACCTATTGCCGATACGGATAATGTAGAGATTGTGCATGATAAACTGATGATGTTGGGCGGAAAGCTGGTCGTTGAGACGGTGGACGCCATTCTGAACGGTGTGGTAAAACCGGTTCCGCAGGAAGAAATGGCGATTGTCGGTGAGCTTCGTCCTGCTCCGAAGATATTCAAAGAGACTTGCCGGATCGACTGGAAGCAACCGGTGAAGAAAGTCTATGATTTTATTCGCGGACTCTCTCCTTATCCGGCTGCCTGGAGTGAATTGGTCAGTCCTGAAGGAGAAGTGGTGGTCGTGAAGATTTTTGAAAGCGAAAAAGTTAGTGAAGCGCATCAATTGTCTGCCGGAACGATTGTGACGGATGGGAAGAAATATATAAAGGTGGCTGTGCCCGATGGGTTCGTGTCTGTCCTTTCTTTGCAACTTCCCGGCAAGAAACGTCTGAAAACGGATGAATTGCTTCGCGGATTCCGTCTGACGAACGAATATAAAATGAACTGACCTGATAATAGATAACATGAACCGTCTCGAGTTCGAGACAAACCGAATCTAAAATAAAAGAATTATGAAACCAATTATCGCTCCTTCCATTCTTTCCGCTGATTTCGGATATTTGGCGAAAGATATTGAAATGGTAAACCGCAGTGAGGCGGAATGGGTACATATTGATATTATGGACGGGGTATTTGTCCCTAACATCTCATTCGGCTTTCCGGTACTGAAATATGTGGCAAAGCTGAGTAAGAAACCGTTGGATGTGCATCTGATGATTGTTAATCCGGAGAAGTTTATCCCGGAAGTAAAAGCATTGGGAGCGCATACGATGAATGTGCATTATGAGGCTTGCCCTCATTTGCATCGGGTGGTACAACAGATTAGAGAGGCAGGGATGCAACCTGCCGTGACGATTAATCCGGCAACTCCCGTAGCTTTGTTGCAGGACATTATCCGAGATGTATATATGGTGCTTGTCATGAGCGTGAATCCCGGATTTGGTGGGCAGAAGTTCATTGAACATTCCGTAGAAAAAGTCCGTGAACTACGTGCTTTGATTGAACAGACTGGCTCAAAGGCTTTGATTGAAGTGGACGGTGGTGTGAATCTGGAAACGGGTGCACGTCTCGTTGAGGCGGGTGCAGATGCTTTGGTAGCTGGTAATGCAGTCTTTGGAGCACCGGATCCGGAAGCAATGATTCACCGGTTACACGAGTTGTAGAGAATTGTGGTATCATATCTCCATAGATATCCTTATATACGCCTGGTTATCCCTTGGATAGCAGGCGTTTTTTGTGGTGATCGTTTCTTCAACGGTTCGCTGGAGCTCTTTTGGGGAATCCTTGCCTTTTGTTTTTTAGCCGGTCTCTCTATAGGTTGTTATTTCCTTGGACGCTATTCTCTGCGTTGGTGCTTCGGAATTGCGATTCTTGCTCTTTGTTTTACAGGTGGCTGGGTGGGAATAACCTGGCAGCTACAACATGCAACGGGATATACTTTCCCGAAAGAGGAAACGGTTTATCGGGGGTGGGTGACGGATACTCCCGAAACTAAGGAACATACTTTTCTTTGCCGGGTATTGTTGAAAGAACAGCGTGATTCGACAGCTATTCATTCGATAGATGATTGTAAGGCTATTCTATATCTGCAACGGGATTCGGCGGCTGCCGGATTAAAGCGGGGAGATGAATTATGGGTGTCTGCTCGTATTTCTCCGCCTGTAAATGGACGGAATTTCGATGAGTTCGACTATGCCCGTTATCTGATGCGGAAGGGAATCAGTGGAACAGGATATGTCGTGTCCGGAAAATGGATGCTGGCATCTTCAGAAATGTTATCTTCCGGTAACGGAAATATTGCTCGGAAGAGCACTCTTCTGGAGGTAGCCGGTTCTTGTCGCGACAGAATACTTTCTCTTTATCGCCAACTTGGTTTTGAAGGTGACGGACTGGCTGTACTTTCTGCTTTGACTGTAGGTGATAAAACCGAACTAAGTGACTCTGTTCGTGAAAGTTATTCGGTAGCTGGTGCCAGTCATGTGCTTGCATTGTCCGGGTTGCATATCGGGCTGTTGTATGCCTTGCTCTTTTTTATATTGAGTCCTGTTGCGAAGAGAGGGAACGCAGGCAGATGTTTGCGGGCTGTATTTCTTCTTATCCTTCTTTGGGCTTTCGCTTTTTTTACCGGACTTTCACCATCGGTAGTCCGTTCGGCTTGTATGTTTTCGATCTGGGCAGTGGCGGATATTTTTAATCGTCAGGCTTTATCTTTGAATACGTTGGCGGCGACTGCATGGGTTATGTTACTTTGTAATCCGGTATGGCTGTTTGATGTCGGTTTTCAACTATCCTTCTTGGCTGTTGCTTCTATTCTACTGACATATAAACCCATTTATCGGTTACTTCCGGTAAAGAGTAGGATCGGGAGATATTTCTGGGGACTAATGAGCGTATCTATTGCGGCACAACTAGGCACTGCTCCTCTTGTTATGTTTTATTTCTCCCGTTTTTCAACTCATTTTCTGTTTACTAATTTAGTAGTCATTCCTCTGGTTACCATCATTTTGTATTCTGCCGTTGTTATGCTTCTCCTGACTCCGCTACACTGGATACAAAATTTTATAGCAGAGGGCGTCAAGTTTCTTCTGGATGCACTTAATACTTTCATTCATTGGGTAGAACAGCTTCCTTATGCTTCTATTGACGGAATATGGCTATATCAGTTGGAAGTGCTCGGCCTTTACCTCTCCGGCGGTCTGGTGTTTTACTATTTCGCAAACCGGGGATTAAAGAATCTTCTGATCTGTCTCTTTTCAATATTATTGTTAGGTGTCTATCATGTGTCTATGTCCTGGGTGGACCGTCCTCTGGATAGTATTGTTTTCTATAATGTTCGCGGTTGTCCGGCAGTTCATTGTATAGACAATAATGGGAATTCACGGATAGTTTATGGAGATAGTCTTTCTGATAAAAGGCAGTTGTATCGTGTTGCAACAAATTATTGGAATCATCACCAATTATTGTCGCCGTTAGAGGTGACAGCCGATTATCAAGATACCGCGCTCTGCTGCCGGGAACAAATACTGTCTTACCATGGACGACGCATTTGTATGGTGACCGATCATCGCTGGCGGAACAAATCTGCCGCTACTCCGTTATATATTGATTATCTTTACTTATGCAAAGGCTATAATGGTCATTTGAAAGAACTCAGGTTGCTCTTTGCTCCGGAGTGCATTATATTAGATGCATCCCTTTCGGAACATCGCAAGCAACTCTTTGAAGAGGAATGTAAACAGTCTGGTTTGCGTTTTATCTCTTTATCCGAAAAAGGTTCTGTGCGGTTTTTGCTCTAAGTACAAAGATTTATCGTACATTTGCATCTTGATAAAGTATTATAGTATGTTGACGAAAGTAATTGAACAAGCCAAAATAGATCATTTTACCAAATGGTTTGAACGGGCTGACAAAATAGTAATTGTATCTCATGTATCTCCTGATGGTGATGCTATCGGTTCTTCACTAGGATTATACCATTTTTTTGATTCACAGGAAAAGACAGTAAACGTAATCGTTCCCAATGCTTTCCCCGATTTCCTTCGGTGGATGCCGGGCAGTAAAGACATTCTCTTGTACGACCGTTACAAAGAATTTGCGGATAAGTTGATAGCCGAAGCAGACGTAATCTGCTGTCTGGATTTCAATGCATTGAAACGTATTGATGATATGGCGGATGCGATAGCAGCTTCTCCCGCACGTAAAATAATGATCGATCATCATCTTTACCCGGAAGAATTCTGTAAGATTACGATGTCTTACCCGAAGATTTCTTCTACTTCCGAATTGATCTTTCGGTTGATCTGCCGTATGGGCTATTTTAGCGACATCTCTAAAGAAGGAGCCGAATGTATCTACACAGGTATGATGACGGATACAGGCGGATTCACCTACAACTCCAACAATCGGGAAATCTATTTTATCATCAGCGAACTTCTTTCCAAAGGGATTGATAAGGATGATATCTATCGTAAAGTATATAATACGTACTCGGAAAGCCGTTTGCGTCTAATGGGGTATGTGTTGTCTAATATGACTGTTTATTCGGACTACAATGCAGCCTTAATCACATTGACAAAAGCCGAACAGAGTAAGTTTAATTATATAAAAGGTGATAGCGAAGGGTTTGTGAATATCCCTCTTACTATTAAAAACGTTTGTTTCTCCTGCTTCCTGCGTGAGGATACGGAGAAGCCGATGATTAAAATTTCCCTTCGTTCGGTAGGGAGCTTCCCATGCAATCAGTTGGCTGCCGAATTTTTCCACGGAGGCGGACATCTCAATGCCTCGGGCGGTGAGTTTTTCGGAACAATGGAGGAGGCCAAAGCTGTCTTTGAGAAAGCACTGGAGAAATATAAACCTTTACTCACAGCAAAAAGCTGAGTGCGGAAGGTTAAAAGTGAATATTGAAAGGTTAAAAGATACGAACTTTCAACATTCCTCTTTCAACTTTTAATGATTTTGAGATACATTTGTGCGGAATATAGCTAATTAACAGATAATGAAGAAACTTATATTTTTATTTCTCTCTGTGATAGCAGCCGGAAGTCTGTTCCAGGCATGCGACAATTCTAAGACTTATGCAGAAATGCTGGAGGATGAAAAGAATGCGGTGAATAAGTTCATCAAAGATAGTGCAATTAATGTGATCTCCTTAGAGGAGTTCGAACGGGATACAATTACCGATCTGTCAAGAAATGAATATGTTGCTTTCTCAAATGGCGTCTATATGCAGATTGTAGATCGTGGAAATGAGGATGATCCGGAAGATACTTTTGCTAATAATAATGTGATTTGTGCCCGCTATCTGGAAAAGAATATAGCGAGTAATGAGTTGACTTGTTTCAATGTTGTCCTTCCTGAATATATTAATGCTTCTGATTATTATAGATCTCCCCTTACATTCCGTTATGTCAACGAAAATTCATCAGCTTATGGAATTGTTTTAAGCACTCCTCTTGATTATGATTATTTGTGGACAGCAAATTCGTACGGAACAGCTATTCCCGGTGGATGGCTGTTGGCATTGCCATACTTGCGGGATAATGCTCATGTACGTTTGATTATTCCTTCAAAAATGGGGCATAGTATTTCGCAACAGAATGTGATTCCATATTATTATGATATCTGGAAGTTTGAAAAAGCAAAAAGTTAAAGCACTAACATTAAATAAATCTATTAGTTAAAACCTATGACTCTAATCAAATCTATCTCTGGAATCCGCGGAACAATCGGCGGAGGAGCGGGCGAAGGATTGAATCCGCTCGACATCGTAAAATTCACTTCGGCTTATGCTACTTTAATACGTAAGACTTGCAAAGTAAAAAGCAATAAGATTGTTGTGGGACGTGATGCCCGCATCTCCGGTGAAATGGTAAAGAACGTAGTAGTCGGTACCCTAATGGGAATGGGCTGGGATGTTGTAGACATCGATCTGGCTTCTACTCCGACTACCGAATTGGCTGTAACAATGGAAGGCGCGTGTGGAGGTATTATCCTGACAGCCTCTCACAATCCGAAACAGTGGAACGCACTGAAATTACTGAATGAACATGGTGAATTTCTGAATGCAGCCGAAGGTAACGAAGTTCTTCGTATTGCTGAAGCTGAGGAATTTGACTATGCAGATGTAGATCATCTGGGTTCTTATCGTAAAGATCTGACCTATAATCAGAAGCATATTGATAGCGTGCTGGCTCTTGACTTAGTGGATGTAGAAGCCATTAAGAAAGCCGGTTTCCGTGTAGCTATCGACTGTGTGAATTCGGTAGGCGGTATTATTCTTCCTGAATTGCTTGAGCGTCTGGGCGTGAAACATGTAGAAAAACTCTACTGCGAGCCTACCGGAAACTTCCAGCACAACCCGGAACCACTTGAAAAGAACTTGGGTGACATCATGAACCTGATGAAAGGTGGAAAAGCTGATGTAGCTTTTGTAGTAGACCCGGACGTTGACCGTTTGGCTATGATTTGCGAGGACGGTGTAATGTATGGTGAAGAATATACATTGGTTACTGTTGCCGATTATGTACTGAAACATACTCCGGGTAACACTGTTTCTAACTTGAGTTCTACCCGTGCTTTGCGTGATGTGACTCGTAAGTATGGTATGGAATATAATGCTTCTGCCGTAGGCGAAGTAAACGTAGTAACAAAGATGAAGGCAACCAATGCTGTTATCGGTGGTGAAGGAAACGGTGGAGTAATCTATCCGGCCAGCCACTACGGTCGTGATGCATTGGTTGGTATCGCATTGTTCCTTAGCCATTTGGCTCATGAAGGAAAGAAAGTCAGCGAACTCCGTGCTACTTATCCTCCTTACTTCATTGCCAAGAACCGTGTCGACCTGACTCCGGAAATTGATGTAGACGCTATCCTTGCTAAGGTAAAGGAAATCTATAAGAATGAGGAAATCAACGATATCGACGGTGTGAAGATTGACTTTGCAGACAAATGGGTACATTTGCGTAAAAGTAATACGGAACCGATTATTCGCGTATATAGCGAAGCTTCTACAATGGAAGCTGCAGAAGAAATCGGTCAGAAGATTATGGACGTAATTAATGAGTTAGCGAAGAAATAACGCTTCATTGATATTGGATAAATAAAAAAGGAGGAACTTAATCAGTTCTTCCTTTTTTTATTCGAAGTAAATTATTGTAAGAGCGGGGATCTCCGCCCTCCTTATAGTTCCTTAGAATCGGCAGCGAAGATCTATCCCAAATTGCATCGGACGTCCTTGTTGCATGAACCCTTTGTTCATTGTTTCAAAGTAGAAGGCTGCATAATCTTTATTCAAGAAGTTACGTGCCCAAAAACTAATCATTGCATCACCTATTTCTAAGTTTGTGCGCCAGTTGAGAGTACCGTAGAAGGATTGGCTGACGTTATTTTGCTCAGTCCAATAGATTCGTCCGGCAGCGTTATAGTTTGCTTGGAACACTACGCGGTCAAAGATAGAACGGGGATTGCAAGTAATAGCGTATTCTCCGCCGATATTTAATGTATGCTTGGGGACGAAGGGTACATACTTGCCGTTATATGACTTATCCGTAAGATTACCCTCACTGTCTTTTTGCTTTGTTACATAATCTGTAAAGGTGGCATACGTATATCCGTAGCTTGCATTTAGACTCAACTCATTTGTCAGGCTGGTACGTAGGGCAGCTTCGACACCATAACTTCTGCTTTTTCCTGCATTGATTGTGACACGTCCCAAACCACTTTCTGCCATTTGAGAAATTTGTTGGTCGCGTGTATCCATGTAGAAGGCGGCAAGGTCAGCCCAAAGTTTACCTTCCCACAAAGTCAGGTGAGAACCTATTTCATAGTTCCAGGAATATTCGGGCTTGTATTGAGTCGTTGCTTTCACCTCCGGCAGTTCATCTTTCATTCCTAATATTCTCTCCGCCATTAAAGAAAAGTTCGGGTCGGCAGCTAATGCATCCAACATTGAATTTTTTAAAGCTCCTTGTGCTAAATCAGAAAACATCTGAATATTGTAGCCTCCCGAACGATATCCCTTGGATACAGTTGCATAAATACTGTTTCCTTTTTCCCATTCATACTGGAGAGCGAATTTAGGAAGTAATTGTACGTAGTCGGTGGATTCCTTGCCAATGAATGAGCTTATAGCTTCCAAACCTTTACTGGTAATATTCATAGGTCCCATTGCTAAAGAGAAGTCAAAGTTTAGAGGGTTGCTGATAGAATTATACTCCATCTTAATTTTCTCGTAGTCTAAACGTAGACCGATTGTGGCAGATAGTCCTTTGATAAACAGATTATTGAATGTTGACTGATGAAAAACAGCTCCATTTAATATCGGAGTGTCAAAACTACCGCCAACTCCCAATATGGAATTATTGGCTGTCATGCGCATCTTGGGACCAGCAAGCCCTTCAAATATTTTGTTTACATTACTTTCAATTACAGTTTTTACGCCTTCTTGCCTGAAATCTACCGGACCGCTTGTATGTAACCACTGATAGAATCCGGAAACTCCGGTTGCCCATTGCCAACGCTTCTCCGGCTTTGATTTGAATACGATCTCTTCAGAAATTGTATTTGCTCTTTGTTTCTGTTCCAGAGTATAAATGTCTTTTTCTGTAAAGTCCTGATCGAGAAACATACGGTCATTCAGGTTTTGGTAGCCTGTGACCGCATTTAAAATAAATGTCCTGGCTTGATATTCTATATTAACTCCGGAGTTTAATAATCCGCGACGATAGCTACTGCGTTCGTTGTTGGCGATTTTTCCGATATATTCGGGGCGAGTTTCTTCTCCTTCTGTAACACCTGTATATTTATAAGGATATCCCCCCTGGTCACTATATTCGTAGCTCAATGTCATATCGACTTTCAGATTCGGTGTCGGCAGATAAATACCGCGGAAGCGTCCGCCTCCGGCGTTGCTTTTATCTATTCTCTCATTGTTGCGTGCTGCATTCTCAAAGAAACCTCCTGTATGTTCATAGAAACCTCCGGTGGAGAAAGCAAAACGGTCGGAGATACGATGATAATGTGTCAGTGAAACATTATAGTCGTTGTAGGTGGCGGCTCCCATTCGGATATCAGTCCCTTGATAAGTGAAAGGAGATTTGGTATGTATCTTGATTAGTCCGCCCATTGTATTACGGCCGTAAAGAGTACCTTGCGGACCACGAAGAATGTCGATACGTTCGATATCAGCGTAGTTGAAGTCGAAAGCGGACTTATCTATATAAGGGATATTGTCTACATAAAGCCCTACGGAGGGGGTGTTGATACGTGAACCGATTCCGCGGATATAAATAGAGGTAGTAAGTTTAGAACCATAGTCCGGGATGAACAGGTTAGGAACGATGCCTGTCAGGTTTTTCACGGAGTGTACCTGATTTGCTTGCATATCTTTTTGAGATAATAATGTGGTAGCTACCGGCAACTCACGTAGTTTACGGTTCTCTTTCGGAGTAGCGATTACTACCACTTCTTCGATATCTACCACTTTCAGTGAGTCTTTCGGGAAATCTTCCGCCCATGCTGTCCCTGTCGTTAGGAGCGTGAGGGCAATCATAATATTCTTTGTCTTCATCTGTAGTTAATTTGTCCGGTGCAAAGTAACGGCAAATATCGTTGACAGGCAATCCTCATTTATTAGGATTATGCAGTATAGAAAAACAAAATATGCTATGAATATCCGGAAGATTTTGTCGGAAATATTCTTTATTTGCCTGATAATATTATATCTTTGCCCGACAACAGAACTAAATAGAAACGGATTATGACAAAGAATAAACTATTCGCTTGGGCTATAACACTTCTCTGCTTTTCATTGACCTCTTGCAGCGATGAAAAGGACGGCCCGTCAGAAAAGATATTGGTGACTAATGCAGGGGTGACGGAAGCTAACCAAACGGTTAAACCGGGAGATATCGTTCATATTTATGGTGATGGTTTTCAGGAAGGCGACCAGGTGGACTTTGACTTTCGTTGGGATCTTGGAGAACCCTTGTTCCCGGAAGGATATCTTGGACCTGTCAGTGCGGAGATTGTAGAGAGGCATTCGAATGGAATGAGTATCCGAATGCCTTATCGCAAGCCGGAATCACGTGTTGAGATATTCCTGAACAGGGCAAGTGAGAGAATGTCGTTGGGAAAAGTACTACTTGCAGATGGACAAACGCCTAAAGATTTCAGACTGTATGGAATAAATGAGACCGACAAGACAATAGAGCGGGCGTATGCTGAAGAAACCGTCACTGGTAAAAAAACGTGGGATATGAGTGCACATCCGGACTTCCGTTCGGTTGTCAATCTTCAAAAGACTTATGGGTTGTGCGGGCTGGCAAAAGAAAATGGTGTGCAGCAACCCTTCTTCCTTGATTTCTGTACAGGCGAGTGGAAGGCTTTAAGTTTCTACGATTATAATACACTGGCATTGGTTATTGGCAGCGGAAATGATATTGCGGCCATTCAACAGAGAGGTAAAGGATATTCATTATATAATGTTTCCGCAGGTTTGGAACAAAGTAATTATGCAACTAAGACGCGGAGTAATTTTCCTATGCCGGAACCTCAATTTGAACTTCCGGAAGGATTTACTCCTGAACAATTCGGGGATTATCCGGGTGTGTTTATGCAAGGTAATGAGATTATTTTATTGTCAGCAAGGAAAGGAAACGGGAAATGGGTTCCCATGTTGTATAATTATAGAAATGGCTTTTATGTACTTGAAGGGATTGAAGCAGATGCTATTATTCCGTTTTATTTCGGAATGGCACTTCCCGATAGCGGTAGTCCTTCCTTATTATACCAAAAGAAGGTCGGTTACATGATTTATTACTCATCAGGTGACAATCGTGGCAGCAGTTTCCGTCTTCTTGAACCGGATAAGGAGAGCAGCAAGTTACAGTTACAAGAACCGTTTGTTCAATTGTCCGATAAGAAAGTTGTTTCAATAACTAACAGACCTGACCGTATCGGTACAATCACCGTGCTCTTTTCCGATAAAGAAGAAGGGCGCACCACTTCTGATTTTGATTGGAACAGCAAAGAGTGGACAGATTACACCGATCTTTCTGATATGCCATATAACTCAGTAGTATGGGCTAATTGATAGTCAATAGTAAAAACACTTATATCCGGTCTGCTTCTATATATCCGTTCATTACGGCATAAATAGTCAGACCGGATACCGATTTAATACCTAATTTCTCTGTTATGTTTTTCCTGTGAGTGATAACGGTAGTCAGGCTGATATTCAGTTTATCTGCTATTTCTTTGTTGATTAACCCTTTGGTAATCAGCACGAGTACTTCAATTTCGCGAGCAGATAAAAGTACCTGAGGATGTTCTGCAGGAATCATCGGAGGCATATCCTTCACGGGATATCCGTTGTGATGAGCATGTTGATGAAGTTTCAGGATATTCTTTACCAGTTTTTCTTCCGACTCATAAATATTGAGTACCGGAACACCGGAAAGTTGGAATTGCGGGCTGTCACTGGCAAGGACAATCGTTTTTCGCTTCCGGGGAAGGAAGAAAGCGTTATGCTCCACATAGATTTGTGCGGAGATAAAATAATGGGCGTACATATCCGGCGTATCATCCATTAACTCATTGAAGTTATGGAAGGTACGGATCGTTGCCATAGGGATGATCTCTTCCAATATGGATTTGAGTCCCAGGCTACAGAGAGTATTCGGCTCAATAATTGCTATTTCAGGTTTGTAGTTCATTCTTTTCTATTGTTCGGATGATTGATTCAGATAGTTGGCTACTGCTTCCGCACACCGTTCTCCGTCTACTCCGGCAGAAACGATTCCTCCGGCATAGCCCGCACCCTCTCCGCAAGGGAATAGTCCGCGAACGGTTACGTGTTGAAGCGTCTCTTTATCTCGTATGATGCGGACAGGGGAAGAGGTACGTGTTTCTACCCCGATCATAACGGCTTCGTTGGTCAAGAAGCCATGACTGCTGCGTCCGAATTGTTGAAAGCCGAGTGATAATCTCTTGCTGATAAACTCCGGCATCCAGAAGTGAAGCGGAGAAGAAATCAACCCCGGACTATATGAGGATTCCGGTAAGTCATAACTTAGCTTCTTGCGGGTGAAATCCAGCATACGCTGTGCCGGAGCTGTCTGGCGTCTGCCGCCTTGCAACCAACATTGACGTTCCAATTCTTCCTGAAAGTGCAGGGGGAGAAGTTGGGTATTGAACATCGAAAGTTGAGAGCTACTGAGAGAAGGGTTAAGAGCGAGTAGTTGTTCATTTTGTTGCGCAGCTAACTCTCCACTTTCCATTCTCAACTCTTCATTTATGAAATCTTCCGGCTGTATCTCTACCACCATTCCCGAATTACTCCAGCGCGAGCCACGATTGGAAGGCGACATACCGTTCACTACCACTTGCTCCGGTCCGCTGGCTGCAGGGACGATAAAGCCGCCGGGACACATACAGAAACTATACACGCCTCTGCCTTCAACTTGGGTGACGAAACTATATTCTGCAGCAGGGAGATATTTTCCCCTTCCGTTTTTATTATGATATTGTATCTGGTCGATCAGTGTTGCCGGGTGTTCCAGACGGACACCGACAGCGATACCTTTTGCCTCAATCGTTACATTATTAGCTGCGAGCCAACGATAAACATCCCTTGCCGAATGCCCGGTTGCAAGTATCACAGGACCTAGAAAAGTCTTTCCTGTATTTGTCTCAATGCCTTTGATCTCGTTATTCTCAATAATCAACGCATCCATTCTTGTCCGGAAATGTACTTCTCCGCCACATTCGAGAATCGTATTCCGCATATTTTCAATGACACGCGGCAACTTGTCCGTTCCGATATGCGGATGTGCATCAGCCAGTATAGCCGTAGAAGCTCCATGCTGGCAGAATACATTGAATATCTTGTCTACATTTCCTCTTTTCTTACTGCGGGTATAAAGTTTCCCGTCCGAATAAGCTCCTGCCCCCCCTTCTCCGAAACTATAATTGGATTCCGGATTTACCGTATGTTCCCTACTGATTTGCGCCAGGTCCTTTTTCCGTTCACGCACATCTTTTCCGCGTTCTACAATCACCGGGCGTAATCCGAGTTCGATAAGGCGCAGAGCGGCGAACAATCCGCCGGGACCTGCACCAACCACAATTACTTGTGGTTTTCCTTCCACACTATTATATACCGTATGCTCGTATTCATCTTCTTCAGGCATTTCGTTGATGTAGGCCCGTATTTTCAGATTGACGAAAATCGTTCGCTGACGAGCGTCAATGCTTCGCTTTAAGATGCGGGTAGCATTGATATTGCGTAAATTTAGTCCTTTCTCTTCAGAGAGATATTCTTTCAGCCGTTGTTCGTTCGCTGCGATTTCGGGAAGTACGCGGAGTTGGTATTCTTGTATCATTTGGTTGTTGTTACTTTAGATTATAAAAAGATAAGGCAGATAACATAAATCAGTGTCTTATCCGAATAACGCCCTGAACGCCTCTTCTACCTTTCTTACGGGCACTAACTCTATCTTTAGCTTCTTCGTATCAATGCCTTGCAAATTATATTTGGGCAACAGGAAACGCTTGAAGCCAAGCTTCTCGGCCTCTCCGATACGTTGTTCAATCCGGTTCACCGGACGTATCTCTCCCGACAAACCGATTTCTCCTGCCATACAGACTTCCGGTTCGATAGCTGCATCCATATTTGAAGAAAGAATAGCACTGATCACTGCGAGGTCGATGGCCGGGTCATTCACTTTCAGTCCTCCGGCGATATTCAGAAATACATCTTTCTGTGCAAGCTTGAACCCGACACGTTTTTCGAGGACGGCCAGAAGCATATTCATTCTTCGTATATCAAATCCGGTTGCCGAACGTTGGGGATTACCATAAACAGCGGAGCTTACCAGAGCCTGAGTCTCAATCAGGAAGGGACGTACTCCTTCGATAGCAGAAGCGATTGCTACTCCGCTCATTCCTTCATGGTCTTGGCTAAGCAGTAGTTCCGAAGGATTGCTCACCTGGCGTAGCCCGTCCTGCCGCATCTCATAAATACCCAGTTCGGCCGTACTACCGAAGCGATTCTTGATACTGCGTAAAATACGGTACATATAATGTTGGTCACCTTCAAATTGGAGAACTGTATCAACGATATGTTCCAACACCTTGGGGCCTGCAATGCTCCCTTCTTTATTTATATGTCCGATAAGCAAGATCGGCGTATGAGTCTCCTTTGCGAAACGTAGGATAGATGCCGAACACTCTCTGACCTGAGCGATACTTCCGGGAGACGATTCGATGGTTTCCGTAGAGATAGTCTGTATGGAGTCGATAATAACCAAATCCGGATTCGTATTTTTGATATGGACATAAATCTGTTCAAGGGAAGTCTCACAAACGATGAAGCAGTCGCTGGAAACCTCAGAAAGACGGTCGGCACGTAATTTTAATTGCCGTGCACTTTCCTCACCGGATACATAAAGGATTTTCTTTTCCGGCATACGGAGTACGGTTTGCATGACGAGAGTTGATTTTCCGATTCCCGGTTCGCCGCCGATCAGTACTAAAGAACCCGGAACAAGTCCGCCGCCCAGTACGCGGTTCAGTTCATTATCATGCATATTGATTCGCGGTTCATCGTCCGCTATGATCTCACTAAGAATAACCGGCTTGGGCTTTTGCGTTTCTATGCCCGATACCGGCCGGCGGTTAACCGGCTCTTTCCGTACGATTTCCTCAACATACGTATTCCATTCTCCGCACGACGGACATTTGCCTACCCATTTCGGTGAATCCTGTCCGCAGTTACTACACACATATACGGTCTTTTCTTTAGCCATTGTATTCTTATTAGTTTTCTAGAGAATACAAAAGTATGTATAATCTGTTCAACGCGCAAAACAAATCCCGGCAAAATCAGTTTATTGTTCAATCATCCGTTTCCAAACTCATCGTTATTGCTGAAATGTTATTAACTGTTGGACGGTAAGGAAAGAAGTCCTCATCGGTACCGGATACCTTCCTCAATGCCGGACGGAACGTTATATAGAGCCGGTAAGTTTACAGAGTTATTTCTCCCGCTATTGAACGGTTCATCCGGTCACGCACCTCGTCCGGCGTATAGCCGTGTCCCAACAGAAACATTAATTTGGTAACGGCGGACTCCGTCGTACTGTCATATCCGGAGACGACCCCTGCCTGCAACAACTGATATCCGGTTTCGTAACGTTCCATTTCTACGGTACCTGCACTACATTGTGTCACGTTGACAATGATGATTCCCCGTGCACTGGCCTGGCAGAGCAAGCGGATGAACCATTCCTTCCGGGGAGCGTTGCCGGAACCGTACGTTTCGAGTACTACCGCTTTCAATCCTTCTATTTTCAGAATGGCAGCCACTACATTCTCCTGAATGCCGGGGAAAAGTTTCAGAACGACCACATTGGTATCCAGTAAATAGTGCGGTTTCAATTCCCGTTCTTCTCCGTTCACATGAATCTGTACATTATTATATTTAATATGAATCCCCGCTTCGGCCAGTACCGGATAATTGAATGACCGGAAAGCGTTGAAGTTTTCGGCATTTATTTTGGTAGTGCGATTTCCCCGCATCAAATGGTTCTCGAAGAAGATACAGACCTCCGGGACAAGCGCTTTTCCTTCCTTATTCTGTGCAATGGCAATTTCAATACTCGTCATCAGATTTTCCTTTCCGTCCGTGCGGAGTACCCCTATCGGCAGTTGCGAACCTGTCAGAATAACAGGTTTGTCCAGTCCTTCCAACATGAAGCTGAGTGCTGACGCAGTGTACGCCATTGTGTCCGTGCCATGCAGAATGACGAATCCCTGATAGCGGTCGTAATTTTCGTGAATGATACAGACCAGCTTCCGCCACATATCCGGTTCCATGTCCGAAGAATCCATGGGAGGGTCAAACTGGTAAGTATCAATTGGAAAGTTGAATTTCTGCAATTCGGGAACGTGTTTCTGAAGTTGTTCGAAGTTGAAACTCTCCAAAGCACCGGTTGTGGTGTTTTCAATCATACCAATTGTTCCACCTGTGTATATTAACAATACGGAAGTATTTAAAGGGTGCATAAGCTGATTTTCTGCGATTGTTTTCGCAAATATAACAATATAATTGATAAATAAGTAGCAAAATGTCATAAAAATGCTGTCTGTTGATTGAGGAGAAAAGAAACGTAGGATTCTTTTTATCAGAAAAAAACGGGAAAAAGTGATAGATTGAATGTTTTTATTATTACTTTTGCGACACTTATCAAAAACAAGAGTAGAAACAAGGACTATGATGAAGTACTATCCGCATACAGTCACATCCATGTGCACCATGACCCTTTGGGGTTGAGGGATAGTATTTGTGTATCTACGTGATTCACGCCTGTGTAAGTAGGCAAAATTCAAATTAAACTTTTTCGTAAACAACCAATCGTTCTGTAAAACTATACACAGGACATTGCATTAAAATAAGTATCTTCATGAAAGTAATGAAATTCGGCGGAACGTCCGTAGGTTCCGTGAACAGCATTTTAAGTGTAAAGAGAATTGTAGAGTCGGCATCGGCCGGCGAACCGGTTATTGTAGTAGTTTCCGCATTGGGAGGCATCACTGATAAATTGATAAACACATCGAAAATGGCGGCTACCGGAGATTCGGCCTATGAGGGTGAGTTCCGCGAAATTGTTTATCGTCATGTGGAAATGATTAAAGAGGTGGTTCCTGCCGGAGAAGGGCAAGTGGCGTTGCAACGTCAGATTGGCGAATTGCTGAATGAATTGAAGGATATTTTCCAGGGTATTTACCTGATTAAAGACCTTTCCCCGAAGACTTCGGACACAATCGTAAGCTATGGCGAGCGCCTTTCATCTATCATTGTTGCCGAGCTGATTAAGGATGCCAAGTGGTTCGATTCGCGTACTTTTATCAAAACTGAAAAGAAGCATAACAAACATACGATTGACGCTGATCTGACCAACAAACTGGTAAAAGAGACTTTCAGCTCTATCCCGAAAGTAGCATTGGTGCCGGGCTTTATTTCTTCCGACAAGACAACCGGAGAAGTAACCAATCTCGGTCGCGGCGGTTCGGATTATACGGCTGCCATCATTGCTGCGGCGCTCAATGCCGACAGTCTGGAGATATGGACAGATGTGGATGGCTTTATGACTGCTGATCCGCGTGTGATTTCAACGGCTTATACTATCTCCGAACTTAGCTATGTAGAAGCAACCGAACTTTGTAACTTCGGTGCGAAAGTAGTTTATCCGCCGACGATTTATCCCGTATATCATAAGAATATTCCTATTATAATAAAGAATACGTTCAATCCGGATGGAGTGGGGACCGTCATCAAACAAGAAGTCTCCAATCCGCATAGCAAGGCGATTAAAGGAATTTCCTCTATCAATGATACCAGTCTGATTACGGTTCAGGGATTGGGTATGGTAGGTGTGATTGGTGTGAACTACCGTATCTTTAAGGCGTTAGCGAAGAATGGAATCAGTGTATTCCTTGTTTCGCAGGCTTCATCGGAGAACAGTACTTCTATCGGTGTACGCAATGCGGATGCAGACCTGGCTTGTGAAGTGCTGAACGAAGAATTTGCGAAAGAGATAGAAATGGGAGAAATTTCCCCGATTCTCGCCGAAAGAAACTTGGCGACAGTCGCCATTGTAGGTGAGAACATGAAGCATACGCCGGGCATTGCAGGTAAATTGTTCGGTACGCTGGGACGCAACGGTATCAATGTGATCGCTTGTGCACAAGGCGCATCGGAAACCAACATCTCTTTCGTTGTCGATGCAAAATCATTACGTAAATCGCTGAACGTTATCCACGACTCTTTCTTCCTGTCCGAATATCAGGTCTTGAATTTGTTTATTTGCGGTATCGGTACGGTAGGCGGAAGCCTGGTAGAGCAGATTCGTTGTCAGCAAGAGAAGCTAATGCTGGAAAACGGACTGAAACTGCACGTTGTAGGTATCATTGACGCAACGAAAGCGATGTTTAGCCGTGAAGGGTTCGACCTCGCCAATTTCCGTGAAGAGTTGCAGCAGAAAGGAAAAGACAGTAATCTGCAGACAATTCGTGACGAGATTGTAGGAATGAATATCTTCAACTCCGTATTTGTAGATTGTACGGCCAGTCCCGATATTGCTTCACTCTACAAAGATCTTTTGCAACACAATATTTCCGTTGTAGCTGCCAACAAGATTGCCGCTTCTTCGGCATACGAAAACTATCGTGAACTGAAGACGATCGCCCGCCAGCGCGGTGTGAAATATCTGTTTGAAACGAACGTAGGTGCCGGACTTCCGATTATCAACACTATCAACGACCTGATTCATAGTGGTGACAAAATCTTGAAAATCGAAGCAGTACTTTCGGGTACATTAAATTATATCTTCAATAAGATTAGCGCCGACATTCCTTTCAGCCGTACTATCAAAATGGCGCAGGAGGAACGTTACTCCGAACCCGACCCGCGCATCGACCTGAGCGGAAAAGACGTTATCCGCAAGTTGGTGATTCTGGCGCGTGAAGCCGGATACCGCATCGAACAGGAAGATGTGGAAAAGAATCTCTTTGTGCCGAACGACTTCTTCGAAGGTTCCTTGGACGACTTCTGGAAACGGGTGCCCAGTCTCGACGCAGACTTTGAAGCTCGCCGCCAAGTATTGGAAAAAGAGCATAAACATTGGCGTTTCGTTGCCAAACTGGAAGACGGAAAAGCTTCTGTCGGTTTGCAGGAAGTAGGAGCCAACCACCCGTTCTACGGTCTGGAAGGCAGTAACAATATCATCTTGCTGACTACGGAACGTTATAAAGAATATCCGATGATGATTCAGGGGTACGGTGCCGGTGCCGGAGTGACGGCTGCCGGAGTATTTGCCGATATTATGAGCATCGCAAACGTTTAATGCCTTATGAAACATATTATCATATTGGGTGACGGAATGGCCGATTGGCCTGTGAAGTCATTAGGAGACAAGACGCTCCTGCAATATGCCAAAACGCCTTACATGGATAAGTTGGCCCGCATGGGACGTAACGGGCGGTTGATAACCGTAGCCGAAGGCTTTCATCCGGGCAGTGAGGTTGCCAATATGTCCGTACTGGGATATAATCTCCCGAAAGTGTACGAAGGTCGCGGGCCACTGGAAGCGGCAAGCATCGGTGTAGACCTGCAACCGGGAGAAATGGCAATGCGTTGTAATCTGATTTGTGTGGAAGGGGAGATTCTGAAGAATCACTCTTCCGGACATATATCTACCGAAGAAGCGGACGTGCTGATTCAATATCTGCAAGAAAAACTGGGCAACGACCGCGTGCGTTTCCATACAGGAGTACAGTACCGTCATTTGTTGGTTATCAAAGGGGGAAATAAAGAACTCGACTGTACCCCTCCGCACGATGTGCCTTTGAAACCTTTCCGTCCGCTAATGGTGAAACCTCTGGCACCGGAAGCGCAGGAAACGGCAGACTTGGTTAACGACTTGATTTTGAAATCGCAGGAACTGTTGAAGAACCACCCGTTAAACCTGAAACGTATGGCAGAAGGCAAGGACCCTGCAAACAGTATTTGGCCCTGGAGTCCGGGGTATCGTCCGCAAATGCCTACCTTCTCCGAAACTTTCCCGCAAGTGAAAAAGGGAGCGGTAATCTCGGCTGTTGACTTGATTAACGGAATCGGTTACTATGCCGGTTTGCGTCGTATTGCTGTGGAAGGGGCGACCGGGCTTTATAATACGAATTACGAGAATAAAGTAGCTGCCGCACTGGAAGCCCTGAAAACGGACGATTTTGTTTATCTTCACATTGAAGCCAGCGATGAGGCGGGGCACGAAGGGGATATCGACCTGAAACTTCTCACGATCGAGAATCTCGACAAACGTGCCGTAGGACCTATTTACGAAGCTGTGAAAGACTGGAACGAACCAGTAGCGATTGCCGTTCTGCCCGATCATCCTACTCCCTGTGAACTTCGCACGCATACGTCCGAACCGATCCCGTTCCTTATCTGGTATCCGGGCATCGAACCCGATGAGGTGCAGGTATACGACGAGGTAGCTGCCTGCAACGGTAGTTACGGTGTGTTGAAAGAAGACGAGTTTATAAAAGAATTCATGAAATAAGTCACCACAGATTATGAAATATTATAGTACGAATAAACAAGCACCAATGGCTTCCCTCCAGGAAGCAGTGGTGAAAGGGCTTGCAGCCGATAAGGGACTGTTTATGCCTATGACTGTCAAACCTCTTCCGCAAGAGTTCTACGATACGATTGATACATTGTCTTTTCAGGAAATAGCCTATCGTGTTGCTGATGCGTTCTTTGGCGAAGATGTTCCTGCCGATACACTGAAACAGATAGTATATGATACATTAAGTTTTGATGTGCCTTTGGTAAAGGTAGCGGACAATATCTATTCTCTGGAACTTTTCCACGGACCGACACTGGCTTTCAAAGATGTAGGCGGCCGTTTCATGGCACGTCTGCTGGGGTACTTCATTAAAAAAGAAGGACAGAAGAATGTCAATGTGCTGGTAGCTACTTCCGGTGATACGGGAAGCGCTGTTGCTAACGGCTTTCTGGGGGTGGAAGGTATTCATGTATATGTGCTCTATCCGAAAGGAAAAGTCAGTGAGATACAGGAAAAACAGTTCACTACATTGGGACAGAATATCACTGCACTCGAAGTAGACGGAACATTCGATGACTGTCAGGCATTGGTAAAAGCCGCTTTCATGGATAAGGAACTGAATGAACATCTTTCCCTGACTTCCGCCAACTCTATCAATGTAGCCCGCTTCCTGCCGCAAGCATTCTATTATTTCTATGCTTACGCCCAGTTGAAGCGTGCCGGAAAAGTGGCTAATGCTGTGATTTGTGTTCCTAGCGGAAACTTCGGAAACATCACTGCCGGATTGTTCGGAAAGAAAATGGGATTACCCATCAAGCGTTTTATTGCCGCCAACAACCGTAATGATATCTTCTATCAGTACCTGCAGACAGGCAAGTACAATCCCCGTCCCTCCATTGCTACGATTGCCAATGCTATGGATGTAGGTGACCCGAGTAATTTTGCCCGTGTAATCGACTTGTACGGCAATTCTCATGCCGCTATCTCTGCCGAGATTTCGGGTACGACTTACACTGACGAGCAGATTCGCGAAACGGTAAAAGAAACCTGGAAAGAACATCACTACCTGCTCGACCCTCACGGGGCTTGCGGATACCGTGCCTTGGTCGAAGGACTGAAAGAAGGCGAGACCGGTGTGTTCCTTGAAACGGCTCATCCGGCCAAGTTCCTTGAAACAGTAGAAAGCATTATCGGCGAATCGGTAGAGATACCTGCCAAATTGCAGGAGTTTATGAAAGGCGAGAAGAAAAGTTTGCAGATGACAAAGGAATTTGCAGATTTCAAGAACTATCTGCTTTCTCTTTAAGTATTCTTTCCTGTTGCCGCATTTTTCAACGTACAGGTAGCAGCTGGAAGGGTTCCTGATAAGGGTGTGTGCCACCGCCTTGGCACGATTGTGACAACGCTGTGTCACAGTTGTGCCAAGCCGATGGCACAACTGTGTCAATGGGGTGGAACAAACTTGGCACAGCGATGTCTGTTTTACATAAAAGCAAGGAATACTAAATACTCTCCCGTGCAATGAATTGTAAACTCATCGGAAGTCGCTTCATTGAGCGTGCCTTGCCACCAATTGGTGAAATCGCTTAGCGGATAAACCAATCCTTCTCCCTGCAATCCTTTCGCTCCGAAATTGATAATGGAAATCTGCTGTCCGGGATGAGCAGCAAAGGTTTGTGTATCTTTTGCAGGAACAAATACTCCATAATCAGTAATGGTCCGTACTTCCATGCCGCTTTTCATATAATCCAGCAGTAGGCTGATATTTCCCAATGTATGGTCTTCCCGTTTGCCGGTCGCTCCGACAATGGCAATTCTCCGGAATCCTCTCTTTTGCAGATACCGGACGGCTTTAGTCTGGTCGTTCGTTTCCTGATCGGGTATCTGATGTATAATAGGGGAGAAGCGTTTGTGGTATTCTGTTGAAAGAGAGTCGCCGTCGCCGACAATCACATCCGGAGTATGTCCGCGGGAAATGTACTCATTGGCTGCACCGTCACAGCAAGCAACAAAACTTGCTTCTTCCAGCATTGTCAGAGGAACGGGGCAAGTTGGGTATTCACCGTTGGCCAGTATCACTGCCTCGGGAGTATAGTGTTCGTTTATCATTGTATGTTCATTAGTTTTTTCCACTTGAAGTAGCCAAAGATAGCTATAATGGAGTAAAGTCCGTACAAAGCTGAGGTGAAATAGAGGTCTTTATAGATATAAAGTCCGCAGCAGACGATATCGACGATAATCCAGGCAAACCATTGTTCAATGTATTTGCGTGCCAGCATCCACATTCCGACAATACTCAAGGCAGTGGTAAAGCTATCCAGCCACGGAACGTTACTGTCGGTATATTCGATAAGTATCCATGCAATGCCGATAAAGGCGACAATGAATACAACTGCCAGTGGAAGGTAACATTTCCACGGAGTGTGCACGATAGGGAGGTCTTTGGAGCGACCGGCGGTTGGCTGGTCTGCCGGCCGGCACTTCTTTTTCCGGTGTCCCCACATCCAGAAAAACCAACCGTAGACAGCGGCTATCAGATAATAGATATTGATGCCAAAGTCGGCATACAGTCCCGCCTTGTAATATACAAAGATGTAAATGGCAGGCATGACGACACCTGCTATCCAAAGATAGATACTAGCCCGGTATTCCAACCAAAGGTAGACTAAACCGACCAGCGTACCGAATATTTCTAAAAAGTCCAGTTCCATAATCTGCTGATGTCATTAAAAGCGGAAAGACACGTGTCCCAAGACGTTTGTTCCGGCTTGTGCGGCATAGCCGGCATAGTTTCCCCGGTTTTCCACTGTATCGGTGTAATCGCTTGAAGCCCAACCATTGTTTTCATACTCCTCGTTAAAGAGGTTGTAAACGGTGAATCCCAATGTGACTTCTTTCAGAATCTTCTTGGGACGGAAGGTGTACGCCAGATTGAGATTGCTGACAAAGTATTTGTCAAGAGTCAGTTCTTCTACTTCCGCATTGGTCATATACTGTTTGCTTACAAACTGCGATTGCAGGGAAGCCTCGAAGCCTTTATAATTGAAAGAAAAACGGTTGTTGAGCAGGAAGTCCGGCGAAAAAGCGATGTGGGTGTCTTTATGCTTTATCAGGACAGTTGGAAGGGAAGTTACTGTTTCATCTGCGTTATAATGATAGCCCGGCAGACTTTCCACAAAATCCTTGATGCGATTCTTGCTCCATGTGGCATTGATGTCCCACTGAAACCATTTGCACGGTTTGATACCGAGCATTAATTCGATTCCCATGCGGTAGCTGTCCGGAATGTTTTCGGTCAGTGCTTCACCAATATCATTTAAAGCACCGGTCAGGACAAGTTGGTCGGTGTAATCCATGTAGTAGAAGTTGGCACCTGCCGTCAGCCATGGGTTGGCAAACGTATATCCCGCTTCGTAATCAAGCAGTTTTTCGGCTTTCGGGTAGGAGTCGGGATCGCCGTCCGTATAATTGTTTCTTGTCGGTTCTTTCTGTGCTACGGAGAAAGAAGCGTACAGGCGGTGATTGGGAGTTATATTCCAGTTTAAGCCGACTTTCGGATTGAAAAAATCGAATTTCTTATCTACGGCTAGCGGGCGCAGGGCGTTTTTATTCCAGTCATATTTATCGTTTACTCCATCGATTGTGTAATCAATATGGCGGTATTGCAGGTCGGCATAAGCGCTTAACGTGCTGGTCAGATCATAGTTGGCTTTCAGATAGATATTCCCGTCGGTTTTCTTTGATTTGTTGCGGTAATATTCATGTTCGGGAGACAGGTTGCCGATATAGTTTTTCACCCATGTCACTTTTCCGAAGTTATTTCCCCGGTATTGGTTGAGGCCACCTCCTAAGGAAGCGGTCAGGCGGTTTCCTGTATAATTAAGGGAGAATACACCTCCCCCGAATTTGTTGTCCATTTTCTTTTGTCGGACAAGGTCGCTTTCGTTAGTTTCCGTTCCGTCCGGGTTGAATGGTTTTAACCCGTATTCCACCAGGCTGCTTCCGGGTTTATATTCTTCATAATACCCGTCGCCTTTGGTATAGTGTAAGGCTACGTTCAGATTCCATGCGGTAGAAAAACTATGGTTAAGAAGTAGTTGGTAGTTCTTTTGCAGGTAGTTGTCCGTTTGGTCCGTATAATAATGTTTGTTGCCGTCGGCGTCGGTATACATTTCCCCGCAAGGATTATATCGTCTTCCGAATTTCTCCATTTCCTCCTTCGTTGCATATCCCCAGGCATGATAAGTCTTTTCTTTTCCGGCAAATGCAATCAGTTTGACGGAAGTGTTCTCTGCGAAATATCCTCCTTGCAGATAGTAAGAGTTGAGGTCTACTGAAGCCCGGTCGATATATCCGTCCGTACCGATGTTGGAAAGACGGGCGTCAAAAGTCCAGTGGTTGTTCAGCAGTCCAGTTCCTACTTTCACCGTTTCCTTGTGCGTATTGAAAGAACCGTAAGAGCCGTTGAACTCGGCATACGGTTTCATTGCCGCACCTTCCGTCTGCATATTGACGCTGGCTCCGAATGCACCTGCCCCATTGGTGGACGTTCCTGCACCGCGTTGCACTTGCATATCCTTTACGGAAGAAGAAAAGTCCGGCATATTTACCCAAAACAAATTATGGCTTTCGGCGTCATTCATCGGTATCCCGTTCACGGTGATGTTGATGCGTGTACCATCGGTTCCGCGTACACGGAGGGTTGTGTAACCGATACCGGCTCCCGCATCCGATGTGGTCAGGGTAGAAGGAGTCATGCTCAACAGGTAAGGAATATCCTGTCCGAAGTTTACTTTTTTAAGTTCTGCTTTTCCTATATTGGTGAATGCCATCGGTGTTTTTGCTGTGGCACGTGTAGATACTACCTGCACTTCTTGCAGGTTAATTACTTTCAAACTGTCGGATTCTGCACTCGTTCGTGCATGGACAGTAATGCCTACGCCCAATAAAGCGACGACACTCCATACTATTTTTTTCATCTTGCTTATTAATTAGTTCTCTACGCCGGCATTACCCGGATCAGATTCTATGGGTATGTTCTCAGCCCGTCATGTTAAGGCACCCCTACCAGTGAATCGGTGACAAAATTACGCCTTTTACGGGAAGAATGCAAAAAAACTTTTAGATTTGCTTAAAACAATGTAACTTTGTCGTTTGTTGAAATAACCAAACAACAGTTTATTCATTTTAATTCAGATAAATTATGCTACTATTATTTCAAGCAACAGCAACACAGGTTGCGGATTCTACGCAGGTCGTTGCAGATAAATTAATGAAAGAAGCGATTGCTAATGCCGACGGCTTAGATAAACTATCGCTCATCACCCAACAACTGCTGGATTTTGCCATTCGTGCCGGAGAGCGTATCTTGATTGCGGTCATCGTCTTTATTGTAGGACGTTTCCTTATTTCAATGCTCAACCGCTTTGTCGGACGTCTCATGGATAGAAGAAAAGTGGATATCAGTATCAAGACTTTCGTCAAAAGTCTGGTAAATATTCTGCTGACCATTCTGTTGATTATTTCCGTTGTCGGTGCTTTGGGAGTTGAAACGACATCGTTTGCAGCTTTGTTGGCTTCGGCCGGTGTCGCTGTCGGTATGGCTTTGTCCGGCAATTTGCAGAACTTTGCAGGAGGACTGATCGTGCTTTTATTCAAACCTTATAAAGTAGGCGACTGGATTGAAAGCCAGGGAGTTTCCGGAACGGTAAAAGAAATCCAGATCTTCCATACCATTTTGACTACGGGAGATAACAAAGTGATTTATATACCGAACGGTGCAATGAGCAGCGGAGTAGTGACGAACTATAATACGCAGACTACCCGTCGTGTGGAATGGATTGTAGGAGTTGACTATGGCGAAGATTACGATAAAGTGCAGCAGATCGTGACTGATATTTTGGCTGCGGACAAACGTATCCTGAAAGATCCGGCTCCATTTATCGCTCTTCATGCATTGGATGCCAGCAGTGTGAATGTAGTAGCCCGTGTATGGGTGAACAGCGCCGATTATTGGGGAGTTTATTTTGATATCAACAAGGCAATTTATGCCACCTTTAATGAAAAAGGCATTAACTTCCCGTTCCCGCAACTTACGGTACATCAGGGAAATTGATAATTCTACGCTATATGCAAAAACGAGAGAGTTTCACTTCGGTGAGGCTCTCTCGTTTTATAGATGAAAAATTGTCTGGTGTGATTGGAAAAGGAATTTCTTTTATTTTATGCCGAAATCTTCGGCCAGTTCGTATCTGTCTTCTTTCATCCCCAGCACATGGTTGATCTTTCTTCTTTTCTCCAGATCCTTAAAATAGTTTTCCACCACCATGTAAAGGTCGAAATTAGTGGTTGACCCTGCGGCCATATCGAGTGATTCCACCATTTTTTCTACTGCTTGGTGAATTTTCTCTGCGTCTATCAGATGCAGTTCGTTGCTGTGTATTAAATATTTTTCCATGACTGCAATGTTTTAATGTTATATTAGTATAACGTTCGGCAGTCATGGAAAGTTCAGTGTTCCGGACTAGACTCTAGCAAGTGCCTGTTCCAAATCGGCAATCAAATCGTCGATATGCTCCGTGCCGATAGACAAACGGACAGTGCCCGGATAAATTTCCTGTTCTGCAAGTTCCTGCGCGTTGAGTTGCGAATGAGTGGTACTTGCCGGATGAATGACCAGTGATTTTACGTCAGCCACATTGGCCAGTAAAGAGAAAATTTCCAGGCTGTCAATAAAGCGATGTGCTTCTTCCTGTCCTCCTTTTATTTCGAAGGTGAAGATAGAACTTGCACCATTCGGGAAATAACGTTGATATAGTGCATGGTCCGGATGATCGGCCAGTGAAGGGTGATTGACCTTCTTTACTTTCGGATGATTGTTCAGGAAGCTTACTACTTTTAATGCGTTTTCTACATGGCGCTCTACACGCAATGACAGCGTTTCGAGTCCCTGCAACAGAATGAAGGCGTTGAATGGGCTGATAGTAGCTCCGGTATCCCGCAGTAGAGTGGCACGGATACGAGTTGCATAGGCAGCCGGACCGGCAGCGTCCACAAAGCGTACTCCATGATAACTGGGGTCGGGCTCGGTGAGTTGCGGGAATTTGCCCGAAGCCACCCAGTCGAATTTACCAGAATCTACGATTACTCCTCCTAGTGAGGTACCGTGTCCACCAATAAACTTTGTGGCAGAGTGTACTACAATATCTGCACCGTGTTCGATAGGACGAATTAAGTACGGTGTGCCGAATGTATTATCAATAATCAAAGGAATTTTATGGCGGTGAGCGATTTCGGATACTGCCTCTATATCGATAATGTTGGAGTTAGGGTTGCCTAATGTCTCTATAAATACGGCTTTTGTATTATCCTGAATAGCCTTTTCAAAATTGGAAAGGTCGCTCGGATCAACAAAAGTTGTTGTAATTCCATAACTGGGCAAGGTATGTGCCAGCAGGTTGTAACTTCCTCCGTAGATCGTCTTGGCTGCTACAATATGATCGCCCGCACGGGTAATGTTTTCGAAAGCATAAGTGATGGCGGCAGCACCGGAAGCAACTGCCAACCCTGCTACTCCTCCCTCAAGGGCAGCTACGCGTTCTTCGAAAACGCCTTGTGTAGAGTTTGTCAGGCGTCCGTAGATATTTCCCGGATCTTGCAGGCCGAAACGTGCGGCTGCATGAGCGGAGTTATGGAATACATAGGAAGTTGTCTGATAGATAGGTACTGCACGGGCGTCTGTTGCCGGGTCTGCCTGTTCCTGTCCTACATGAATCTGTAATGTCTCGAAGTGTAAGTTCTTTCTTTCCATAATCGTATGTTTTTAAAGTTTAATATTTTGTCTTTATTTTCTTGCAAAGTTAGACAGCGTAGGAATATCGAACAATATATAGCTGAAATATAGAAAATAATACTATTTTTGTACCGTTATATAGAATAAGGATGCTGTCTTGTTCTCGATATTCACCCTTTAGAAGAATATTTTTCTATGGATACTTTTGATAAATTGGATAAAGTGGATTTGCAGATACTCCGTACTCTGCAAGAGAATGCCCGATTGACGACAAAAGAGTTGGCTGCACGGGTGAGTCTTTCATCAACTCCTGTCTTTGAACGGCTCAAACGGCTCGAAAGCGGCGGATATATAAAGAAATATATTGCTGTGCTGGATGCTGAAAAGTTGAATCAGGGATTCGTCGTGTTTTGCAGTGTGAAGCTCAGACGGCTGAACAGGGATATTGCAGCAGAGTTTACGCGAATCATACAAGATATTCCTGAAGTAACCGAATGCTATAATATATCGGGAAGTTATGATTATCTGCTCAAGATTCATGCTCCGAATATGAAGTATTATCAAGAGTTTATTCTAAATGTACTGGGCACTATCGATAGTCTGGGGTCATTGGAAAGTACTTTTGTCATGGCTGAGGTGAAACACCGGTATGGGATACATATTTAGTGCTCTAAATATGTTATGTAGCATACTTAACTTCTTTTTGCACATTCATAGCTCCATTTTATAGCAACATCCCTAATTTTATCCAAAAGCTGGAATGGTATTTCAAATATGGAAAACAGATTGCCAAATATGGAAAATACAGAGCAAAGTCTGGAAAAAACAGACGATAATTATAAAGTGCCCAATCTGGAAAAAGGCATTGCGGTGATTGAATATCTTTCTTCGAGATCGGAAGGAGAAACATTGCAGGCAATCAAGGTGGCACTTGATATATCACAGACTACCGCCTACCGTATCTTGAATACATTGGTACGTTTGGATTATCTTTCTTTCGATGAAGATACGAAGCGGTATAAATTAACCCGGAAATTGTTAACTCTGGGATTCCGTTCGTTGAATGAACATAATCTGCTGGAAACAGTCTTGCCACATTTACGTGATTTGAGAGACAGGGTGAAGGAAACGGCCTGTTTTGGCGTATTGGGCGATGAAAAAGGCATTTTTATCGAACAAGCTCGAGGAGATCACGCTTTTTGCTTTGTCCTGTCACCCGGTAAACCTTTTGAACTGCATTGTTCTGCGCCGGGAAAAGCAATCATGGCCTATCTGCCGGTCACTGTCCGGAACCGTTATCTTTCTTATATGACTTTCCCTCGTTACAATTCCCGTACTATCACTTCGCGCGAGGTTTATCTGGAAGAATTGGAGAAGGTTTATCAACAGGGATACGCTTTGGACAATGAGGAAGAATTGAGCGGGGTGATTTGTGTAGGCGCACCTGTCTTGAATTATACAGGATATCCTTGTGGCTCTATCTGGATTTCGGGACCGAAAGACCGTTTGACGGAGGAACAGTTGCGAAGTACGGTGCAGATTGTCAAAGAGATAGCCGGACAAATCTCAGCAGAACTAGGATATAGAAGAGTATAACAAAAGATCATGCTATAAAAATACGAAACATTATGATAAGGAACTTTTTGCTAATTTGCTTGCTCGGTTGCGGCATATCTTTGGCAACAGCCGGAAACCCTCCTTTCTTTACTACAGGTACTGCTGTTAACGAGAAAGGAGAATTATTGATGACCCAGAAAGGAACCAGACAGTTGGATGTATTTGCTGCCGACGGGAAAACTTTGCTCCGTTCGTACCCGTTTAAGGAAACTCCCACAGGAGTTTTACTTGATGGTGATAAAGCGTATGTGACTACTTTCGAGAAAACCGGGCGGTTGGAGGTCTTGTCGTTGAAGTCGGGACAGATAGAAGCAGCTATTCCTACCGGTTCGGGAGCTTGCTATCCGATATTCTCGGCGGACAAGAAGCATATCTATGTATGCAATCAATTTGCAGGTACAGTAAGTGAGATAGATCCGGCAACGTGTAAAGTTGTCAGAAGCGTGAAAGTCTTACGCGAACCAAGGTCCGCTATATTCAGTAAGGACGGACGATATCTATTTGTGGCTAACTTTCTGCCGGCACAAAGGGCGGACTTGAACATAGTGGCGGCTTGTGTATCTGTAATTGAAGTGAAAAGTTTCACTAAAGTAAAGGATATCCAACTGGCAAACGGCAGTAATGCTTTGCGGGATATGTGTATTACTCCCGACGGTAAGTATATTTATGTATCTCATAATTTAGGGCGTTTTATGGTACCTACCTCTCAATTACAGCAGGGGTGGATGAATACAAGTGCTTTCAGTATCATCAACGTAGAAAAGCAGGAATTTGAAGGAGCCGTATTGGTGGACGAACCCGACCGGGGCGCTGCCGGTGTGTGGGGGATTGCCTGTGATGAGAAGCACATCTACGTAGCCCATAGCGGGACACATGAAATAAGCGTAATCGACCATTCCCGAATGTTGGATAAGTTTCGGAATTATGCGGATAAAGGTCGTTTGGACTATGACCTGACTTTTCTTTACGGACTCCGCAAAAGGATTCCTTTGCAGGGCAACGGACCACGTCATCTTCTTCTCTCGAATAATAAACTGATTATTCCTACCTATTTCGCCGATGTATTAAATATGGTAGATCTGAATACGTTCTCGGTGGCTGCCGTTAATATGAATGTGGGGCGTACCGAGACGAAAGAACAAAAAGGAGAGAAGTACTTTAATGATGCGGGACGTTGTTATCAGGGGTGGCAAAGTTGTAACGGATGTCATCCCGGAGACGGCCGTACGGACGGTATGAACTGGGATTTGATGAACGATGGAGTAGGGAATCCTAAAAACTGCAAGAGCCTGCTTTATAGCCACGTGACGCCTCCCAATATGATTTCGGGTATTCGTGCCAAAGCTGAAGTAGCTGTACGTGCAGGATTCCGGTATATTCAGTTCTATGAGCCGGAAGAAGAAATGGCCGAATGTGTGGACGCGTATATGAAGTCTTTACGCCCGGTTCCGAGCCCGTATTTAGTAGATGGAGAATTGTCGGAAAAAGCGAAGGCGGGAAGAAAAGTCTTTGATAAGTTGAAATGTGGCGATTGTCATAACGGTCCTTTCTATACGGATCTGAAAATGCATCGGATTGGTGAAGATGTCGAGTTTGAGAAAGGATGGGATACACCTACGCTGGTAGAATGTTGGCGTACGGCTCCTTATTTATTTGACGGACGTGCTGCCACTATGCAAGAAGTGTTCGAAGTTCACAAGCACGGAATTGACAAGAAAGTATCCAAGAAAGAAATAGAGGAATTAACTGAATATGTAAATTCTCTTTAAGAAGAAAGTGTATGAACTATTGTGATAAAATACATTACTCCCTGTTGACTGCTTCCCCGGAAGATTTTCCGTCGATGATAGACAGTTTATTGTCCCGGTTGCCCGAAGAAGAACGTATACTACGTTTGGTCTTGTTCGGTACGCCGGTTTTAAAAGATGAATATGTCACTCAACGTCAGCTATTCAAAGCGAAAGCACGCCATTTCTTTGGAGACAGCGAACCGGCTCTTAGTTATGTTCTGCAACCCGTACCGGATGCTCCTTTAGTCATGGAAGTACATAGCTATCGTCCTGAAAGCGATGAACGGATTTTGTATCGGCATTATGATAATATTCCTTACGTATTGTTGGAAAATGAGTCGGGACGTTTCATGTTTGCCGGAGGATTTCAGGGCGATGACCCTTGTGCAGATATGGAACAGCGGTCGGTAGAGGCCTTCCGCCAGTTGAAGGGAGTTTTGGAGAAAGAATCGTTTCCTGTCAACAGCATTATTCGTCAATGGAATTATATAGAACAAATCACCGGATATGACGGAGCCGGCCAACATTATCAGTCGTTCAATAATGTGCGTACAGCGTTTTATGCGGGAAGTGATTGGTCGAACGGCTATCCTGCCGCTACGGGAATCGGGATGAACATGGGAGGTGTGCTGATTGATGTGGATGCGGCAATGTTTCACACTCCTGATGTTTTTGCCACTCCTATTGATAATAAACTGCAAGTTGCTGCCCACGCCTATTCCGAGCAGGTGCTTGAAGAAGCCCGGCAGAAAAAAACAACCCCGAAGTTTGAACGGGCCAAGAGTATGACTTTCCGGGAGCGACGTCTGGTTTATATCTCTGGTACAGCCGCAATCAGAGGAGAAGAAAGTCTGAAGGGAGTCGGTTTGGAACGTCAGTTGCAGATTACTATGGAGAATATCGCTCAATTGATAGGTGATGCCCGTTTGGTTATGTTACGTGTTTACCTGAAGAACGAGTCTGATTATGAAGAAGCTCGCAGGGGACTTGAAAGTTATGGACTGAATATTCCTGTTTCCTATTTGCGGGCCGGCGTATGCAGGGAAGAACTATTGATTGAAATAGAGGGAATAGCGATAGATTAAATACGGAAATAATATTAATAATAACAGATAAAGCTATGACTAATTTGAAAAAGTACACAAATGCCGATTTCTACAAGAACGGCGTATTTCAGCAAGAGATTGCCATAGAGGCAATGAAAGAAATGTTTGTCCACTATAACATTCCCTTTACCGGATTTATGGCCGAGAATATGTGGGTAACGGATTTTGGTCTGGGAGACTTTGAAAATGTGGGTATGGGAGGTATCTTTTGGGTAAATGATCCGAAATATGGTTACTTTGCTCATGCCATTTATTTGCTTCCGGGACAGATGATTCCTGAACACGCTCATGTGAAAACAGACTTTCCGGCCAAACATGAGTCATGGATGGTGGAGAAAGGTTGGGTTTATAATTTCTCGGAAGTAGGAGAAACGACTCCGAATGCTCCGGTGATTCCCGCCACACATGGGCCTGTCAAAAGCAAGAATTGCGTGATACAGAAAGTAGGCGATATTTTGCGATTGAAAGAAATGGAGACTTTTCACTTTATGATGGCAGGTCCGGAAGGTGCCGTTGTTTGTGAATGGGCAAACTATCACGATAATGCCGGACTGCGTTTCACTCACCCTACTGCTACGTTATGAAAAACTGGTACCGCATATTAATATTGTTTTTAGTATCTTCTTCTTTGCTGACTTTTACAGCCGCAGCTCAACAGAAGAATACTGATACTGAGCGCGCGCTCGTCTTGAAACTGGCTGCCTACTTGAAGGATTCTTCTTACATAAAGAATACGATTCGACAAATAGAGACTGAAAAGAAAGTCGAAACCCAAATCACCGGATATCAAAAACTTCATAAGCAAGTGCAACGTATGCTTCTGTTGCAAAGCGAATTGAAGTGGCTGAATATGGAAGCGATTCGTCTGGCTTATGAGGACATGAAGCGGATCGAAGGCTTCGATGCAGTAAAGTACCTGCCTATTTTGACCGAACTGGAACAGCAAGTAAAGCAAGGATTCGGCAATATATATAGCGGTGATGAGGCTGTTTTGGTAAATGCGGAAAAGGCCGTAGCCAATAAGCGTGCTATTTTACTGGCCAACCCATTGTTGAACGGCGATAAGATATTGACCGTTCGTTATCAACTGGGAAACAGGGATCGTCGGGCAATGGCTCCCGAACTGGGTACGCAGTCGAACAACTGGAGTAATCAGGAATCAGCCCGCCGGAAAGGTTTTAACGCCGATATTGTTGAGTTAAGTAATTTGCGTGATGAAGTACAAATCCGCACTATTTATAAGCCTGACAATACTTCTTCCATTGCCGATTTGAAACTGCATTGGGATGGAGACCGTGCGATGTTTACCCAGACAATGTCTGACAATCGTTGGAATGTGTTTGAAGTAAAACTGAATAACGGCGATTGTAAGAAATTGATTGATAATCCCGAACCTGATTTGGAATTTTATGACGGGACTTATCTGCCGGATGGACGTATCATAGCCAATTCGAACATCGGTTACCAGGGAGTACCCTGTGTCAATGGGAGCGACCCTGTAGGAAACATGGTACTTTATACGCCGCAGAGTAAAAATCTCCGCCGTCTGACATTTGATCAGGATGCAAACTGGAATCCGGTGATTATGAATGACGGACGTGTGATGTATACTCGTTGGGAATATACTGACCTGACTCACTATTACACCCGTATTGTGATGAACATGAATCCTGACGGGACGGAGCAAAAGGCACTGTATGGAAGTGGTTCAATGTTTCCCAACAGTACATTTGACGTGCAACCTTTACCCGGTTATGCTTCTGCCTTTGTCGGAATCATTTCGGGACATCACGGGGTGGCACGTTCGGGACGTCTTATTCTGTTCGACCCGGCAAAAGCGCGTAAAGGAGCCGCCGGTATGTTGCAGGAGATTCCTCATCGCAACCGTCCCATCGTTGAAGAAGTGAAAGACAGGTTGGTCGACGGGGTATGGCCTCAATTTATCAAGCCTTCTCCACTCAATGATACTTATTTTCTGGTTGCCGCAAAATTGGATAAGAATGATTTGTGGGGTATCTATCTGGTAGATAAGTTTGATAACGTGACTTGTCTGCATAAAATGGAAGGGGAAGGATATATCAGTCCGATAGCCGTGCGCAAAACGGTGACTCCGCCTGCTATACCCGACCGGGTGAAACTGGACGATAAGCAGGCAACGGTCTTTATACAGGATATTTATGAAGGTGAAGGATTGAAGGGGATTCCGCGTGGAACGGTGAAGTCGCTCCGTTTACACGCTTATGAGTATGCTTATGTCCAGACACAATCTGACCATAACTGGCATGGTATCCAGTCGGGTTGGGATATTAAACGTATGTTGGGTACCGTACCGGTGGAGGAAGACGGCTCGGTTATTTTTAAAATTCCTGCCAATACTCCGGTTTCTATCCAACCCTTGGATAAGGATGGAGTGGCTGTACAATGGATGCGTAGCTGGCTGACAGGGCAACCGGGAGAGATTGTCTCTTGTGTGGGATGTCATGAAGATCAGAACCAGATTGTAATCCCGAAACGTGTGATTGCTTCACAGAAAGCACCGCATGCTCTCACTCCCCCGGAAGGAGGAACCCGTTCATTTACTTTTGATCTGGAGGTACAACCTATTTTGGATCGTGCCTGTATCGCTTGCCACAATGGTGAGGGAAAAGCATTCGATCTGCGTGGGGGCAAGAAAGATGGCAAGGGATATGGAACATCCTATCTCAATCTTCATCCTTATGTGCATCGTCAGGGCGGTGAGGGAGATATGGTGGTACTTTATCCTTATGAATATCATCCTAATACCAGTGAGTTGGTCCGTCTTTTGAAAAAAGGACATTATAATGTGCAACTGACGGATGCGGAGTGGAGGAAAATTTATAACTGGATTGACTATAATGCTCCCGACAAAGGATATTTCAATGCTAATGTTCTGAAATCGTTCCCGTATCAGGGATACGACCAGATAGAACGCCGCAAGCAACTGACCGATAAATATGCGGGCGGTGCCGGAGTGGATTGGAAAAAAGAGATTGCCGATTATGCTGCCCAACTGAAAAACAAAGGTGAGATAAAACCGGTAATGCCCAAGAAGGTGAGTCCTGTGAAGGAGAAAGTCCTGAAGGTAAAAGGGTGGCCGTTTGCTCCGGACAGGGTAAAGGAAATGCTAGCCGATGAGAAAGAGACCGTTAAGGTGTTGGAAATAGCTCCGGGCGTTCAAATGACATTTGTACGTATTCCTGCGGGTGAATTTGTTATGGGCAGTTACCATGGGGAGCCGGACACTTATCCCACTACCAAGGTGAAGATAGATAAAGCGTTCTGGATGGGCGAACTGGAAGTGACTAACCAACAGTATAATACTATATTCCCGCAGCATGACAGCCGTTATGTGGATCAACAGTGGAAAGATCATGTCGTACCGGGGTATCCGGCTAATAAACCGGAGCAGCCTGTTATCCGCGTAAGCTATAATGACGCAATGGAATATTGTAAGATATTGAGTCAAAAGACCGGACTGAACATTACGCTTCCTACCGAAGCGCAATGGGAATGGGCGTGTCGTGGAGGAAGCGACGAGGATTTCTGGTTTGGTAACTTGAATGCGGATTTCGGTAAGAAAGATAACTTGGCCGATGTGACAACCAACAAGTTTGCAGTGAGTGGAGTCGATCCGCAGCCGATGTCTCCCGAATCGCCCTGGTACAAGTATTATACGTTCCTTCCTAAAGCAGCCAATGTGGATGACGGAAGTTTGGTGCAGGTAGGAGGAAAGAAGTATGAGGCAAATCCGTTCGGATTATACTGTATGCATGGCAATGTTGCCGAATGGACGCGTTCGGATTATGTCCCTTATCCGTATAAAGAGAATCCGAAAAAGGTTTCCGAATATAAAGTGGTTCGTGGCGGTTCGTATATTGAACGGCCGAAATATTCCACAGCATACTCACGTAAGGGATTCTATCCTTATCAATGTGTGTTTAATGTCGGTTTCCGTGTCATTATCGAAGATTAATCGAATATACTAATGAAAGCTACTCTGAAAAGACTGATTTCCTCTTCAACAACGACTATTGTGTTGTTGCTTGTATATGGCGCAGGTTTGGCGATTGCTACTTTTATTGAGAAGTATCAGGGGAGTGAAGTAGCCCGATCGGTGGTGTACTGTTCTCCTTTGTTTTTCCTTCTTCAATTTTTGATAGTACTCAATTGGTTGGCTATCGTTATCAGGCAACGTTCGCTGAAAATGCGCAAATGGGGAATGTTAGTTACTCACGGGGCTTTCATTCTAATTCTGCTGGGAGCATTGGTATCTCATCTTTATGGTGAGGAAGGTATTCTTCATTTGCGTGAGGGAGAGACGAGCAATCGCTTCGCTGTCCGTCACGCCGGTGAAGTGACTTACCATACGCTGCCTTTTAGTGTGGAACTGATAAATTTTACATTAACCCGTTATCCCGGTTCGTCCAGCCCGTCTGCGTATGAAAGTGAGTTGCTGGTACATCTGGATGGAGAAGTCATTTCGGAACGGGTTTATATGAATAATGTGCTGGATGTGAAAGGTTATCGTTTCTTTCAGGCTTCTTATGATCAGAATGAACAGGGTACGGTGCTTTCTGTCAACCGTGATGTGGCTGGACGTACCATCACTTACACCGGATATGCTGTTCTGTTGCTCGGTCTGGTATTGTGTTTTGTAGACAGGCGTTCACGCTTTATGTTACTCAGCCGGCGGTTGAAGGAGTTGCGTTGTTCGTTCTTCCTTATGTTGCTGACGCTCTCTTCTTTGACGGTTCATGCCGGTGAGACCTCGGTACAAGCGAGGGAGGCAGTGCTGAAAGACGTCATTGATAGCGGGCATGCTGCCCGTTTTGGTGCATTGCCTCTTCAGTCGGGAAGAGGGCGTGTACTTCCTGTCAATACCTTCTCGTCTGAAGTATTGAGGAAACTGCATAAGTCTGATTCCTTTTATTCTTTAAATTCCGACCAGTTTCTTCTTAGTGTTTTGACAATGCCGGAACGTTGGACGTATATTCCATTTATTGCTGTTCCCGGCAAGGAATTGAGTGACTTTTATCAGTTGCCGTCCGGACAATGCGCCTATATGGATGTATTTGATGCGGACGGGAATTATAAATTGCAGAAGAAGTTGGAAGAAGCATACGGTAAGATGCCTGCTGCGCGGACTCGTTTTGATAAAGACCTGATTAAGTTTGACGAGCAGATTAACATCTTTCATCAGTTGCTTAATTGGCAGCTGTTGAATCTCTTTCCGAAAGAAGACGACCCGCAACATACGTGGTATGCTCCGGGGGATGATTTGTCGGCTTTTTCGGGAAAAGACTCGATGTTTGTCTCCCGGGTGTTGGCTTGGTATGTGGAAGAAGTACAGACTTCCTTGCAGAGTGGCGACTGGACAAAGCCTGATGAAATAGTAGGTATGATTTCCACTTATCAACAGGCAAAGAATAAGATAGCCGGTGTCACTTCCGGGAAAATGGAGGCGGAGATAAAATATAACCGTTTGGATGTGTTCAGCCAGTGCAAGAAAGGATATCTGATTTTTGGCGGGTTATTGCTGGTGTTTGCTTTTGCTTCTTTATTCAAGCGTGCCCGTTGGATGCGTTGGGCAAGTCGGGCACTTGGTGTGGCTGTCCTGGCGGTTTTTCTTTTCCATACGTACGGAATGGGGATGCGCTGGTATATTGCAGGATATGCTCCATGGAGCAATTCATATGAAACAATGGTCTACGTTGCCTGGGCTACGGTTTTTGCCGGTTGGCTGTTCGCGCGTCGTAGTCTGCTGACTTTCGCTTTGGCTACGTTGTTCGGTGGAGTCATCTTGTTTGTATCGGGACTGAACTGGATGGACCCGCAGATAAATCCGCTTGTTCCTGTTCTCAAGTCGCCGTGGCTGATGTTTCATGTAGCTGTTATTGTAGGTGCATACGGATTCTTCGGTATCAGTTGCCTGCTCGGACTGGTCAATCTGGTGATGATGAGTCTTAAGAAGGCAGTGCTGGCACAGCGGATAAAAGAATTGAGTATTATCAACGAAATGTCTCTTCTGATTGGACTGGCTTTGATGACGATAGGAACATTTCTTGGAGCTATCTGGGCTAATGAGTCGTGGGGACGTTACTGGGGATGGGACCCGAAAGAGACGTGGGCGCTGGTTACGATGATCGTTTACGCCATTGTCACTCATCTTCATCTGGTGCCGTTCAGAAACAGCCTATGGCTGTTCAACATAGCTTCGGTAGTCGCTTTTTACAGTGTGTTGATGACGTTCTTCGGAGTGAATTATTTCCTGAGTGGTATGCATTCCTATGGACAAAACGACCATGTCGGAGGAATGTTTGTCTATCTTTTGCTGTCGGCACTTTTGGTCGCGCTGATTGGATTTATCTCTTTCGCGAGAAGGCAGAAACAGAATAGCTAATCGAATGTAATGATGTGTAGTATGAAGAATTTTATATTGTTAGTTGCTTTATTCCTTGTTGCACCGTTTGCTCAAGGCAGTTCCCCTCAGCATCTGTTGGTCGGTGGTTCCGGCTGGAATAAGATTGCCATAATCAATAAAGACACAAAAGAAATAGTCTGGGAATATCCTCTGGAAAAAGGCTGGGAATGTAACTCGGTGGCAGCCACGAAAGCGGGAGAAATTCTTTTTTCCTACTCCAAAGGAGCAAAAATGATAACCCGTGACGGGCGGGAACTCTGGAATATCGCCGCACCCGCAGGATGTGAGATGCAGACGGCACGTATATTGCCGGACGGTAATGCATTAGTAGCTTGGTGCGGTCATCCGTCTACCATTCTGGAGGTAAATATGAAAGGAGAGGTCCTTTCTAAAACCGAGTTTGAAACAGGGATCGAACGTCCTCATGCACAATTCCGTCAAATAAACAAGAATAAGAAAGGCAATTATCTTGTGCCTTTATTTGCCACCTCGGAAGTGCGCGAAATTGCCCCTAATGGTCAACTGCTGAATAGTGTAAAGCTCTCCGGTACTCCTTTTTCCTCTGCTTTTCTGGACAACGGAGACTGTCTGGTTGCTTGTGGAGACGCTCATTGTTTCGTGCAACTGAATCTTGAATCGAACCGGATTGTTCGCCGGGTGAATGCCAATGACATAGAAGGTGTACAACTCTTTTTTGTAGCCCAACTCTTTCCTTTGCAGAATGGGGGACTTTATATCTGTAACTGGCAAGGGCACGACCGCGAAGCCGGTAAAGGGAAACACCCCCAGTTGGTCGAGATTGATTCGGAAGGCAAAGTGGTGTGGCAACTGAATGATAAAGTTAAATTCGGCATGATTTCTACTATTTGTCCGATTCGAGAATAGTGTCGGACCGTTTATTTTGTACATTTGCCGGGTGATATAAATCCTATTCTTCTAACGCAATGAAATGGCAACTCTGTAAATAGCTTCGCTTATATGGATGGTGAATAACGGAAAGAGCTGTTGTCCCCAACTGTCTGTGGCTTTACATAAGTCGCAGGGTGTTTTGTCAGTCTATATCGGAAACTATATAAAAGAAGTTATAATACAATGAATACGAAAGTATATCCTCGCACCAATGATTTTCAGACTATCTATCTGAATACAGTCATAAAGAATCCTGCCATTATTGTAGGCGATTACACTATATATAATGATTTTGTAAATGACCCGCTTGATTTTGAGAAGAACAACGTTCTATATCATTATCCTATTAACAAAGACCGGTTGATAATTGGTAAGTTCTGTTCTGTTGCTTGCGGAACCAAGTTCCTTTTTAACAGTGCGAACCATACCTTGCGTTCTTTATCCAATTATACATTCCCTCTTTTCTTTGGAGAATGGGGCTTAGATAAAGAAGATATCGCTTCGGCTTGGGACAACAAAGGTGATATAGTGATAGGTAATGATGTGTGGATCGGGTATGAAGCAGTTATCATGTCCGGAGTGCATGTTGGGGATGGAGCGGTCATAGCATCACGGGCAGTAGTTACGAAAGATGTGCCTCCTTATACGATAGTAGGAGGAACGCCTGCCAGGGAGATACGGAAACGTTTCGATACCCATACAATCACTCAATTGCAGGAATTGCAATGGTGGAATTGGAGCATGGAAAAGATATCGAGATGCCTGCCTTGTATAATGGACGGGAAGATGGATGAATTATTGGAATTTCGACCATGACTTGATTGAAACATGATATGTTTTTCGTTTCTTCATACGTCCGATAAGCTGATTAGTAATGGTCGGCTCTGCCTCTCTGGTATCGGGTAAAACATTGATAAATAACCTAATTTGAATCAAACATTTTTCCATATCGGTTCGTTTAATAAAAAACGAACTTAATATGTGTCAGGTATGAAATCTTTTATTTTAATGGTGATAGCCATGGTGTGTGCGGTTTCTTTGGAAGCACAGAGTAAGTCTTTTTATGACTTCACTGTGAGAACAATTGACGGTAAGGAATTTCCTCTTTCATCTTTGAAAGGGAAGAAAGTGCTGGTAGTGAATGTAGCTTCCAAATGCGGACTGACTCCACAATATGCCAAGTTGCAGGAATTGTATGAGAAGTATAAGGATAAGAACTTTGTTATTATCGGCTTCCCTGCTAATAATTTTATGGGGCAGGAACCGGGAAGTAATGAGGAAATTGCCAAGTTCTGTTCATTGAACTATGATGTCACTTTTCCGATGATGTCCAAGATTTCTGTTAAGGGCAAAGATATGGCACCGCTTTATCAATGGCTGACAGAAAAGAAACAGAATGGGAAAGAGGATGCCCCGGTCCAGTGGAACTTTCAAAAGTTTATGATTGACGAGAACGGAAACTGGATTGGGTTCGTTACCCCCAAAGAGAGTCCGTTCTCCGAGAAAATCCTTACTTGGATAGAGAAGAAATAAGGGATACTTTCTTCAACTCCTCTTCAAAGTTGGGAGTGAAAATGCCTTTGCCTAAGTTTTCTTTTATTTCTTTGACCGTCCAAAACCGTCCTCCGTCCAGTTCGTCGCTGGGGTGGATCTCACCGTCGTAAACTGTTTTATGAACAAATACGAGCTCTTTTTCACGTTCGGACTCGAACACATAATGAGTCAGAAGTTCAGGAGTAAAGTCCGTGATGCCTAACTCCTCACGGACTTCCCGCTTCAGAGCTATTTCTACACTTTCTCCTAAATCAATATGTCCGCCTACGGCTGTATCCCATTTCCCGGGCTGGATGTCTTTCCATTCGGGACGTTTTTGTAGATACAACTCTCCTTTGGTATTGAAGATGTGCAGGTGGACAACCGGATGAAGCAATCTGCTGCCACTATGACATTCTCCACGAGTGGCGGCTCCGGTGATATTTCCCTGTTCATTGACAACGGGAAACATTTCTTGGTTATTATCACTTGGCATAATAGTCGCTATTATTTTCTTATCAGCAAGATTATATCGTAACTTACAATAGATATTTTTACGGTATTAATAAGGAAGAATCTCCATAACTCAGGAATCTGAAATCGTGGCTCAGGGCATAATCGTAAATCGTGCGCCAGTTCCCTTTCACGAAAGCGGAAACCAATAGAAGCAAGGTACTTTGCGGCTGGTGGAAATTAGTAACCATTGCTTTCACTATTTTATACTGATAACCGGGAGCTATGATGATCTGCGTACTGGTATGAAGTGCTTCAAGCCCGTTTCTGTCGAGATACCCCAATATCTTTTGTAGGGCAACAACCGGAGGAATCTGGTCGTACTTTTCGTATGGCTGCCATTGTCTGACGTGCAGTTCCTGTTCCGTAGCGTCCGGATGATCGGCCAATGTGACCCCTATATGATACAAGCTTTCGAGCGTGCGCACGGAAGTGGTGCCTACGGCAATGGCGCAACCGTCATGGTCGATCAATTTCTTGATTGTATTCCGGTTGACGGATATATATTCCGTGTGCATCTCGTGTCCTTCAATTTCCTCGCTTTTCACCGGCTTAAAAGTTCCTGCCCCTACGTGCAATGTCAGTTCCTCAAGGTCTATGCCTTTTTCCTGCAATGCTTCCAGTACTCGCGGGGTGAAATGCAATCCGGCAGTAGGTGCGGCTACCGAACCTTTTATTTTGGAGTAAACAGTCTGATATGTTTCCTTGTCGCTTTCCTCCGTATTCCGGTTCAGATAGGGTGGGATAGGAAGCTCTCCGAACACTTCGAGGATATCGGCGAAAGTTACTTCGGGGTTATTCCATGCGAAGTCTACCCAATGGCTGGTACCTTTGCATTCTCCTCTCGTTGCTGTCAGAGTAATAGGAAAGCCTTTGACGGTCATTTCCCGTTTCAGTGTCCCGTCCTTCCATTTCTTCAGATTGCCGATCATGCAGAGCCATGCGGCGTGTTCCGTTTGCTGGAAGTTCAGTACATAATCATTGGGCTGAATCGGTTCGAGACAGAATACCTCAATCAGTGCACCTGTTTCTTTGCGGAAGTGAAGGCGCGCCTGGATGACTTTTGTATTGTTGAATATCATTAGGCTTCCTTTCGGCAGATATTCCGGTAAGGAAGTGAAAGTATCTTCGGTCACTTCACCGTGGCGATACACCAATAGTTTCGACTGGTCGCGAACGGGTAGCGGGAATTTGGCAATACGTTCATCCGGCAATGGATAGTTGTATTCGCTAATATGGATATGTTTCGGATTCTCTTTCATTGTTGCTTGGTATAATAAGTTCTATTTGTTGCTTGTCCCATATTTTTTAGCTTTCATCCTGGAATAAAAAGAAAGAGGTTAGATTTTACTCTAACCTCTTGAAGATCAATTCGTCGGGATGACAAGATTCGAACTTGCGACCACACGCCCCCCAGACGCGTACTCTACCGGGCTGAGCTACATCCCGAATTGCGGTTGCAAAAGTACTGATTAATTTTTAAATAGCAAATAATTTGCTTGATTTTTGTTTTATCAATTCACTTGAATAAGGTTTCTAACTGTTATAGAGCTAAAAGAATGAGGCTCGGTGAAGATAGGGATGACAAAGTATTGCGCAGCTTCTTCAGACTTGCCGTAAACCAATTGTTGGACATTAGGAGAAAAGTTCCTCTCCATTCATAGTAAACTTCCAATTATCAAGAAACAAAGTTGTTTTTCATTAATTGCAATCTATAAATGAAAGTTCCGTTTTTATAAATGAAACTTACGTTTGTAAAAACGGAACTTGCATTTATAAAAACGAAGGCTTCGTTTATAGTTTGTTGCCGGTGCACAATCAGTTTAGTATCAATTAATGGCAAGTTTACTGTCAATCAGAAAGAAATTTGTTGTTAATAGATGAGTTGCTATATACCTGTTCTCATACGTGCGGCATTAGCTATTTCTTTGTTTTTGAATGCCATAAAAAACTTTTCTGTTTATAATAAATCTAAATACAGACTGGGGTAAAGAACTAAGGGAGGGGCGTTTTGTTTATAAAATAATGCAAATAATTAGTATGTAATTTCCTCTGTATAATACTTTATTTCCTTTTTTAACGAATGGTAAATTTGGATATTATACATTTGTGGAAAGTCTTTAAGAGAGAGGTGATAAATGCAAAACAACAAAAACAAAGAAACGTTAGAGATATATGTCTTAGGTGACGATTTCAAGTATTATGAGAATCTGAAGTATCTTCCTTTAACTTCTTATCCTTCTAATATTCAATCAGCTTTGATTGTATATAGTTTGAGAGGAACGGCTAAAATCAGTGTGCACGAAGACGTGCATTGGATACAACCTGATGAGTTAATCATATTGTTGCCCGGACAATTTGTTTCATTCAGTGAACCTAGTGAGGACTTTTTAACTGTCACAATGGTAATATCTTCCTCTATGTTCGGCGATGCCCTAAGTGGTGTACCGCGCTTTTCTCCGCATTTCTTTTTCTATATGCGGAGCCATTATTATTATCCTCAGAATGAACGTGATGTTCTGCGGATATATAACTATTTGGGAATGATAAAAGATAAGGTGATGTCTACTGACGCGTACAGGAGGGAATTGATTATTCATTTACTGAGGTATCTGTATCTCGAACTGTTCAATGCTTACGAGAAAGAATCGATGTTGGTGAATACCCGTAAGGATACCCGTAAAGAGGAATTGGCAAATAAATTCTTCAGCCTTATCATGAAGCACTTCAAAGAGAATAAGGATGTGGCTTTTTATGCGGACAAATTATGTATCACTTCCAAATACCTGACCATGGTAATCAAGGAAACGAGCGGAAAGTCTGCTAAAGACTGGATTGTTGAATATATTATACTGGAGATAAAGGCTCTGTTGAAAAACACGAGTCTGAATATTCAGGAAATTGCGATTAGGACGAACTTTGCTAATCAATCGTCGCTTGGACGTTTTTTTAGAAAACATACGGGGATGTCATTGTCCCAGTATCGAATGAGTCATTTGGATTGAGAAAGTGGGGATGATTGCGATGCAATTATCAATATATATGGGAGAATAAGGGAATCAAGAAAGGGGAGTGGTGTTGAAGCCATTCCCCTTATATTTTTATTTTTGTCCGGACTGGGTCAGATTCCCATGCATTCACGGTAGAAGTCCAGCATTTCGAAAATTGTATCTTTGTCGGCGATCTGATTGATACGGATGTCTCCGATATCTTTCAGCAGTGTGAAGTTGATGGTGCCGGAAGTGTTCTTCTTGTCATGTGTCATAAACGCGTATAGTTGCTCGTACTTCTTGCAGTCGAATGTGAATACGCCATAGTTGTCTTTGATAAATTGGATCGTCTGACGCATCTTCTCTTTTGGGAAACCTACTTTGAGATGGGATAGATACAGTTCGCAGACAATTCCCCAAGCTACTGCATATCCGTGGAGTACGGGACGGTTTTCTGCCAGTGCCATACTTTCGAATGCGTGTCCTACCGTATGTCCCAAGTTCAAGGCCTTGCGGATTCCATGTTCAAACGGGTCCTGCTCTACGATGTCTTCTTTCACTTGCACCGACCGGCCGACCAGTTGCTTGAGGGCAGTATAATCAATGTCCGAGGTATTGAAATTCAGTAATTCGGCCCAATGTGCAGTATTGCTGATTAGTCCGTGTTTCAACATTTCTGCATATCCGGAGAAGAAATTATGTGCATCCAGCGTCCGTAAGAATTCTGTTTCGATTAATACGCTGTTTGCTGGGGCAAATGAGCCGATTTCGTTCTTCAGTCCGTTGAAGTTGATTCCTGTCTTACCACCGACAGAGGCGTCTACCATTGCCAGTAAAGTTGTCGGTATATTGATGTATGCAATACCGCGTTTGAAAGTGGCGGCGGCAAAACCTCCCAAATCGGTTACCATTCCTCCACCAAGGTTGATGAGCAATGAGTGGCGTGTAGCTCCCTGGGTACTTAGTGACATCCATACGGAAGCCAGTGTCTCTAGTGTCTTATGCACGTCTTCGGCTCCGATGCAGATTTCAATCGCATCTTTCAATGCGGGGAGTTCCTTCAAGGCAGGCAGGCAGAGACGTCGGGTATGCTCGTCTGTGAGGATGAATAATTTGTCATGCGGACACTGTTCTATGGCGCGGCTAAGGCTTGTTTCCAAGCTTTCGCAGAGAATAACTTCTTGTTTACTCATGATTCTTTTGCTTTTTTACTTTGCAAATGTATATAAAATATCTTTTTTTACTTACTTTTGTCTCGTTAAAACGTTCAAATCATGAAAGCATTATTACCCGTATTTTGTCGTCCTGTGGGATATTTGGTCTTGTTGATAGCTCTGTTCATTCTTCCTGTGCTGTATATACAAGGAATGGTGACCGATCATAATCTGTTATTTTATAAAGAATGTACGAAGTTGCTGATGATGTCAGGATGCTTGTTGATAATCTTTGCATTAAGCAAGAATGAAAGCCGTGAAACGGAGCAGATTCGGAATGCGGCGGTTCGGAATGCGGTCTTTTTGACCTTCCTTTTTGTATTCGGCGGAATGTTGTGGCGTGTCATTCAAAGGGATATCATTAATGTGGATACTTCTTCTTTTCTGACTTTTTTGGTATTTAATGTGCTTTGTTTGGAGTTTGGTCTGCAAAAAGCGCGTGTTGATCGATTCTTCAAAAGATAATTTTCCTTTCAATTAAACCTTTTACGATTCAATTTGTCAAAAAGACATTGTTATTGCTACTAATATAATCGTAATTTAGGTAAATGAAAAGATTATCAGTCGGGTTGGTGCTGATGTTGTTATGCACCCTCTCTATTTTCGCACAGAATAAAGTGATTTCTGTTTCGGGACGTGTTGTGGAATCTGATTCTAAGGAGCCGGCAGCACAAGCCACTGTTCAATTATTGTCGTTACCCGATAGTGCTTATGCTGCTGGTATAGCCAGTAGTAATAAGGGCTGGTTTACGCTTCCGAAAGTGAAAGCCGGGAAATATCTGTTGAAGATTTCTTATATCGGTTTCCGCACAAAGTTTGTTCCTGTACAATTGTCAAACAATGTTCCTGAGAAAAAAATGGGGAATATTGCTCTGGAACCTGATGCTGTGATGTTGAGTGAGGCAGTGATTACGGGGACTGCTCCGGAGGTGACGGTGAAGGAAGATACGCTGGAGTATAATTCAACGGCTTATCGTACTCCTGAAGGTGCCATGCTGGAGGAGTTGGTAAAGAAACTTCCGGGAGCGGAGATTGATGATGACGGTAACGTCAAAATCAATGGTAAAGAAGTCAAGAAGATTATGGTGGACGGTAAGGAGTTCTTTGGCGGTGATGTGAAAACCGGTTTGAAGAATTTGCCGGTCAATATGATTGACAAGTTGAAAACATACGATAAAAAGTCCGACTTGGCCCGTGTTACTGGAATTGATGACGGAGAGGAGGAGACGGTTCTTGACTTGAAGGTGAAGAAAGGAATGAACCAGGGATGGTTCGGTAACGCGAATGTGGCAGGCGGGACTGAAAGCCGTTATTCAAGTAATGTAATGCTGAACCGTTTTGTTGAAAACAGTCAGTTCTCATTGATAGGATCAGCCAATAACGTGAATGACCAGGGATTTTCGGGCGGAGGAGGCCGACCCCGGTTCCGGAATAGCAACGGTTTGACCGCCACTAAGATGCTCGGTGCAAACTTTGCCACCCAGACGGATAAACTGGAACTAGGCGGTAGTGCCCGTTATAATTTTAGTGACAGAGACGCTATATCTACTAATTATTCGGAACGTTTCTTGCAGAATGGCAACTCCTATTCTAATTCGAACAGTAAAGGTCGTAATAAGAATACTAACTTTAATGCCGATTTTCGTCTGGAATGGAAACCGGATACGTTGACTAACATTATTTTCCGTCCTAATTTTTCTTATGGAAAATCTGATGGGTATTCGATTTCAGAATCGGGAACGTTTAATGAGGATCCTTTTAACCTTGTGTCTAATCCGAATGCTTTTTTGAATAAGGTGGTATGGGATAGTGAGGATGACCCTTTGAAGGATATCCGGGTAAATGCGAGTAACAGTGAATCTATGTCAGAGAGTAAGAGTCTTTCGGCTAATGCTTCTTTGCAGTTGAACAGGAGGTTGAACAGTCTGGGACGTAACATTACATTCCGTGGTACATTCAGTTATGGTGATAATGACAGTGAGTCGTTTAGTGAGGCATTGACGCGCTATTTTGACGCAGTGGCCGGAAAGCCGGATGATGATAACAGGCGGTATACCACATCTCCTACGAAGAACTATGATTACACGGCAGAATTGACTTATAACGAACCGATAGCGAAAGCTACTTTTTTGCAGTTCCGTTATAAATTCCAATATAAATATAGTGAAAGCGACAGAAGCACCTATGATCTGATACCGGATGCTGACAAAGGTCAGGTTTGGGACTGGCATTTTGGTGACGAACTTCCTCTGGGATATGAGAATAACAGGGATCAGGATTTGAGTAAATATGCCAAGTATAATTATTATAATCATGATATAAATGCAGGGTTGAATCTTATCAGAGAAAAATATAGATTTAATGTAGGAGTCTCTCTGCAACCGCAGAATACTACGTTGACTTATAAGAAATCGGAACTTGATACTATTGTGAAGCGGTCGGTCTTCAACTTTGCCCCGAATATTGATTTCCGTTATCGTTTCTCGAAGGTGAGCCAATTGCGCTTTACTTATCGCGGACGTGCGAGCCAGCCAAGTATGGAGAATTTGTTGGATATCACCGATGACTCAAACCCGCTGAATATCCGTATGGGTAACCCGGGATTGAAACCTTCTTTCTCTCATAATATGCGTTTGTTCTATAATACTTATAACGCGGACAGGCAGCAGGGGATAGTGGCACATGCTTTCTTCAATGCTACCCAGAATAGCATTACCAATGGTACTACTTATAATCAGGCTACCGGTGGAGTTACTGTGAAACCGGAAAATATCAATGGTAACTGGAATGCGTCGGGAATGTTCGGATTTAATACGGCTTTGAAGGATAAACGATTTACTGTCAGTACTTTCTCTCGTGTCGGATATACGAATGCGGTTGCTTATCTGTATAATCAACAGACAACTGTAAACGATAAGAATACAAGTACTACATTGAATTTAGGGGAAGATGTGAGAGGTACTTTTCGGAATGACTGGTTTGAGTTTACGGTGAACGGTTCTATAAATTATAACTTTGAGAAGAATAAGTTGCGTCCGGAGAATAACCAGGAACCGTACACTTTTGGTTATGGTGCCAGTACGAATATCAATATGCCTTGGAATATGTCATTGTCTACCAATATCACGAACAATGCCCGCCGCGGCTATCGGGATGCCAGTATGAACAGAAATGAACTTATCTGGAATGCACAAATTGCTCAGAGTTTCCTTAAAGGTAATGCGGCAACAATCAGTTTTGAGATTTATGATATATTGAAGCAACAGACTAATATCAGCCGTTCATTGACTGCCGATATGCGTTCTGTTTCTGAATATAATGGTGTAAATAGCTATTGTATGCTTCATTTTATCTATCGCCTGAATATCTTCGGAAATAAAGAAGCTCGCGGAAATATGCGTCACGGAGGTTTTGACGGTGGTGGTCATGGTCCTCGCGGTGGCGGAATGCGGCCTATGCGTTTCTAAGCCATAGCAAATATAGAATAGTGAAGTCCCGGTGCTGCGATGATGAGTTGGCACCGGGACTTTTTTGTTTATCCGATAATTTACTTTATATTTGTCGTTCCGTAGCTCTATAAAGAAGGAGATTTCTATGATTGATTGGAACTATATAGTGAGTCAGATAGCAACTGTGGCTTTTGATATACTCTATTTCGGAGCCATTATCAGTACGATTGTCATTATCATTCTTGACAATCGGAATCCTGTCAAGACTATGGCTTGGATACTCATCTTGCTTTTCCTGCCTATTGTGGGGCTTGTCTTTTACTTTTTCTTCGGCCGGAGTCAGCGTCGGGAGCGTATAATCGGACAAAAGAGCTACGACCGCTTGTTGAAGAAACCTATGGCGGAATACTTGGCGCAGGACTGTTCCGATATTCCCTATGAATACTCCCGTCTCATCCAGCTTTTTCGTCATACCAATCAGGCTTTTCCTTTCGAGGGGAACAGGGTGTCTGTCTATACGGAAGGCTACACCAAGTTACAGGCATTATTGCGCGAACTTCAGAAGGCGAAACAGCATATCCACATGGAATATTATATCTTTGAGGATGACGCCATTGGTCGTCTGGTGAGGGATGTATTGATAGAAAAGGCCTCGCAAGGAGTTGAAGTTAGGGTAATCTATGACGATGTGGGGTGCTGGCACGTACCCAATCGTTTTTTCGAGGAAATGCGTAATGCAGGCATTGAGGTGAGAAGCTTCCTGAAAGTGCGTTTCCCTTTGTTTACCAGCCGGGTAAATTATAGGAATCATAGAAAAATTGTAGTGATTGACGGGCGTGTGGGCTTTGTTGGCGGAATGAATCTTGCCGAACGCTATATGCGTGGCTTTTCTTGGGGAATATGGCGTGATACGCATATTATGCTCGAAGGCAAAGCGGTGCATGGTCTACAGACGGCTTTCCTGCTCGACTGGTATTTTGTGGACCGTACGTTGATTACAGCTTCCCGTTACTTCCCGAAAATAGATTCTTGCGGAACTTCTCTTGTGCAGATAGTCACAAGTGAACCTATCGGTCCATGGAAGGAGATTATGCAGGGATTGACCGTGGCAATTACCGGTGCGAAAAAGTACTTCTATATGCAGACCCCTTATTTCTTGCCGACGGAACAAATATTGGCAGCTATGCAAACTGCAGCTTTATCAGGAGTGGATGTGCGTCTTATGTTGCCGGAACGTGCTGATAACTGGATTACACATCTTGGGTCGCGTTCCTATCTGCGGGATGTGATGCAGGCGGGCGTTAAGGTTTTCTTTTATAAAAAGGGATTCCTGCATTCTAAATTAATGGTTTCGGATGATATGCTTTCTACGGTTGGTTCCACTAACGTGGACTTCCGCAGCTTTGAGCATAATTTTGAGGTGAATGCTTTCATGTATGATGTGGAGACAGCGCTTGAGATGAAAGAAATATTCCTTCAGGATCAGCGCGAAAGCACGCAGATATTCTTGAAAAACTGGGTAAGGCGTTCATGGAGGCAGAAGGCAGCGGAGTCTGTTGTTCGTCTGTTGGCTCCGCTACTTTAAATGTTATTCTGTGGTGAAATCTTATCTGAAGAGAGAGAAGTTAACACTTCCGTAAACTCTTCTTTCAATGAAGTGAGGGTTCTCTTCAAAATTATTATCTTTTCCATGTTCCAGTACAAATAATCCGTCTTCTTTGAGAAGGTTATTCTTGAAGATTAACTCCGGTATGGTTTCCAGTTCTTTTAGGGCGTAAGGAGGATCAGCAAAGATAAAGTCAAACTGTTCGCGACTGTTATTGATAAACTTGAATACATCTCCCCGTATCGGCAGACATTTGTCAGTCTGCACTTCCTTCATAATCTTGCAGATGAATGAATAGTGAGCCGGCTCCTTCTCAACACTGATAACGCGGTCGCAGCCTCTGGATACCAGTTCGATACTGATACTGCCTGTTCCGGCAAACAAATCGAGTGCAGTGACTCCTTCCTCGAAATCAATATAATTGTTGAGTACATTAAACAGATTCTCTTTGGCAAAATCTGTCGTAGGACGTGCTTTAAAGGTTCGGGGCACATCAAATCTTCTTCGTTTATAAATACCGCTGATTACTCGCATGTTAATAAGGCTTGCATGTCAATATTAGTTGCAGGATTCATGATGAATACCTGTAAGATGAATTTTCTAAGTTCGTTCATCAGAATTTCTTTGTCGGGAAGGGTGCCGGTGAGATGAAGCTCATCCCGTTCCTGGTTGAATTCTAATTGTTTCCACGCATACAGCAAATAGTAAATACGATCTTCTGTATGGGAGCACTCGAAAGAATTAGCAAGCAGGAGATGTCCCCGTTCGAAACAATAGATGTCGATGCCTTCCTCACGTACGGAAACATACATTTTCTTGCTATTGCCCAGTCTGCTTTTTACGGAGAAATATTCAATGAGCGGAGTCGATTGAGAATAAAAACGAGCTTCGGGGTATTGTTCGGTTAGAAAAGAGTATGCGCTTCTGTCTATACCGAAGACAATAACTACATTATTCTTTTTCAGAATATTGTAAATGACCGTTTCATTTTCCCGCTTCTGATGGTTGTGATAGAATAAAAGGTCGGCCTGCTCTTCTTCAAACAAATCCAATGGCACTATCGTAAAACGCTTGCTAGCCAGCATGATGTTTACCCGTTTGTAAGAATGACCTAAGAAGTCCGATTCGTGAAACACAGCCTTGAGATTGGCTGTAAGAGATAAAGACGTATCAATCTCCTTTTCTATCACTGAGAAAGAGTCGTCATGAATCGGGTTATAGATAGAAAAAGAAAATCCATCCGTACTAAGACGGATGGATAAAGTATATTGTTTTGATTTAGTAAAATCAATCATTATTCCCAGTTACCAGCACCATTGTTTGGAGTGTCGATAGAACCTACCATCAAACCACTGTATTTACCTAATTTGGAATCTAAGTCTTTCAGGTTGATAATTTCCTGTTTGTCGAGTCCGCTCAAATAAGTATCGTATGGAGCTTTTACTTCGAACAAGTATACAGGAGCACCGGATTTAGCGGTATCGTTTCTAACATTCATTTCGAATTGAGCGCCATTTCCATGAGGGATAAATTTCATAGAATCCGGATTGAATCCTTTCGGATAGATAGTATCCAATACAGCTACCCACATAGTGTCACGTTTGAAGTTTTCAAGTCCCCATTTCTTAACTTCGTCATATCTGCCGGTCTTCTTAGCTTTTTCGATGATCGACATTGCTTTCTTTTCAGTTAATCCGTCTTCCAACTGCTTGTCTGTCAATTGTCCGATTTTCATAACGAACGGCAACTTCTGATTCTTAACGAAGTCAATCAATGTGTCCAATTTAGGAGCATACATTCCGTGGTGAAGCATACGGTATTCCTGCTGTGCTTTACGGATGTCAATTAGACGGGCAATGACTGCTTTTTCTCTGTCTTTTTTTGCGTTTTCAAAATTGATAGGACCCATGATGCTGTTGTAGCAGATGTAAACAAGTGCAGCAGCACAGAGCACCAATACAATATTAAATACTGTTTTCATGATAAATTATGTTTTTAGTTGTTATATTCGCATCGCAAAAATAGAATAAATTAATTTAAATACGATAGTTCCAGGAACTTTTTTCTCGTACAAAAATGATAAATAACTATTTAGAAAGGCAAATTAAGGAAAATTTTCCTTATGAACCAACTTTAGAGCAGGAAATTGCTGTAAAATCTCTTTCAGAGTTTCTTCTGTCTACCTTGGCGGATGAAGTTTTCATCCTCAGAGGCTATGCCGGTACTGGTAAAACATCTCTAGTAGGGGCATTGGTGAAAACGATGAACCAGTTGCAGCAAAAGTCTGTTTTACTGGCTCCAACGGGACGTGCGGCAAAAGTTTTTTCGGCCTATGCGGGACATTCTGCCTTTACTATCCATAAGAAAATATATAGACAACAGTCTTTTTCTAATGAAATCAGTAATTTTTCGATTAATGACAATCTTGCTACAAATACTTTGTTTATTGTTGATGAGGCTTCGATGATTTCTAATGAAGGGTTGTCGGGCAGTGTATTCGGTACGGGACGTTTGTTGGATGACTTGGTGCAGTTCGTGTATTCGGGACAAGGTTGCCGTCTTTTGTTAATGGGAGATACGGCACAGCTTCCGCCGGTGGGAGAGGAGTTAAGTCCCGCGTTGTTTGCCGATGCATTGAAAGGATATGGACTTGAAGTTCGTGAGGTCGATTTGACTCAAGTAGTTCGTCAGGTGCAACAATCCGGCATCTTGTGGAATGCGACTCAATTGCGGCAATTGATAGCAGCAGATGAATGCTATTCGTTACCAAAGATAAAAGTGACCGGCTTTCCGGATATACAAGTCGTTCCGGGAGTAGAATTGATAGAAAAGCTGACCGATTGTTATGACCATGACGGAATGGATGAGACGATTGTGATTTGTCGCTCTAATAAACGCGCGAACTTATATAATAATGGAATACGTGCGCAGATACTTTGGCGGGAAGATGAATTGAATTCCGGAGATATGTTAATGGTAGCCAAGAATAATTATTATTGGACGGAGAAATATAAAGAAATGGATTTCATAGCCAACGGAGAGATTGCAATTGTTCGCCGTGTCCGTCGTACCCGTGAAATGTACGGCTTCCGTTTTGCGGAAGTCACTCTCAGATTTCCCGATCAGAATGATTTTGAATTGGATGCTAATTTGTTGTTGGATACTCTACATTCAGATTCGCCTGCATTACCGAAAGCGGATAATGACCGGTTATTTTACACAGTGCTGGAAGATTATATCGATATTCCCAATAAACGTGACCGGATGAAAAAGATGAAAGCTGACCCACATTATAATGCGTTACAAGTGAAGTATGCGTATGCGGTCACTTGTCATAAGGCACAAGGTGGCCAGTGGCAGAATGTGTTCCTGGATCAGGGATATATGACGGATGAATACTTGACTCCCGATTACTTTCGTTGGTTGTATACGGCGTTTACTCGTGCGACGAAGACGTTGTATTTGGTGAATTATCCGAAAGAACAAGTGGAGTGATTTAGTTGAAAAAAACAGTAGATTAAAGGAGAAGTTCCCAATCTACTGTTTTTCTGATTCTATCTAAGAAGACAAGTTCCTGTCATTAGATTTTTTCAGGCTTTGGCACAAAGAGTTTTAGCACTTTGTTAGTGACTGATTATCGGAAGTTGTTTGGCTGTACACGTTGACCATTGTCATTATTTGTATCTGCCACATCCCACCAGATTTTCGTTCCTTGGTTGTCGCCCATCGGCCGGTTGGGGTTAAAGGATTCACTTTGCGGGTATTTGATCCGTTTGATGAACTTACCTTCAGGCACGTCACCGTCCGAGTTGTTTTCTTCGATATTCAGCAATTCAGGATAATCTGTACGGCGGAATTCTGCCCAACCTTCATTGCCGTTCGGGAAGATCGAAATCCATTTTTGGGTGATGATCTCTTTCAAGGCTTTCTCCTTGTCACTTCCGGATACATCTTGTTTGTTCTTCAATCCGTCAATATAGGCTTGTTTTTTAGCCTCATCAATATTATAGTAATCCATGGACGCTCTAATTCCGTCAATATAATATTGCTCAACTGAGCCTGTCGTCCAATTTCTGAGAGCAGCTTCTGCCAACATGAACCGACTCTCCGCATAGCTCATCCAAACCAGTTCGCGAGCTTCGCTAAACCAATAGTTATCATCTAAATTATTATGATCCGAACTTATCAGTTTATTACATCTTACAGGAGAGTAACTTTTTGTCGCGTCCTCTCCTTGTACATCCATATTACCAATCGGACATCCGGCAAAGTCCTTATTGCTTTCTTTGGCTTCCTTAAGATCTGAAAATGGACTTGGGCGCCACCACAGTATTTCGCATCGGGGATCTAATACTTCAGATTCATTTTTATAGGCCTTTTCCAAATCTTTCGACATAACCATTTGCGCTCCCCAACCGAATATCAGCGCATGGATATTTTCAGATCCGCCGCCTCCTTCACCACCTTTGTCGATAGGGGCAACTTTCGGTACAGTTCTCATGTTGTCTGCATTGCTTTGCATCAAACCATAAGTACTCTCGATTGCTTTTTTCCCTTCTTCTTGGGCACGATCCGGATCGACATTTGAAAGACGAAGCGCCAGACGCAAACGTAAAGTATTGGCAAAGCGTAACCATTTGTTGATGTCGCCTCCATAGCAACGGTCATTACTTCCTTTTCCTTCTCCCCAGTTCAAACCTTTGTCGGGTTTGATGTTGGTGATAGCTTCATCCAGCAGTTTGAACATAGCATCGTACACATCCTTTTGGCTGGTATATGAAATATACTGTGTCGGGGGTAACATTCCTTTTATGTAGTACGACAATGGAATATCACCGTATGTATCTGTCTGCATAGAAATGAGGAATGCATAATAAATACGGGTTACGTAGAACTCGTTCCAGTATTTGTCTTTATTGACGAAATGACAGACTTTGATAATTTGTGCATATTCGTTTGCAGTACGGTCATTATAGAAATGATCCCATCTGTTTTTGGACCAGTCGTCAGTATATACGTATGTGCAGGCTTTTTCATGGAAACCGGCAGATGTATTTGCCATATAGCCGGCATAAATGTCATGAGTTAAGTTGGTGGTTACCTGATAATCATTGTAAGGTCCCTCATTCGTTAGATTACGGAACAAACTACCAATTGAAGTTTCTGCTTCTTTTAATGCTTTTATATCAGCTTCAGGCAGTTCATAATCAATATCAATGCCTTCAGGACTTACATCGGTATTAGAAGTACCCGGTGAATAAGGAGGTTCGTACGGGTTGGTGTTCATTTCATCAAAATCTGAGCAAGCTGCTAGAGCAAGTAGAGATGCGAATGCAAGTGTTTTATAATAGAATTTCATAACTTCTTTTTATGTTTAGATTAGAAACCAAGATTAATAGAAAGACCGAATGTACGTGTGTAAGGAACAGACATATAATCGATAGCTTGAGAGAACATACTTGTGTCATAACCTCCTTCGGGACTTGTTCCCGGTGTATGTTTCATCAGGTAAGCCAAGTTACGGGCAACGAATGCTACGTTCAGTGAAGTTAAAGGAGTCTTCTTCAGTATGGATTTCGGGAAAGAATAACCTAATGACAATTCTTTCAATTTGATGAATGAAGCATCGTATACGAATTCTTCGGCCATACCACTCATTGATGTGTAATACCTTTGAGCGTTCATAGCTGTTGAGTTTACGGTACCGTCGGCGGTCACACCCGGAGCAACGATTTTCCAGCCATTCTCTGCATTACCACGATTAGCGGTGCGTGCTGCCAATCCTGTGCTGGTTGCCATTGCCTCGGATACAGAAACAATGTCACCACCAAATTTCATATCGAACAATGCAGAAAGAGTAAATCCTTTGTAGGTGAATGATGGAGAAACGGACATTAATAAGTCCGGTTCAATATTACCGATCGGATGATCCAATGTGTATTGGAAAGCGTCTTCACCGGAGACCTTGGTCGGACGGCCTTGTTTATTAACTATCATATTGCCGTTTTCATCACGCTTGTACAGGTTTTTGGCATAAATTTCACCCAAGCGGTGTCCTACGCGTGTACCGACATTGATTGGGAAATTTGCATCTCCATTGAAGAAGAGATAATCAACGCCATCTGCCAGTTCTTTTACTTTAGATACATTCCTGGATAAGTTGATATTCAAATCGAACGTGAAATCTTTCGTTTGTACAGGAGTAGAATATAGCATGAATTCGAATCCTTGGTTGACAATTAAGCCGGAGTTAATCATTTTACCACCACTCCAAGGAGCCGGTGCAGGGACTTTCATGATCTGGTTCTTGGTACGGCTGTTGTAATAAGTGAAGTCGAATCCTAGACGATTATTGAGGAATTTCATATCCAAACCGGCTTCATACGAGGAGGAAATCTCCGGCTTCAACTGGTCATTCTTTTTAATATCAGATTTTGTGATATTGAGCACTCCGTTGCTGAATGCATAGCTCAATGTATTATACAGGTTGTATGGTTCTGTATCTTTACCTACTTGTGCGGCAGATAGGCGAACTTTGGCAAATGTGAGCCATGAAGGTAATGTCTTGTCTAATGAACGAAGAAAATCTGTTATGATGAAACTTAAGTTTGCAGATGGATAGAAGAATGAACGGTTGCTGGAGGGTAATGTGGACGACCAGTCGTTACGTGCAGTCAAGTCCATTGACAAATACTCTTTCCATGCAAGTTGTGCAGATGCAAATACAGAGTTGGTAGCGCGTTCGTGTCCATCTTCAGCAGCACTGTTCAGAATGTTTGCGGCATTGAATATCCATTGGTTCTTGTTTACCATGTCTTTTGTTTCAGCCGACAAGGTCTCAAATTTCTGATACATGAAGTTGGCACCTACTGTGTAGCCGATACGGAAATTTTCTCCGATACGGTTGTCTCCGGCAAGGATAAATTCTGCATTTGACTCAAAGAAGTTTTCCTCACTGCGGCTCATACGGTCATCGGTAATGTTTTCGATAGTTTTACCGATACCGTTCGATAAGTCGGTGCTTTGAACACGTGTACGGTAATAGTCGAATGCATATTTGGCGCTAAAGTGTAACCAGTCGGTAAAGTTGATTTTTGCGTTGTAGTATCCGAAAGCTCTCCAACGTTCGTCAGAATTATGGCGCTGGTCTTGTACGTAATATGGATTTTCCAATCCGGGGTTCGGGCCTGCCCAATTCACGTGTGCGGAGTTTTCTGTTGAATAATTCTTTAAATCATCCAAAGACACGTTGTGCGGAATACCGATTAACTGTGCAATAACTCCATAACTTCCGAAATAGGGACGATCTTCTGCCTTGGTTCGTGATAAGGAGACTTTTCCTTCCATAGAGAGATATTTGTTCATTTCTGCACCGGCGTTCAGGTCAATATTTATCTTATCCAATTTCTCGTTCGGGAATAAACCTTTATTGTTAGAACTGCCGAAAGATGCACGGAAATGAGACTTGTCGGTTACATTACTGATAGACACATTATGGTTGTGGGCAAAACCGGTGTTGAAATAATCTTCCAGTTTGTTTCCATACTTAGAATAAGCACGTTGTTCTCCGTTCCAGGCTTCTACCATGTGTCCATCCAATTCGCTACCCCAACTACTGCTCGCAGCCTTATTGTAAACACCGTCTGTTCCTTGACCGTAGCGTTCCTGCATTTTCAGTGTTTCAGCTACTGTGCTCCATGTGAAGTTCCCACTATAACGAACACCGAATCCTTCTTTTTTTGAACCTTTTTTGGTTGTTATCAGGATGACACCATTACCGGCACGTGAACCGTAGAGAGCGGCAGCATTCGGACCTTTCAGTACAGAAATGGTTTCGATGTCATCGGGATTAATGTCGACAGAGGCACCGCCACGGTCTACACCGCCATAGTAAGAAGCGTCAGAACTGTTGTTGTCGCTGAAAGGCACACCATCGATAATCCATAAAGGTTGGTTATTGTCTGATAAGGAGGAATTACCACGAATCGTAATCTTGGTGGAACCTCCCAAACCTGTACCTGCCGTATTCATCTGAAGACCTGCCACTTTTCCTTGCAAAGCGCTTGTCACAGAAGGATCTCCGGTCTTGTTCAGCTGGTCGCTTTTTATTTCCTGAACTGCATATCCCAGCATTTTCTTTTCGCGTTTGATACCTAATGCGGTAACGACGACTTCATCGATAACTTGAGTATCGTCCGACATCGTGACATTGAGAGTCGGTTTGTTGCCCGGAATCTCTAATGTCTTATATCCTATATAGGAAAATACCAATACAGGCTGTTCACCGCTGACCTTGAGGGTATAATTGCCATCCATGTCTGTAATGGTACCATTACTTGTTCCTTTTTGCAGGATACTGACACCAATCAGCATTTCTCCTTTAGTATCGATGACTTGTCCGGTAATCGTGTGTTCCTGGCCAACTTGTTGTTGGTTGGTTTGTTGTGCATTTTTTTTCTGACAGGTATACAATATTGTCTTCTACCTTGTACGAAATGCTTGTTCCGCTCAGAAGAGAGTTGAGGACTTGTTCTAAAGAAGCGTCTTTTACATTCACTGCCTCTACTCGGGTGGCAGATAACTTGTCGTTATAAAAGAATTGATACTTAGACTGGGACTGTATCTGTTTAATAACAGTTCCTAAGTTTGTGCGTGTAGTTGATAATGTCAACTGTGCGGTAGCCCATTGTAATGGGATTGCCATGAAAATTAAAACCAATAAAGCTCGAAGTAAGTTCGACTTTTGAATAGAATGATTGCTTTCCATACATTTAATTTAATGGTTGTATAAAAATTATTGAACTAATAAAAGAAGTCTTATTTTCTTCTTTTATAAATAAAACAATGCTAACGCAATAAACACTTAGTCTAATTTATCTTTTTTTCTTTATATAATTAAGAGTATTATGATTTCGTGTGTAAATCCCTTTGTACTATCATTGCAGTGCTTCTCATTTAAGAGTTGTGACATGGGCTTGGCACAGTTGTGCCACCACGGTGTCATTGTTGTGACAAGCCCGTGGCACAGTTGTGCCAATGCTGTGTTGCAGTTATGTCAATTGAGAGACCGGATTACCAGTCATAGTCTTCAACGTATGCATCAAATTCTTGTGTGGTGGTAACTCCGCAGTTTCTGAGGATATTCAGTATATGCTGTTGTTCGGAAGGAGAGAGTAAACGTTCGCCTTTACGGGCACGATAGTAGGTTCTGCGTCCTAAATAATTCATTAGGTGCAGGATAACGGTTTGCATTTGTTTATAAGGTAGATTCTCTAAGATTCCGATGAATCCTTGGGCGTATCGTACTTTTGTACTGGAACGGTAATGGGGACAGCCGCCTTTCACGGTAGACAGATATTTGGGACTGATGATAATCCAGTGTTCTATGTTTTCCGGTACGCTTTGTTCTGTAAGTTGTCTTAGGCAGGTACCTGCTTGGGGGCATTGTCGGTTAAGGCACATCGAATATTGATAAGGGACTTTTGCAAAGTCAATTTTTTCTTCCATGATTTGTAGATGTTTGTTGAGCAAAAGTAGTGAAAACTTATTGAAAAATAGCCTGAAAGCAAAGAAGTTTACTTTCAGGCTACTACTTTTAGTCGAAATCTCAATGAATAGCCGCTTTCAGAAGTGAACTGAAGGACAGCAATTGAAATAGCGGCACACTATTGAATAAAGGATTATTGCTCTTTAGAGAAAGAATAAGGCATATCTTCTTCTTTCGTACCTCTGTTCATATTCGGTTGATTACTCATATCTACTTTGATGATACCACCTTTGAATAATTCTTCGTGGCGAAGATAATTTTTAGTATAGTCAGTGCCGTTTACGTTCATCGAATTGACATAGAAGTTCTTTTTACTGTTGTTTGGGGCATCAATCACCAAACTGTTGCCATTCTCAAAATGAAGTGTGGCTTTCTTGAATAAAGGAGCGCCTACGATATATTCATCCGTTCCCGGACAAACAGGATAGAAACCTAATGCAGAGAATACATACCAGGCGGAAGTTTGTCCGTTGTCTTCGTCGCCGCAATAACCGTCAGGCCCCGGAGTGTACATTCTGTCCATGACTTGGCGCAACCAGTACTGGGCTTTCCAGGGCTGGCCCGCATAATCATATAAATAAATCATGTGCTGGATAGGCTGATTGCCGTGTGCATAATTACCCATATTCATAACGGTCATTTCGCGAATTTCATGAATCACCTGTCCATAGTAACTGTCATCGAATACGGGAGGTACGGCAAAAACGGAGTCCATCATAGTGACGAACATCTCTTTTCCGCCCATTAAGTCGATTAGCCCTTGCGGATCATGGAACACAGACCAGGTGTAGTGCCAGCTATTTCCTTCTGTAAAGGCATCGCCCCATTTCAATGGAGAGAATGGTGACTGGAATGTACCGTCTTCATTGCGTCCGCGCATTAATTTAGACTCCTTGTCGAAGAGATTTTTGTAATTCATGGCACGCTTTGCAAAAAGATTGATCTCTTTTTTCGGGCGTTTCAGTTCTTTTGCCAGTTTGTAGATACACCAGTCGTCGTATGCATATTCCAGTGTACGTGCTGCATTCTCGTTGATTTTCACATCGTATGGTACATATCCCAGCTTGTTATAATATTCATGTCCCAAGCGTCCTGTTGAAGATACTTCAGGATGTACATTCTCTGTTCCATGCAGCAATCCTTCATACAGCGTTTTTATATCGTCCACTTTCACGCCTTTCATGTAAGCATCTACCAGAACAGAAGCAGAATTATTACCTACCATACATCCTCTGTGTCCCGGACTTGCCCATTCGGGGAAGAACCCGCTTTCTTTATATGTATTGATAAGCCCTTCCTGCATCTCCTTGTTAACCGAAGGATACATCAGATTCAGTAACGGGAACAGACATCGGAACGTATCCCAAAAACCTGTGTCGGTATACATATATCCCGGCAATACTTGTCCGTTATATGGACTGTAATGAATCGGCCGGCCGTTCGCGTCCAGTTCGTAGAACTTGCGCGGGAACAGGAGTGAACGGTATAAACAGGAATAGAATGTACGATATTGATCCAGATTGCCGCCTTCCACTTCAATTTTTCCTAATACCTGGTTCCATGCTTCTTTTCCTTTCTTGGCTACTTGCTCGATATTATCCTTGCCCAGTTCTTTCATGTTGACAGCCGCCTGTTCGAAGCTGATAAAAGAAGAAGCAATCCTTGCGTGCACCTGTTCGCCCTTATGTGTCCGGAAACCGATAATAGCTCCGGCATGGTCAGTTGTTTGTTCGGTAACGTTTTCTTGAAGATTGCTATTGGCTACTGTTGCTTTGTATGTGAAAGGCTTGTCGAACTCGATGATAAAGTAATTCTTGAAGTTTTCGGGAACTCCTCCGCTATTGCGGGTGGTATAGCCGATAATCTTGTTTTCCTCCGGAATCACTTTGACATACGAGCCTTTGTCGAAAGCGTCCACTATGATATAAGAATGTTCATTTTCCGGGAAAGTGAAGCGGAAAAGGACAGCGCGTTCCGTCGGGGCCATTTCCGTCACGACGTCATGTTCGGCGAGATATACTTTATAATAATAAGGAGTGGCGATCTCCCCTTTGTGGGCAAACCAGCTTGCGCGCTTTTCTTCGTTAAACTCCGGTTTGCCTACTACGGGCATGATAGAGAACTGTCCGTAGTCGTTAATCCACGGACTGGGTTGATGCGTCTGCTTGAAACCGCGAATCTTGTTAGCGGTATAAGTGTATTGCCAGCCGTCACCCATTTTTCCTGTCTGCGGGGTCCAGAAGTTCATCCCCCAGGGACGGGCAATGGCCGGATAAGTATTACCTGTTGATAATTCGAAAGTAGACTGGGAACCCATTAGCGGGTTGACATACTGTGTCCGGTCTTTGGCTTTGGCAAAGAATGTGCAAGCAAGTACACAAATTATTATTAATAGTCTTTTCATGGCGTATATGTTTTAATAGTAAGCAATCAAACGTATTATCTCACTCCCCATTTCGTGGGTTGGGCGGTCATTTTGATTTCCATTGTTCCTCCGTTTGCAATATCCTGATGATGGAAGAATGGGGTATTCAACGGTTGGCCGTTCAGTGTTACGCTTTCAATGTATTTGTTCTTCTTTTCGTTGTTTTTTACTACGATACTGAATGTCTTTTCTTCGGGCAGATTAATAACTGCCTTGTCGAAGGCGGGACGTCCGATAGAATATATCGGTTTGCCGGGACATACCTGATAGAATCCCATAGAATTGAGTATATACCAGGCAGACATTTGTCCGCAGTCTTCATTACCTGACAGTCCGTCTGTACTGTTGGCATATTGGCTTTGATAAACACTGTCTACCAGTTCCTGTGTTCTCCACGGGCGGTTGACGTAGTTGTACAGGTGAATGACGTGATGACTCGGTTCATTGCCGTGCGCATATTGTCCGATAAGGCCGCTGATGTCTGACGAAATCATTTCTCCTTCGAGTGATGAATCTGCCGTAAACAGTGAGTCGAGTTTTTGTACAAAAGCGTCTTCACCTCCCATTAGATTAACCAATCCATCTACATCGTGAGGTACAAACCAAGTCCATTGCCAAGCTGTTCCTTCGCAATAATCATCGCTGCGGTGAGTAGAGGCACGTGGGTTGAACGGGGTACGCCATTCACCTTTTGAATCCAGTCCGCGCATGAAGCGGGTAGATTTGTCGAAATAAAACTCGTAGGCTTTGGCAAAACGTTCGTATTTGGCTTTTGTTTCAAAGTCGCTCATTGCTTCAGCGAAGATAGAAATACACCAGTCGTCGTATGCATATTCCAACGCTTTGGCTACCGATTCATTTTCACGGTCGCAAGGAATGTAGCCGATTGCGTTCTTGTAATATTTGGCTTTCGGCATAAGGTGGGGTAACACCAGGGCCGGGCATTTAATACCGGTAGTGTCATATTCCGCAGCGCGCAGAGATGCTTTGTATGCTTCTTTGGCATCAAAATTACGGTAACCTTTCATATATGCATCCACGATGACCGGAACGGCATGATAACCAATCATAGTACCGGTATAGTTGGAGCCCAGATCCCACATCGGGTATATTCCGCCTTCCTGATGTTTTTTGATGAGCGAATTGATAAACTGATTGTTCAGATCCGGGTCGATAATTGTCATTAACGGATGCAGTGCACGGAAGGTGTCCCATAAAGAGAATACAGTATACAGGGGATTGATTGTATCTCCCTGATGTACTTCGAGATCCATTCCCAGGTAACGTCCATCTGCGTCCGTGAACAGGTTCGGACTGATAGCCGTATGATATAGAGCGGTGTAGAAGATCGTTTTGTCGTCCTTGTCGGGAGTCGTAATATCTATCTTTGACAGATACTGATTCCAAGCGGAGCGTGCATTCTTGCGCACTTTATCGAAATCCCAGCCGGGTATCTCCGATTCTACATTCTTGCGTGCACCGGCTATGTCGACGGCAGATACACCTACTTTAACCAGTACTTGTTCATCTTTGGTGGTATTAAAGTGTAATAAAACTTTGCAGACAGGAAGCCGCTTGCCGTTATCCATAGTGATAGAATCGGTCACCAACGTATAAGAGAACGGCTTGGAGAACTTGGCATAGAAATTAATATATTGGTCGAAAGCCCAATAAGTTGTTTTCTTATGTCCGCAGATTTCCGTGTCGCTGATAACCTCGATCCCCATGTCGGAATTAGTCTGCCGTTGCAGGCTGTAATCCAAGTCAAGAATAAATCCGGCTTCGGAACTTTCGGGGAAGGTGTAGCGATGGATAGCGCCACGTTTGGTAGCCGATATCTCGGCTTTTACCTGATAAGTGTCCAGAAAAACGGAATAATATCCCGGTTCTGCCGTTTCATTCTCGTGCGAGAAGGCGGAGGAATATGCTAATTGCTGACTTTGCGGATCAGTGGTCTGATATCGCTGTTCGCCGACAGTCGGCATGAGTAGTACGTCGCCGTAGTCACAACATCCTGTGCCACTGACGTGCGTGTGTGAGAATCCGTTAATGGTAGAGTCTTCATAATAATAGCCTGAACAGGCGTCCCAGCCATCAATCCGGGTATCCGGGCTTGGCTGGATCATTCCGTGCGGAACTACTGCTCCGGGAAACGTATGCCCGTGTCCGCCGGTACCGATAAAGGGATTGACAAAAACGCTATAATCTTTCTCATTAGTGGGAGCTGTACAGGAGTTGAGTGCGAAGAATCCTCCTAAACATCCTACTATCAGGAATGTTTTTAGTTTCATGGTAGTAATAGCTTTTAGTTTTGCCGAAAGCAATCCCTTTATTTCGGGGAAATAAAGATATTGCTTCCTACAATTTTATAATCAATAGGTATAGAGTTTTGTAATGACGTTAGCACAGAATCGATCGTCGACTTTCTTCTCAGTACACCGGAGTAAGTCTTATCCGCCCGGATGTCCGGTGACAGGATAATCTTCACGTCATAAAAACGTTCCAGTGCTTTCGTAATGGTAAAGATATCGGCCTTTTGGAATGGAATCAGGTTGTCGTGCCATACGGCGTCCAACTTAGCATCCACCTGTTTCACAGTCAACCGTCCACTTTTTTTGTTTAACTCGGCACGTTGGCCGGGGGCGAGAATAATCTGCCCTTCCTCCTTATTGCCTTTCACTTCAATTTCACCTTCAATCAGTGTTGCTTCCGCTACCCGGCAATTCTTATCGGATTTAAAGTTGAATGTGGTTCCCAATACACGTACACGCATAGCGTCGCTTTGTACGGTAAATGGTTTATGACGGTTCTTTGTTACCTCAAAATAGGCTTCTCCTTCCAGATAGACATTACGTTCTTTTTCAGAAAACTCGCGTGGATACTTTAAGGTCGCAAGGTTGTTCAGCCAGACTCTGGTACCGTCCGGTAGAACCACTTCCTTTACGATACCTTCGTTGGCAACGGCGACCATTAATTGCTGGTCTGCCCCGTTATGATAGAACCAGTACCCGGCTCCGCCTCCCATAAGAAGAATGACGGCAATAACGGCAGCATATCTCATCCAACGATGCATACGCAGCAGTTTGGCCTGTTTCCCTTTTGCTTCATCCAACTTTTTGTATAACAGCTTTTCAGCATGAGCTATCCGTTGTTCGTCGGCATATCGGTCGAATTTACCCAAATGATAAATTTCTTCCATGCGAAAGAGTTGACGGGCATTTTCTTCCGATTCTTTCATCCAAGCATTTACTTCGATGATTTCTTCTTCCGAGCATTGCCCAGTCAAATATTTATTCATTATGTCTTCACTTAGATTTCTCATTTTCTTTTCCTTCATATAAATAATACAATTCAGAACCTAAAAACACTTAGCTTACTTGCACAAAAATAAGACTATAATGATCCAAAGAGGATCTAGACGACTGCGTAAGTACTTCAGTGCCTTGTACATATGTGCTTCTACCGTGCGTAGTGAAACCCCGAGGACATCGGCTATCTCTTTGTTTTTCATATCATGCAGATAGCTGAGTTTGAAAACTTCTTTGCACTTGTCCGGAAGTTCGTTGATTGCATCGTAGATTTCTTTCCGTAGTTCCCGGTCTTCAATCCTCCGGATCACTTCGTTGTTGTCCGGTTGATAGAATTCGGCACGCCTTTGGTTGATTTCTTCCATGGCGGCGCAGTAGCCGTCTTCCACATTGCGATGTTTCAGGACGTTGAGAGCACGGGTGTAAACGGCACGATAGAGAAAGGCTTGGATCTGATCTCCTATCTCTATGGTGTCTTTCCGCTTCCATAATTCTACAAATACATCCTGCACTACGTCCTCCGCTTCTTCCTCACCTACCAGACGGGTGGCGTAGAAAATCAGGTTGGGATAGTATCTGCGGAACAGTGCTTTATAAGTAATATCGAAGTTTTCGTTCATGCTCTCGGTCAGTTAAGTTTGGTTTTATTTATGGATTCTTTTCTTCGAATATGACGCCTATTGCTTTAGGGGTGTTACTCATTTCGAATTCCACAGTAGCTCCGCTCATGATCTGTTCATGGGTGAGATAAGTCTTATCGTAAGGTTGGCCGTCCACTTTGATTGACTGGATATAGATATTTTCTTTGTTTACGTTCGGAGCGAGTACTGTAAAAGTCTTGCCATTGGCGAGATGCAGCTTGATTTCCGGAAATAGGGGAGTGCCTATTTCATATCTTCCGCTGACCGGATTTACAGGATAGAATCCCATAGCACTGAATACGTACCATGCCGACATCTGTCCGCAGTCTTCGTTGCCGCAAAGGCCAGCCGGTTCGTTCTTGTAGAGCTCATTCATTACTTTTGCCACGTAATATTGAGTCCGGTCATTGAATCCTATCGAATTGAACAGGTAGATAACGTGGTGGCTCGGTTCGTTGCCGTGCGCGTATTGACCGATCATTCCTGTGCTGAAAAGTGGGAGCTCGTCATCTTCGGACGGATGATAGGTAAACATACTATCCAGCTTTTCCGCAAACCGGTTTTTGCCTCCTACGAGATTGACCAGTCCGTCAACATCATGCTGTACAGACCAGAAATATTGCCATCCGTTGCTTTCGCAAATATGCGGAGTATAGTCGTCTGCTTTGAAATCTTTGATAAAGACGCCTTTGTCATCACGCGGTTGCATGAATGAAGTGGCCGGGTTATAGACATTCTTGTAGTTTTGCGAACGTTTATAGAATTCGTCTGCAATATCTTTCTTGCCCATTTTCTGTGCCATTTCGGCGATGCAGTAGTCATCGAAAGCATATTCCAGTGTTTTGGATAACGACCAGTTTTCTGCGTTATAGCTATCCGTCACGTTATAAGGTATATATCCTAATTTTTTGTAGAGCCCGATGTCCCGGTAATTGTCCAGGTTGGCAGTTGCTACGCAGGCAGCCAGTGCCTTTTCCGCATCAAAGTCTCCGATTCCTTTCAGATAAGCGTCTGCAATCACCGGAACAGCGTGGTAACCGATCATCATGTCCGTTTCGCTGCCGTAGAAGTTCCATACCGGCAGACGTCCGTTCTGTTCGTAGAAAGCGATGAAGGATTTTACCATATCGTTGACACGCTCCGGTTCGGTGTAGGTAAAAAGCGGGTGAGCGGCACGGTACGTGTCCCATAAGGAGAAAGTGCTGTAATTTACCCAACCGTCGGCTTGGTGTACTTTCTTGTCGGGACCGTAATAAGCTCCGTCCACATCACTATAAATTGTCGGGGCGATCATTGAATGATAGATAGCTGTGTAGAAGTTCACTTTATCATCTTCGTTGTCACTTTTTACTTCAATCTTTCCGAGTTGGCGGTTCCAGTTAGCTTTGGTTGCAGCCAGATATTTGTCGAAGTTGTTTTCGGGGACTTCAGCTTGCAGGTTCTTGGCAGCTCCTTCCATGCTGACACCGGAAATGGCTGTGCTGACAAGTATCTGCTCGCCTTCTTGAGTGTTGAAGTCGAAGCGTGCGATAGTAGCTGTGCCGATACGTTTGTTCTCTTTGACAATAGCCATTGTATCCAGTTCTATTTTCTCGAAAGGCTTGGAGAAGCGGGTACGGAAGTAGATGTGCTGATCTCGTGCCCAGCCGTCAGAGAAACGGTAACCTTGGATGGTGACGGAGTCTATCACCTCAATGTGAGAGTCGTTGGTAAAGTCCCAATTCATCGCTTTCTTCAAGTTCAGGAAGATAGCGGATTGAGCTTCGGGAAAGGTATACCGTTGGATACCGCAGCGTTCGGTTGCCGTCAATTCGACGTTGATATTATAATCGGTCAGGCGTACCTGATAATAGCCTGCATAGGCGCTTTCGTCATCGTGGGAGAACTTGGAGTGAATGCCCAGTGGAGCTTCTGCTTCTTTGTAAGGCAGCGTGACAGGCATAAAAGAGATATCATACAGATCTCCAGCTCCGGTACCGGAGAGGTGCGTGTGGCTGAATCCGGCAATCGTACTGTCCGGGTAAAAATATCCGGAGATGCGGTCCCAGCCGGGGAGTCCGTTATCCGGACTAAGTTGTACCATTCCAAATGGCGCTTGTGCGCCCGGATAAGTGTTTCCGGTGAAGTCTGTTCCTATAAATGGATTTACATAAGATGTGTAATCTATTTCATGTTTCTCTTGTGTAGGGGTACAAGAAATCAGCATGCAGATTAACAGCAGGCATAGACAAGTGGGTGTTCTCATCGTTCTTTGGGTATTAGTGATTATTTATTTTATTTATTTGAAGGATAAGAAAAATAATTAATCTGCGTGCAAAGGTAGAAAAAAACTGTGACAACCCTATATTATATACGCAATATTTTTAAAGTGAGGAAGATAGACTTTATAATTGTGTTTGTGCTTCCCGATATCGGAGATGTCCCTCACTGGTGTCGGAGACCGAGCCCTTGGTATCTTGGTTCAAACCTTCTCTGCGTCCGGATTTGGATATAAAAAATAGAGTGTGTCTCACAGTAATTCCTACCTTAAGACACACTCTATTTATTTTATTTATTTACTTACTCTTAGATTCCTGCAAGTTCGAGTACTTTTTCAACTGCTGCCGGTAACCCGTCAGCGTTTTTGCCTCCGGCTGTTGCAAAGTGAGGCTGGCCGCCGCCGCCACCTTGAATCAGTTTGGCAGCTTCTTTCACCAGATTACCTGCTTTCAGACCACCGGCTACGAGGTTATCGCTAATCATAACTGTCAACATCGGTTTGCCTGCATCCGTACTTCCGGCTACGAAGAATAAGTTTTCTGTAATTTCGCCACGAAGCTGGAAAGCAATATTCTTCACCACTTCTGCGGGTAGAGGAGCACAGAACTTGATTACTTTGATGCCATGAATTTCCTGTATATTCTTCAACAGTCTTTCTTTCAAGGCCGCTTCTTTTTCTTTCATGAAATCTTCCACTTGTTTCTTCAAACCGGCATTCTCTTCAAGATATTTGCGGATAGCAATTCCCAAGTCAGGAGTGTTGTTGAAGAGTGCCTTCAGATCGCTGAGCGTATCCTGGATAGTATCCAACATTTCTTCTACACGTGCACCTGTGTAAGCTTCGATACGACGGACACCGGCAGCAACGGAACTTTCTGAGACAATCTTCACCATGCCGATGTTTCCTGTTGCGGCTACGTGTGTACCTCCACAAAACTCAATAGAAGAACCGAATTGAATCACACGTACTCTGTCACCGTATTTTTCGCCGAAAAGAGCGATAGCACCCAGCTCTTTTGCTTCTTCGATAGGAATGTTACGATATTCCTTCAAAGGAATATTGGCACGGATTCTTGCATTAACGATGTGTTCCACCTGGCGGATTTCTTCGTCTGTCACCTTCTGGAAGTGAGAGAAGTCGAAACGCAGTGAGTCCGGAGTGACCAATGAACCCTTTTGTTCGATGTGTTCGCCCAATACTTCGCGGAGAGCAGCGTCCAGCAAGTGAGTGGCCGAGTGGTTGGCTGCACAGGCAGCGCGTTTGTCGGTATTTACACAAGCCATGAACGGAGCTTCCGGGTGTTCCGGTAACTTTTTGGTAATATGTATCGGAAGATTGTTTTCTTTCTTGGTGTCGATTACTTCAATCGTTTCAAATTCGCTGACCAATACACCCGTGTCACCTACCTGGCCACCACTTTCTGCATAGAACGGAGTGTAGTCCAATACGATTTGATACAAAGTCTGGTTCTTTTGTTTGATCTGGCGATAACGGAGGATAGAGGCTTCATATTCGGTATAATCGTAACCTACAAATTCCGTTGTTCCTTCTTTCAGTGTAATCCAGTCGCCTGTCTCGATAGCGGCAGCGTTACGTGCACGCTGTTTCTGCTGTTGCATTTCCGCGTTGAATTCTTCGAGGTTTACAGTCATTCCGTTTTCGCGGAGAATTAGCTCTGTCAGGTCGAGCGGGAAACCGAATGTATCATATAAGGTGAAGGCATCTTTGCCGCTGATCTCTGTTTTTCCGGCAGCCTTGGTATCTTCCATTGTCTTGTCCAACAGACGGATTCCGGTTTCCAGTGTGCGGAGGAATGCTTCTTCTTCTTCTTTGATAACTTTCTCGATCAGGGTTTTCTGTGCTATCAATTCAGGATAAGCGTCTCCCATGTTATCAATCAATACCGGAAGCAACTTGTACATGAATGCTTGTTTTTGTCCGAGGAAAGTATATCCGTAACGAACAGCACGGCGGAGGATACGGCGAATTACATAACCCGCTTTTGCGTTAGAGGGCAATTGACCGTCTGTGATAGAGAAAGCGATGGTGCGGATATGGTCGGCAATCACGCGCATAGCGATGTCCTGCTGTTTGTCTTTTCCGTATTCTGTGCCTGACATGACAGCAATCGCTTTCAGCATCGGTTGGAATACGTCCGTATCATAGTTGGACGTTTTGCCTTGCAGCGCCATACAGAGACGCTCAAATCCCATACCGGTGTCAATTACTTTTGCCGGAAGCGGTTCGAGGCTACTGTCTGCTTTGCGGTTATATTGCATAAATACAAGGTTCCAGATTTCAATTACCTGCGGGTGATCGTGGTTGACTAGATCACGACCGGAGATTTTTGCACGTTCTTCAGCAGGACGGAGGTCGATATGAATTTCGGAACAGGGTCCGCAAGGTCCTGTATCACCCATTTCCCAGAAGTTATCGTGTTTGTTGCCATTGATGATATGATCTTTCGGTAGGAATTGCTCCCAGTAAGAAGCGGCTTCGTCGTCACGGCTCAGTCCTTCTTCGGGGCTTCCTTCAAATACAGTGGCATAGAGATGTTCCGGATTCAGTTTCAGTACTTCTACCAGGTATTCCCATGCCCAGTTGATTGCTTCTTTTTTGAAGTAATCACCGAAGGACCAGTTGCCGAGCATTTCAAACATGGTGTGGTGGTACGTATCGTGTCCGACTTCTTCCAGGTCATTGTGCTTTCCGCTTACGCGCAGACATTTCTGAGAGTCCGCGACTCTTTGGTATTTCGCCGGGTGGTTACCCAAAATAATATCTTTAAACTGGTTCATACCCGCGTTGGTAAACATCAGGGTAGGGTCGTCTTTTATCACCATGGGAGCCGACGGAACGATGTGGTGTCCTTTCGACTCAAAGAAATTCTTGAATGAATCTCTGATTTCTTTTGCAGTCAACATATCTTCTATATATCTATCGTTGAGGTTAATATTCTCAAAAAACTGTGCAAAGATAGCTTGTTTTTATTACTTTTGCCGTATTAACAAGCGAAATATTTCCAAAAAGATGCGCAAAGTATACTATATCTATAATCCACAGACCCAGACTTATGACCGAATTTATCCTACTGTACGGCAGCGTGCGCTCAGTATCTTGCGCAGACTCTTTTACGGTATGGGGCTGGGAGCAGGCTGTTTCATCGTGTTGCTCTTTATCTTCGGTTCACCGTCAGAAAAGGAATTGCGAATAGAAAACAGTCGTTTACAGGCGCAATATAATGTACTTTCCCGCCGTTTGGATGACGCCATGGGGGTACTTCAGGATATTCAGCAGCGTGATGATAACTTGTACCGCGTGATTCTGCAAGCTGACCCGGTTTCTCCGGCTATTCGTCAGGCAGGATACGGAGGTACGAACCGTTATGAAGAACTTATGGACTTGGCCAATGCCAAGCTTGTCGTAAATACCACTCAAAAGTTGGATGTATTGTCCAAACGACTGTATATTCAATCCAAATCTTTTGATGATGTGGTGGATATGTGCAAGAACCATGACGAGATGTTGAAATGTATTCCGGCCATTCAGCCTATTTCCAATAAAGACCTTCGTCAGACCGCTTCCGGTTATGGAACGCGTATCGATCCGATTTATGGAACGACGAAGTTTCATTCCGGTATGGACTTTTCGGCTCATCCGGGGACAGATGTATATGCTACCGGAGATGGAACTGTCGTGAAAGTGGGATGGGAAACCGGATACGGTAATACGATTGAGATAGATCATGGCTTTGGATATATGACGCGCTATGCTCACTTGCAAGGTTTCAATACGAAAGTGGGTAAGAGGGTTGTACGTGGTGAAGTTATCGGAAAGGTGGGGAGTACGGGAAAGAGTACCGGACCGCATCTTCATTATGAAGTGCACGTGAAAGGTCAGGTGGTGAATCCTGTAAACTATTATTTCATGGATCTGAGTGCAGAAGATTATGAGAAGATGATACAGTTAGCTGCCAACCATGGTAAGGTGTTCGATTAAATTTTAAAGAAACAAAAGAATGCTATGCTCAATACGGATAAGGAATTAAAGCTGTATTATTCAATAGGTGAAGTGGCCGATATGTTTGGTGTCAATCAGTCTTTGCTCCGTTTCTGGGAAAAGGAGTTTCCACAGATCTCTCCCAAAACAACGGGAAGAGGGATACGCCAGTATCGCAAAGAAGATGTGGAGACGATCGGACTAATTTATCATTTGGTTAAGGAAAAAGGAATGACCCTTCCGGGTGCCAGACAGCGGTTGAAAGATAATAAAGAAGCTACTGTCCGCAATTATGAGATTGTGAACAGACTCAAAGCGATAAAGGATGAGTTGCTGGCAATCAAACGGGAACTCGACGGGCGGGAGTAAATTTTCTCGCCCCTACTTGCAAACATTTTAATTCGATGACTATTCTTCTACGCGGTTTACCTGCTTGATATTCTGAATCTTCTTCAGGTTGTTACAGATTGTCTTTACGTCTTCCACATCATGTACCCACAATTGTATCTTTCCTTCGAAGATGCCATCGTTGGTTTCGATTGTCAATTTGCGGATGTTGACATTCAGTTGCCGGGAGATAACTTGGGTTACTTCATTTAAAAGCCCCATACTGTCTATTCCTTTTATATATATATAGACGAGGAAGGAGAGTTCTTTGTGGGTATCCCATTCGGTAGCCAGAATACGGTTACCGTAACTGCTTTTCAGCTTGGCTGCAACCGGACATTGGCGTTTGTGGATAATAATCCGGTCGTTCTCATCGACATATCCCAAAACATCATCACCCGGAATGGGATGACAACATTCTGCCATGATATACTTCTTTTGAAGGCTTTCTTCCGTCAGTTTGAGTATTTGTTTCGGGTTAATTTTTTCTTTCTCTTGAGGTTGCTCTTTTTCTTCCGGCTTTTCTTTATTGGTATTGCCGAAAGAGAAAGTGAGGTATTTCTTCCAGTTGCTGGTTTGTTTTTCTTTCAGTTCGTTCTTGTCCACTTCTCCCAAAATGATAACCTTGCTGCCGATAGCTGCCAGCAGTTCCTCTTCGTTTTTGGCATTATGCAATTTACGCAATTTTTCAATCACGGAATCTTCCGGACGGATTTCCTCTTTTTTGAGAAATTCGCTAAGGATTTCTTCACCAAGCTTTTGGTTTACTTTGCGTTCTTTGCGCAGAATAGCGGCTATTTTGGCACGGGCACGGGCGGTTGTTGCAAACACCTCCCATTGCGGTTGTACACGTTGCGATTTAGATGTCAGAATCTCCACCTGGTCGCCACTTTGTAACTTGTGACTTAGTGGTACGAGTTTATGATTGACTTTGGCGCCGATACAATGGCTGCCGATATCAGTGTGCAGTGAGAAAGCAAAGTCCAGTGCTGTTGAATTTTGCGGCATTGTCTTTAACTCCCCTTTCGGTGTAAACACAAATATTTCGGAAGCAAAGAGGTTCAGTTTTATTGTATCCAGAAAGTCGATAGCGTCCGGTTGCGGATCATCCAGTATTTCCTTGATCGTTTTCAGCCATTTCTCTAATTCGCCTTCGTCCTCACTGCCGCCTCCCTCTTTATATTTCCAGTGAGCTGCGAAGCCTTGTTCGGCAACGTCGTTCATTCGTTCGCTGCGAATCTGAACTTCAATCCATTGCCCGTTGTTCCCCATCAGGGTAACGTGCAACGCCTGATAACCATTTGCCTTCGGATGACTTACCCAGTCACGGAGGCGGTCAGGATGAGGCTTGTATATTTTGGAGATAGAGACGTAGATATCGAAACAGTCGTTGAGTTCCTCCTCTATGTTGCGAGGCTCAAAAATAATACGGACGGCCAGTAAGTCGTAGATTTCTTCGAAAGGAACGTGCTTGGTCTGCATCTTGTTCCAGATTGAGTAGATTGATTTTACGCGGGCGAGAATCCGGTATTTCAATCCCATTTTATCGAGTTGTGTACGGATAGGAGCTGTGAAATCGTTGAATACCTTGTCGCGTTCGGCTGCTGTCGCATTCAACTTTTCTTCTATCTCGGCATATTCTTCGGGATGTTCGTATTTGAAACTTAGATTTTCGAGTTCGGTCTTTATTTTATAAAGCCCCAGACGGTTGGCAAGGGGAGCGTAGATATAAAGAGTTTCGCCGGCTATCTTGTATTGCTTGTTAGGCAACATGGAACCAAGGGTACGCATATTGTGCAGGCGGTCGGCTATTTTGATAAGGATCACCCGGATATCGTTCGACATGGTAAGCAGTAACTTTTTGAAATTCTCTGCTTGTGCCGAGGCACGGTCACCAAAGATACCTCCGGATATTTTAGTAAGTCCATCTACAATTTGGGCAATCTTTGGACCAAAGATGTTTTCGATATCTTCTACCGTATAATCGGTGTCTTCCACTACATCATGCAGTAACGCTGCACAAATAGAAGTCGATCCGAGACCGATTTCGTTGCATACGATACTCGCCACAGCAATCGGGTGCATAATATATGGTTCGCCCGAACGGCGTTTGATTCCTTTGTGCGCCTGATTGGCAAAGTTGAAAGCCTTCGTAATGATTTCAACACGTTTGCGATGTTTTGTAGCGAGATAATCATTCAGCAGTTCGTGGAACGCCTGATTGATCATCTCTTCATCAGCTATTTCTTTGGGGGTCAGATTATCCATAATTGTTATCCTTTCACTTGCTTACTTTTGCAAAAATAAGCAAATTTCCGAACGGTGCAAGCGGGATACCGTTTATTTGTATATTTTCAATCGTTTTCCTGCTGCAATCTTGGTGTTTGACATTCCGTTCCACCGCTGTATATCCTTAACACTGACACCATATTTTCCGGCAATAGTCGACAGAGTGTCTCCACTTTTTATTGTGTAGTAAGACAGTTTTCCTTTTCCAGCAACGGCTGTTGTAGCTTTGCGGGTACTAGGTGTATTCTCTTTTACGGCAACAGTTTTTCGGTTACGGAACAATTCATTCGAGCGATGTGCATAGATTGTATCTTGTTTGTCGATGAAATTGCTGATTGCTTCGATCGGCAACCGCAGGGTATAAGGCTTGCTGTCACCCGGGATAACTTGTTTCTTGTACTGTGGATTCAAACTCTTTATTTGATCCAATGGCACATTACAAAGATCGGCAATCTGTTCGAAATGCAGGTTCTTGTTCACTTGCACAGTGTCTGTGCTTGCCGGAATATTAGTTTCCATTGGACAAATATTGTGGTCGCAGTAATAGGTCATCACATAGTTGGCTGCAATAAAGGCAGGTACATAACCACGTGTTTCTTTGGGTAATAAATTGTAGATTTTCCAGTAATCCGTTTCACCGTTGGCGCGACGGATTGCTTTGTTGATTGTGCCGGGACCACAGTTGTAGGCGGCAATTACAAGGTTCCAGTCGCCGTAAATGGCGTACATCTCTTTCAGATAACGTGCGGCAGCCCATGTTGCTTTGATCGGGTCACGGCGTTCATCTACCAAACTGTTGGACTCCAGACCGTAGATTTTACCTGTGCCGATCATGAATTGCCACAAGCCTGATGCGCCGGCACGTGATACGGCGGAAGGGTTCAAAGCTGATTCAATGATAGGAAGATATTTAAGTTCCAATGGAAGTCCGTATGCATCCAATGCTTCTTCGAAAATCGGCATATAGAAGTTGCAGGCGCTCAGCATAAAAGAAACTTGATTACGTAGGCGTCCTGCATACATATCTATGAATTTGCGTACAATGTCGTTGTATGGCATTTCCATAATAGCCGGGATGCGTGAGAGGCGGTCCATGTAAACAGAATCACTGAATAAAGGATTTACTTCAGCCGTGCTGCAATCTTTGCCCAGATCAATGTAATTTTTGGCTTTCCAATCGTTCAGCAAACTGTCGAGCGGATAAGTCATACTCATAGGCAGGTCGATGCTTTCCTTACGTTCTGTACCATTTTCACGAATCACCACATCTACACTTTGGGCTTTTACTTGGGATGTTGCCAATAGTAAAAGAAGAATAATCGAACAATAGTTAACTAATTTCTTCATGCTTCAATAATAAGATCAATCTAAATTGTGTTTTTAAAATCGTAATACGCATTGCAAGCCGACCGATTTGCTTTTCAAACTATTTGAACGGAACTGGTTGTTATTGTCGATAACTGCCGGTTCCACTTTCATACTTAGGTCGGGGGTTATATCGAAGTTGGACAACTCGGCATCTACATAAGCGTCAATGATAGAGATGAGGTAAACTCCGATAAATGCAAATATACTAAGGTCCCGGTAACGCCGGAACATATCCTTTCTTCGTTTTAACGTACTTTTTAATTGTTCCTCGTTGTAAGAGGAATTAGGGGGCAGCAGATCTTCATAACTTTTAGTGTTTGGATTGCTGTCCATAATGTCCAGATAGGCTTGCGAATAGTCTTTATACATCTTGCCATTCCAACTCAAGGCATACGCACAACCGGCAAATCCTCCATATATAATAGGCAGTTTCCAGTATTTACGGTTGTAAATCTGTCCTCCACCCGGGAATACGACGGCAAGCCAGGTAGCTTTGGTCGGATTAGGTACGAATATCTTTTTATTAATGTCTTGGGATGGAGGCGGAACCGTATCGGTATTCACGACAATGGCTGCCGGCTGTTCTATCTTCTTCAGTTCTTTTTTGTTGGCTGCATCAAGGCTGTCGGCTACTTGTATTTTAGCTGCCGATAAACTGTCAATAGACTGAAGATGCTTAGGTGGTAACATTATGCTGTCTTTTCGCAATGAATCTTGCTCTTGCATAGGGTCACGATGTCTTCGTGCACGGGCTTTTGGCGGTTCTCGGTGCGTAATGGTAGTATCTTTCTGAACTGGAGTTACAGGGGCTTGTGCATACACATCAATCCCTGCCATCTGTAAAAAACAGAGAAGCAGGGTGCTGATTAGTAACTGATATTTCTTGTTTTTTCTTGTCATTTATTTCTTTAGCGTATCGAAGATTTCCATGATACGTTCTAGTTCCTCCTCATTACTGAAAGGAATACTAATTTTCCCTTTCCCCTTTTCGGAGCAAGTGAGTTGTACCTTGGTGCTGAAAAAGCCTGAAAGTTGTTGCTTCAGTAAGTTAAATTCTTCCGGAAGTTTGGCACGTTTCGGAGTTATTTTCCGCGTACCGCTTTTCACAGCTTCACCTTCACTTAATGATTTTACAATCTCTTCGACTTTGCGGACTGAATATCCGTGTTCTTGTATTTCTTCGAATATTTTTACTTGTAGTTTAGGGTCGCCTAATGAAATCAACGCACGGGCATGTCCCATGTCTAACTGCTTGTTTTGTAGCGCCATTTGGATAGGAGCGGGTAGCTTGAGCAGACGCAAGTAATTGGCGATAGTCGTCCGGTTCTTGCCGATACGCTCGCTAAGGCGTTCTTGGGTCAGTTCATATTGGTCTAGCAGATGTTGATAAGCCAATGCGATTTCTACAGCATTCAGGTCTTCACGCTGGATATTCTCGATCAGCGCCATTTCCATCATGTTTTCGTCGTCGGCTGTGCGGATGTAAGCAGGGATTGTTTTTAATCCGGCTCTCTGTGAAGCACGGTAGCGGCGTTCACCTGCGATAATTTGGTATTCATTGTCCGATACCTTACGTAAAGTGATCGGTTGGATGATACCTATTTCCGCTATTGAATCAGCCAGTTCCTGCAAGGCCGTTTCGTCAAACTCACGGCGAGGCTGGTTAGGGTTGACTGAAATCTTAGCTAACTCTATTTCGTTAATGGAAGAAGAACCTTCGGTTTTCACATCATCCATTGAGAGCAAGGCGTCAAGTCCGCGTCCTAATGCATTTCTTCTTTGTGTTGCCATATCTTCTTCGTTACTTATTTATTACGGTTAATAATCTCTTTAGCAAGAGCCAGGTGGTTCTTGGCACCGGTGGAGTCCGCATCATAAAGAATAGTCGGGACACCGTAGCTGGGAGCCTCGCTCAGTTTTACATTTCGTTGAATTACGGTGTTGAACACCAGTTCCTGGAAGTGGCGTTTTACTTCATCGTAGATTTGGTTTGCCTGGCGCAGGCGTGAATCGTACATCGTCAGCAGGAAACCTTCGATTTCCAATGCCGGATTCAATTTCGACTTGATAATCTTGATTGTGTTCAGCAGTTTGCTGATCCCTTCGAGAGCAAAATATTCGGCCTGCACGGGGATAATCACAGAATCGGCTGCCGTCAGGGCATTGATTGTAATAAGTCCTAATGAAGGAGAACAGTCTATCAGGATATAGTCATATTCTTTCTTCAAAGGAGTAAGTACTTCTTTCAGTATCTTTTCGCGGTTTGGGAGGTTCAGCATTTCAATCTCTGCTCCTACAAGATTGATGTGCGAAGAGATTACTTTTAAAGAATCAATTTCGGTGTCATGGATAGCGTCCTGTACGTTGGCTCTGTCAATGATACATTCATAGATAGTACATTCCGACTGCTTGATGTCCACTCCCAGACCGGAGGAGGCATTAGCTTGCGGGTCGGCGTCTACTACGAGTACCTTTTTTTCGAGTGTAGCAAGCGAAGCTGCGAGATTGATCGTAGTCGTTGTTTTTCCTACACCACCTTTTTGATTAGCCAAAGCAATAATTTTTCCCATATTCTCTAAATTTATTGGCAGCGAAATAAGTGATAAATCCTTAGAGCGCCTACGAAAAAAGAGAAACTTTGCAATTTCTGTTGATAAGTCGCCTGTTTTGTTAATAACTGTCGGACGAAACAGTTACCAAACTTCGACAGGTTCATCATCTACCTTTCTCTTTATGAGCTTGCAAATATACATATTTATATTGGATATTTATTTCTTTTTTTGCTCGCTTGCAGAAGATTAAGATTTGTAAACGGGTAGAAACAGGGAAGGAAGATACTTTTTCATCTGGAGGAAAGAGGGTTTGGAGGTACGGCTTCTTTTTGTTACTTTTGTGCGAATATTAAAAAGGAAAGGATTGAATATATGGAAAATAAGAAGCCGTTGATACTCGTTTCCAATGACGATGGGGTTATGGCCAAGGGTATTAATGAATTAGTGAGATTTCTTCGTCCTCTTGGGGACATTGTGGTCATGGCTCCTGACTCTCCGCGTTCCGGTAGCGGATGTGCGCTGACGGTGACGCAGCCTGTTCATTATCAACTGGTCAAGAAAGAAGTCGGATTAACAGTCTATAAGTGTACGGGAACGCCTACCGACTGCATCAAGCTGGCGCGCAATACCGTTCTCGACCGAGAACCGGATCTTGTGGTCGGAGGCATTAATCATGGAGATAATTCGGCAACTAATATGCATTATTCCGGTACTATGGGAGTGGTGGTTGAAGGTTGTCTGAATGGTATTCCTTCTATTGGCTTTTCGCTTTGTAACCATGACCATGATGCGGATTTTGAAGCTACGGGACTCTATGTACGCAAGATATCTGCTATGATATTGGAGAAAGGACTTCCTCCTTTAACTTGTTTGAATGTGAACTTCCCGAATACTGCCGATATCAAAGGAATAAGGATTTGTGAACAGGCAAAGGGACGTTGGACCGGGGAATGGACTCCTTGTCCCCGTTTGAATGATACAAATTATTTTTGGTTAACCGGTGAATTTACCGATCATGAACCGGAAAATGAGAAAAACGATCATTGGGCGTTGGTTAACGGCTATGTAGCTATCACCCCGACTACTGTTGACGTGACGGCTTATGGTTTTATGGACGAGCTTAATAAGTGGTTCAATTAAGAACCTTCAACTATCATGAAGTATTATCTGATTGTTGGTGAGGCTTCCGGTGACTTGCACGCTTCCCACTTGATGAGTGCCTTGAAAACGGCAGATCCGCAAGCCGATTTTCGCTTTTTCGGGGGCGACCTAATGGCTGCTGTTGGCGGCAAAATGGTGAAGCATTATAAAGAGCTGGCATATATGGGATTTATTCCTGTATTGCTTCATTTGCGCACTATCTTTGCAAATATGAAACGTTGCAAAGAAGACATTGTTGCTTGGAATCCGGATGTCGTAATTTTGGTGGATTATCCGGGGTTCAACCTTGATATTGCCAAATTTGTTCATGCAAAGACACAAATACCGGTCTACTATTATATATCTCCTAAGATATGGGCATGGAAGGAGTATCGCATCAAGAATATCAAACGTGATGTAGACGAATTGTTCTCTATACTTCCTTTTGAAGTTGAGTTTTTTGAAGGGAAGCATCAGTATCCCATTCACTATGTAGGAAACCCTACCGTGGACGAAGTGGCTGCTTATCAGGAAATGAACCCGAAAGACTTTGCTGCGTTTATTGCAGCAAACCAGTTGGAGAATAAACCGGTTATTGCTTTGCTGGCAGGTAGTCGGAAGCAAGAAATCAAGGATAATTTGCCTGATATGCTGAAAGCTGCTTCTGCTTTCCCGGATTATCAACTGGTATTAGCCGGTGCGCCCGGCATTACCCCGGAATATTATGAAAAGTATGTGGGGCAGGCGAACGTAAAAATTATATTCGGACAGACATACCGCATTTTACAGCATGCAGATGCGGCTTTGGTGACATCGGGAACGGCTACTCTCGAAACAGCTTTGTTTCGTGTTCCTCAGGTGGTTTGCTATCATACTCCGATTGGAAAAGTTATTTCGTTCCTACGACGTCACATTCTGACTGTGAAATATATTTCATTGGTTAATCTGATTGCCGACTGTGAGGTTGTTAAAGAGTTGGTTGCTGATACCATGACGGTAAAGAATATGCAGTGTGAACTGGCTAATCTTCTTGAAAATGAAGTGTATAAGAAGGAAATGCTTACTGGATATGATTATGTGGCGGAACGGTTGGGACCTGCCGGTGCTCCCTGTCATGCAGCTCATGGAATAGTGAAGCTGTTGAAAAAATAACTTTCTTTTTCTGAATAAACGTAAAGCCGATGCAGTAATTGCACGGCTTTTTTATTTATTAAGCAGAAGACTAAAAAAGAAAGGAACAGATATGAAAAAATTTAAGTGGCTTTTAGGTATGTTAGTACTGGCACTAATGCCAATGTTGCAATCATGTGATGATGATGATGGATATTCTATCGGAGATTTCAGTTGGGACTGGGCTACGGTCCGGACTACCGGTGGAGGAGGTTATTATTTGGTAGGTGACCGTTGGGGAATCATCGATCCGGTTGCTACTTCTATACCTTGGTTCAAACCTGTGGATGGTGAACGTGTGGTATCCTTTTTCAATCCTTTGGCTGACATGAGTGATGAAAAAGGTGTTCAGGTGAAAATGGAAGGTATTCAGGAAGTGTTGACTAAGGAAGTTGAGGAAATGACTGCTGAAAATGAAGAAGAATTTGGAAATGATCCTATTTTGATTTATCAGGGTGATATGTGGCTGGGAGGAAAGTTTCTGAACATTATCTTCCGCCAGAATTTGCCTCGCAGTGAAAAACATCGCATCAGTCTCGTGGAGAATAAGATAGCAACTGAGCCGGGTGAACCCGAAACTCCGGAAACTTTAAGCATCGGTGAAGACGGCTATGTTCATTTGGAGTTACGTTATAATACGTATGATGATGTAACAGACTATTGGGGGTGGGGACGAGTTTCCTATAATTTGGAAAAGTTCTACCCGACACCCAAAGAAGGTGAAACTACGATGAAAGGTTTTAAGGTAACGATTAACTCTGAAGAAAATGGAGAAGGAGTAGTGGTAGTACTTGACTTGGAACATCCGGTCGGTGTGCCGGAGAAAGCTAAAGATGTACATGCTACATCTGTAATCAGATAAATAACCTAACCTATGTAACTGTGTGTAAAAAAAGGTCGGGATAATTTTCGCAAAGAAAGTTTCCCAACCTTTATTTTTTATCTCTATTCTGAATATACAGATTTAAACCCAAGTGAGAGCATAAAGATAGACTACTGCTGCCGGTATAGCCATTAATGAACTGTCGAACCGATCAAGCATGCCTCCGTGTCCCGGAAGAATTGTACCGGAATCTTTTACGTGAAGTTGGCGTTTTAGCAATGATTCTGTCAAGTCACCCCAAGTTCCGAACACTACAACTACCAGCGCCAATCCTGCCCATTGCCACATCGACATGAACGGAAAATAATGTGCCAGTATAAAGGAAGAACCAATAGCAACGATACCTCCGCCGATAGAGCCTTCCCACGATTTCTTAGGAGAAATACGTTCGAACAAACGATGCTTTCCGATCAGCGAACCGATGCAATATGCACCTGTGTCACTCAACCAAAGGAAGATGAAGATAGATAACGGCAAAATCGGGTTGTAGCTAACACTGCTGTATTCCGAACTGGGATCATTGTGGAAAGCAAGTACGTTCAGTAGTGCGAATGGCAGACCGATGTATAGCTGGCTAAGCATAGAATATGCCCAGTTCAGCACCGGATTTTCCTTTTTCAGGTATAACTCGCTAATCATTAAGTAGAGCAGTAGCAGTACGTAAGGAATAAAGATCTTGGAATCAGCTGCATCAATACAGAAGCCCATTACTGCAAGGAAGAGATAAGCTCCTCCCAGCATGATAATCGTTTTATTTACGTTTACTCCGTCAGCACGCATATTTACTAGTTGTCCAAACTCATAAATAGTCAAGGCGCTAATGATTATGAACAGTATACCGAAACTGAATGATGTGTAAAGGATGCATCCCACCAGAATGGCGACGAAAAGCACACCTGTAATAGCCCGTTTGATAAAATTGCTAGCCAAAATATTTGCGTTTTAAGTTGTTTTCTTTCCACCTTCCGCCGAGATCACCTTTTTTTCTATGGAAACTTTACCTTCCACGGTAATCTTAGCTTCGGTTGCCTCTTTCTCCTCTGTAGAGTTTTCAGCTTCTTCTTCCTTGATTTCTTTCTCCTTCTCTTTTACCTCTTCGGCCAGTCTCTTTTCCGCTTCGGCAGCTTCCTGACTTTCTTTGGCAGCCATGATTTCTTCTGAGCGGGAAGCCCAAGGGCGTTTTCCAAAGATACGTTCAACATCTTCGGCAAAGATTACTTCCTTATCAATTAGTAATTGAGCGAGCTGGTTGTGTCCTTCCCGATGTTCGGACAGAATTTTTTTTGCACGTTCATATTGCTCATTCACCATATTTTTGACTTCCGTATCAATCAGTTCGGCTGTCTTTTCACTATATGGACGATTGAAAGAATATTCTTCATTGTTATAATAGCATAAGTTAGGCAGTTTGTCGCTCATACCTAAATAAGCTATCATTCCGTATGCTTGTTTGGTGACTCTTTCCAAGTCGTTCATAGCACCTGTGGAGATACGATTGAGAAATAAATCTTCGGCAGCGCGTCCTCCTAGAGTGGCACACATTTCATCGAGCATTTGCTCTTTAGTTGTGATCTGGCGTTCCTCCGGCAAATACCAGGCAGCACCCAATGCACGTCCGCGAGGAACAATTGTCACTTTAATCAACGGGTTTGCATATTCCAGCAGCCAGGAGATCGAAGCGTGTCCCGCTTCATGCAGAGCGATAGAACGTCTTTCTGCTTCTGTTGTAATCTTTGTCTTCTTTTCCAAACCGCCGATGATGCGGTCTACGGCGTCGAGGAAGTCTTGTTTTCCAACGAACTTCTTGCCGTGACGGGCTGCAATCAGGGCCGCTTCATTACAAACATTGGCAATGTCCGCACCGGAGAACCCCGGAGTTTGGCGGGCAAGAAGGTCCACATCTACAGTATCATCTATCTTGATCGGGCGCAAATGCACACCGAATACTTCTTTACGTTCATTCAGGTCGGGCAAGTCTACATGTATCTGACGGTCAAAACGTCCGGCACGGAGTAAAGCCTTGTCGAGTACATCTACACGGTTGGTCGCGGCCAGGATGATTACACCACTATTGGAACCGAAACCGTCCATTTCAGTCAATAACTGGTTCAATGTATTCTCGCGTTCGTCATTTCCTCCCATTGCAGGATTCTTGCCACGGGCACGTCCAACGGCGTCAATCTCGTCAATAAATACGATACAAGGAGCTTTCTCTTTGGCTTGCTTAAACAAGTCGCGGACACGGGAAGCACCTACGCCGACAAACATTTCCACAAAGTCAGAACCTGCCAGCGAGAAGAAAGGTACATTAGCTTCACCGGCCACAGCTTTGGCGAGTAATGTTTTACCGGTCCCCGGAGGGCCTACCAGTAATGCTCCCTTAGGAATTTTACCTCCCAAGTCTGTATATTTTTGAGGTTCTTTCAAGAACTCCACAATTTCTTCTACTTCCTGTTTGGCTTCCGCCAGGCCGGCTACATCTTTGAATGTAATCTTGATCGCCCCTCCTTTTTCGAAAAGTTGGGCTTTTGATTTACCTACATTAAACACACCGCCAGGACCTCCACTACCACCGCCACTCATACGGCGCATGAAGAATATCCATAAAGCAATCAGCAGCACAAGCGGCAGGACCTGAATCAGGATAGCAGGGAATATATCTGATTTAGGCGGATAATCCGAGGTCCCGTCAAAATGACCGGCTTCTTTTTCTGCCTGCAAAAATTCTTCCAGTTTGTCAGTAGACGGCGCCCTACTTGTGATGATCGGGTTGCGCCCTACTTTGGTAGAGTCCGCTCCGAATACGGCACCTACGGAATTAGGTTTGAGATAAGCCTCAATCGACTTGTCCTCATATCCCAGCACTTTGCTGACATAACCGTTTTTAACGTAATCCTGAAATTCGCTGTATGTGACAGCTTTGTTTCCGGCTCCCCTTGAATCACTGCCCCACCAGAGGCCGAGAAGCATAAGGGCAATAATCATATACATCCAGTTCAAGTTGAACTTGGGCATATTAACCTTGTTGTTAGGTTTATTGCTATTGTTTTTGTTGCTACTATTATTGTCCATAATCGTTGATTAGTCTAAATCGGGGATTTGAATAAGTTTGGCATCTGCCCAAAGGTGTTCCAGATTATAAAAGGCTCTTGTTTCCGGTAGAAAAACATGTACCAGTACGTCCGCATAGTCCATAGCTACCCATTCTGCATTTCGAAGTCCGTCAACGGCAAAAGGTTTGCTGTCCGCACCTTTACGGGTAAATTCTTTGATAGAATCTACGATAGCACCAACCTGACTGGGAGAATTTCCCTGACAAATAACGAAGTATTTACAGATAGTATCTTCTATATTGGTTAAATCGGCAATAATGATGTTTTTACCTTTTTTCTCTTGAATTCCCTCTTTTATTTTTTCAATTAATACTTTAGTATCGTTCATTCTTTTAATTGAGATTAATAATTCATGTTCTCTTTTGGTTTATAACAAAAAAGGCTTCCCCTTTGTTTCTGATTATAAACGTGATATTTTTGACAAATATACGCTGATTTATTGGATACAAGAAAGTTATCACTTAATTTTTGTGTTTTTTAGTGGAGATGCTTTTATTTGAAAAGTTAATTTGGGGATTTTTGCAAAAAAAATAGTGGAAATGTTTTGAATTCCCAAAATATTTGTATCTTTGCACCCGCAAACGAAAATAATTGGGCTATGGTGTAATGGTAACACTACAGATTCTGGTCCTGTCATTCCTGGTTCGAATCCAGGTAGCCCAACAAAAAACAATGGTTAATTAGAATAAACCCTGCTAAGAATTAGTTCTTGCGGGGTTTTATCATTTTTTGCCCGCTTGAAATTTAAAGATAATGTAGACTAATTCGGTGACAGTTTTTGAAGGCGTCAAATGCTATCATTTAATAATAAAGAAGAACAGGCTTTATTGTTCAACGAACATAAAGCCTGTTTTATATTTTCAGTAGCAACTTTCTTTACAAAAAGATTATTCTTCTGCTTTTATAGATTCGTCTATTACTTTAATCTTCTGTGATACAAGTTCCAAATCTGCTTTCAGCTTTTCTACCTTACGGTTCAACTCGGTTAACAGGCTGCTGCCTTTCTTTGAGGTGGAAGTCAGGAAACCCAGGTTATTTTCGTAAGTCTGGAGTTCATTCTTCATACTCTCGTAAGTACGTACCAGCTTTTCGCGTTCTCTGTATAGAGATTGTGGTCCGCCACCTTGTATATTGTTGATGTTTGACCGGAAGTTACTTAACTTCTTGTTCGAAGCGCTAATGTTGAAACGGTCGAACAACTGGTCGATCAATCCATGATATTGCTTGTACAACTTATCTTTTTCTTTGAATGGTACATGACCGATAGAATTCCATTCTTTCATCAGATCCCGTACCAGTGTGCTGGCTTCCTCGATATCCATGTTTTCGTCTATGGACGACAACTTTTCGATCAATGCCTTTTTCTTCTCCATGTTTTCTACTTCGATAGAGCGTTGTGAAGAAGTAGCCTTGTTTTTCTGTTCAAAGAAATAGTCACAAGCCGTGATAAAACGTTTCCAAACAGCGTCCGAATGTTTCTTGGCTACCGGTCCGATTGTCTTCCACTCTTTTTGGAGTTTCGTCAGGGTATCGGCAGTTGCTTTCCAGTCTGTACTGTCTTTTAAGGCTTCCGCTTTTTCGCAAAGCGCTTTTTTCTTTTCCAAATTCTCGTTCATGCCTTCTTTTAAGCTCTTGAAGAATTCTCCTTTTTTCTTGAAGAAGTCGTCGCAGGCACGGCGGAAACGTTCGAATATCTTCACGTTCATCTTTTGGGGAGCAAAACCGATAGTTTTCCATTTGTTTTGCAGGGCAATGACTTCTTGTGTCTTGTTTTCCCAAGCTGAGAATGTTTTCAGTTCATCGAACTCTATCGCTTCTACGATTTCGCAGATAACGGTCTTTTGGTCCAGATTATGTTGTTCCGCTTCTTTCAGCGTTTCAAAATGTAGCTGGTGACGGCGATTTACAGCCGTAGAAGCTGCTTTGAAACGATTCCAAATCTCGTCGCGCAACTCTTTCGCTACCGGACCCGTATCACGGAATTCCTGATGCAACTTCTGGAGTTGGTGGAAAGCAGAAACCACATCCTCTTCATCAGCCAGCTTTTCGGCAGCCTCGCAAAGATGCGTCTTTATTTCCAGATTCTTCTTGAAATCATATTCGCGGAATTCGTTGTTTAACTTTAATAGATCGTAGAATTTCTCTACGTATAATTGATAATTCTTCCAAAGTTCGTTTACTTTGCCTTGCGGAACCAACTTCGTCTCATTCCATTGCTGTTGGAGCTTTTTGAATTCCGTGTAAGACTTGTTGGCATCGTCACCCGATTCTACCAATTCTTTCAGTTCTTCGATAATGGAAAGTTTGACTTGAAGGTTTTCTTCTTTCTGACGTTCCTGCTCGGCTACAAGTTTGCTTCGTTTTTCTTTGATTACCCCCATTAGGCGTTTAAATTCCACTTCCACCGGGTCTTCTTCGGGAACGAAATCTTCTTCGGCGCCGCCGTTGTCGGTAAACTGTTTTTTAGCAGCTTCCAGTTCGGCATTATGTAGCTTGTAGAATGATTGTTTCAGATTGTCTATTTCCTGCTTGTTCGCATTCTCTGCGTCTTGTGCAAGCTCTTTCAATCGGTTTAGTACGTCTTCCTTTGTGGCAGGTTTAGGAGCTGCTTCAGGTTGAACTTCGGCAGTCGTTTCTTCAGACGGAGTTTCTGTAATGGCTTCAGAAACCTCGACTGTTTTCTTTTCTTCTTCTAATTCCCCTTGGTTCAAGGGTTGATTAGTGTCATGAGCGTCCATCATTGTATATTAGTTTTGGGTCACAAATTAATGAAATAAAACGATTACTTCATACTATTTTGCTTATTTTTTTTCGTTTATTCTGATTTTATGATAATAAAACGGTGATTCCCATGTAGAGCATCATGCCGATAATGTCGTTTGTAATAGCTATAAATGGTCCCGTTGCAATGGCGGGGTCTATTTTAAGTTTTTCGAGAGTCATGGGGACCAGCGTACCGAAAATAGAGGCAAACATCACTACGGCAAACAAACTGATAGATACGGAGTAGGTGACTGTTGCTGTTGCACCGAACCGTATGAAATTATATGTATATACCAGCAGGGAAATGATAGTAGCATTGATTAGGGCCACCACCGCTTCTTTTGTCACTTGTTTGAATGTATTTTTGGCATCCAGCGAACTGTTGGCGAGGCCCTGTACGACGATAGCTGACGATTGCGTTCCGACATTTCCGCCCGTACCACCGATCAACGGGATGTATAAAGCCATTTCAGGATGAGCGGCAAAGGTCGAATCGAAATTTCCCAATATCATCGAGTTGCCGATTCCGCCGATCATGCCGATCAGTAGCCACGGAAGGCGTGCCGTTGTCTGGCGGAGAACATTATCATCCGTTTCTACATCCTGCGAAAGACCGGAAGCCAACTGATAGTCACGTTCCGATTGTTCACGGACTTCGTCCATGACATCGTCAACGGTAATCTGTCCGACAAGCCGGCCGATACTGTCGATCACGGGGATAGCCACCAAGTCATACTTCTCGATCGCTTGCACCACCTCGTCTATCGGCGTATCCACGTGTACTGAAATCGGGTCTTTCTGCATCACGTGTTTTACCTTGGATACGGAAGGAGACGTTATCATCTTTTTGAGCGGGAATATACCTCGCAGGCGTTCATCGTCGTCGATGACATATACATAATAAATCTCGTCCAGTTCTTCCGCCTGTTGGCGCATCTCTTTCAGGCATTCGGGCATACTCCAGTTCTCATTGACAAGCACCATTTCCGTACCCATTAAACCACCGGCCGTATTTTCGTCATATTTCAACAAATCGACGATGTCTCCGGCTTGTTCGATGTCCTCGATGTGCGAAAGAATCTCTTCCTGTTTGTCCTCGTCCAGTTCACGCATCAGGTCTACGGCGTCGTCCGTATCCATGTAGTCCACAAACCGCTTGGCGATTGTTTCGGAAGGAAGCATATCGAGAAGTTCCTTACGGGCGTCCTCATCCATTTCGACGAGTACGTCGGCGGCGGTTTCGTTATTGAGTAGTCGATAGACGAACTTGGCTTCTTCCGGGTTCAGATCGTTGCACAATTCGGCGATGTCGGCCGGGTGTAGGTCGGCGAGAAGCTCTTTTACCTGGTCGGCGTCTTTTTGCTCAATCAGGTGTTTAACGTTGTCAATGTATTCCTCGTTCATCTGCTTGTCAATTACAAATTACGAATTACAACTTACGGCTGAAGGTTCATCTCTTTCAGCGCTATTTCCACTTTATTGGTCAGATCGATAAATTCTTCTACCGATAGCTGTTCCGGGCGTTTATTGAATAATGTGTCTTCTGTGAGCGGACACTCTTTTCCCAGAATCGGCTTAATAGAGTTGCGCAACGTTTTGCGCCGTTGATTAAAAGTCGTTTTCACAACCTGCTTGAACAACTTTTCGTCGCAGCCAAGCTCCTGCGTATCATTGCGTGTCATGCGGATAACGGCGCTTTTTACTTTGGGCGGCGGGTTGAATACGTGTTCGCTGACGGTGAACAGATATTCTACCTTATACCATGCCTGTATCAATACGCTGAGGATACCGTAAGTTTTGCTGCCCGGTCCGGCGGCAATACGTTCGGCTACTTCCTTTTGGATCATGCCCGTACAACAGGGGATAATATCCTTGTTATCCAACATTTTAAAGAATATCTGACTGGAGATATTATACGGGTAATTACCTGTCAGTACGAAAGGCTTGCCGTCGAACAGCCGGTGGAGATTCATTTTCAGGAAGTCGTCCTCGATGATATGATCTTCCAGCGACGGATAAGCTTCGCGAAGATAAGCTACCGATTCATAGTCCACTTCCACGACTTTCACCGGCCGTTCTTTTTTCACCAGGAACTGGGTTAATACTCCCATGCCCGGTCCTACCTCCAAAATAGGCAGTTCGGGGAAGGGGTCGACCGTATCGGCAATATCTTGCGCCACTTTCAAATCTTTCAGAAAGTGCTGTCCGAGAAACTTTTTAGGCTTTACTAATTTCATTTACCAACTAAATAATTACTTTTGCAGCCGACAAAGGTAATTCTTTTAAATGAAGAACGTACCACTATTTAAAAAAAATAAATAGATGTGTCAGCGAAGCTAATGAAGAATTAAGCATGAAGAAACTATTAAAGAAGACGCTGAAACTGATATTACCGATTGTTTTGGGCGGCTTTATTCTATTTTGGGTATATCACAACTTTGATTTTACAAAGGTGGGTGAGGTGTTGCTGCACGGTACGAACTGGTGGTGGATGTTCTTTTCGTTATTATTCGGGGTGCTCGCACAGGTGTTTCGCGGCTGGCGGTGGAAGCAGATGTTGGAGCCGTTGGAAGCTTTCCCGAAAAGGAGTGATTGTGTGAATGCTATTTTCATATCGTATGCCGCGAGTCTGATAGTTCCCAGGGTCGGGGAAGTGAGCCGTTGCGGCGTGCTGGCCAAATATGATAATGTTTCTTTTGCCAAGTCGCTCGGAACGGTTGTTACAGAACGGCTGGTCGATACATTGACAATTCTTCTGATAACAGGCGTCACGGTGTTGCTTCAGCTGCCGATATTTGTTACTTTTCTTCAGCAGACTGGAACCAAGATACCTTCGCTCCTGCATCTGCTGACTTCCGTGTGGTTTTATATCGTCCTGTTCTGTTTTATCGGAGTGGGAATGCTTCTTTATTATTTACGGAAGACGTTGTTCTTTTATGAAAGAGTGAAAGGTTTTGTGCTCAATATTTGGGAAGGTGTGATGTCATTGAAAGGAGTGCGCAATATACCTCTCTTTAGTTTTTATACATTGGCTATTTGGGGATGTTATTTTTTTCACTTCTATTTTACGTTCTATTGCTTCGCTTTTACTGCTCATCTGAGCATCCTGGCGGCGCTGGTTATGTTTGTAGGCGGTACTTTTGCAGTGATTGTGCCTACGCCGAACGGAGCGGGTCCATGGCATTTTGCGGTCATTTCGATGATGATGCTTTATGGAGTAAATGAAACAGATGCCGGAATATTTGCTCTGATTGTGCACGGGATTCAAACCTTTTTAGTAGTTTTGTTGGGCGTATATGGTTTGGCGGCTTTGTCGTTGACCAATAGACAGCGAAAGTGATCACTATAAAAATAGATTTGTTATGAGTACTATTCTTTCTTTAGCTCCACAAAACGTATGGAAGCATTTTTATTCGTTGACACAGATTCCCCGTCCGTCGGGATACATGGAAAAAGTAACAGAATTTCTGATTAACTTCGGAAAAGGCTTGGGACTGGAATCTTTTGTAGACGAAGCAGGTAACGTAATTATCCGTAAACCGGCAACTCCGGGAATGGAAAACCGGAAAGGTGTGATTCTTCAGGCACACATGGACATGGTTCCGCAGAAGAATAACGATACGGTGCACGATTTTGAAAAAGATCCTATCGAAACTTATATAGATGGCGACTGGGTAAAGGCCAAAGGAACTACGCTGGGAGCAGATAACGGGCTTGGCGTGGCTGCTATCATGGCTGTGCTTGAAGCGAAAGATTTGAAACATGGTCCGCTGGAAGCACTGATTACCAAAGACGAAGAAACCGGTATGTACGGCGCGTTCGGTCTGAAGCCGGGGACAGTGAACGGAGAAATCCTTCTGAATCTCGATTCGGAAGATGAAGGCGAGTTGTATATCGGTTGTGCAGGCGGTATGGATGTCACTGCTACACTGGAATATAAGGAGGTAGCTCCCGAAGAAGGCGATATCGCTGTTAAGGTTACGTTGAAAGGCTTGCGTGGTGGGCATTCCGGATTGGAAATCAATGAAGGGCGTGCCAATGCCAACAAATTGCTGGTTCGCTTTATCCGCGAGGCAGTTGCCAGTTACGAAGCACGCCTGGCAAGTTGGGAAGGCGGCAATATGCGTAATGCCATTCCACGGGAGGCACACGCGGTTGTTACCATTCCAGCTGAGAATGAAGAAGAATTGTTGGGCTTGGTGAAATATTGCGAAGACCTGTTCAATGAAGAATATTCGACGATTGAGACTCCGATCAGTTTCACGGCAGAACGTGTGGAAGTTCCGGCAGGTCAAGTGCCCGAAGAAATTCAGGACAATCTGATTGACGCTATTTTTGCTTGTCAGAATGGTGTGACCCGTATGATTCCGACCGTTCCCGATACGGTAGAGACTTCTTCCAACCTTGCTATTATAACAATTGCCGGTGGAAAAGCGGAAATTAAAATTTTGGCTCGTAGCTCCAGCGATAGTATGAAGGAATATCTCACTACCAGTCTTGAGTCTTGTTTCTCTATGGCAGGTATGAAGGTAGAGATGACAGGAGGTTATTCCGGTTGGCAGCCCGATGTGAATTCTCCGATTTTGCACGCGATGAAAGCGTCATATAAGCAGCAGTTTGGCGTGGAACCTGCGGTGAAGGTGATTCATGCAGGTTTGGAATGCGGTATTATCGGTGCCATTATTCCGGGATTGGATATGATTTCCTTCGGTCCTACCTTGCGCTCACCACATTCACCGGACGAAAGAGCATTGATTCCTACTGTACAGAAGTTCTATGACTTCCTCGTTGCAACTTTGGAACAGACTCCAATGAAATAAATGCTATTCTTTCCTATTATATAATAGGTCTCTTATAGAAAAAGGCACGGATGAAATGTCATCCGTGCCTTTTTGTCATATTTGCTGCCTTAAATATTACGATTTTACTTCATAACAAATAAATTAATTGATGCAAATCAATAAATATGCTATAAAACATAAAATTCTTCCTTTTTGGGGTACAATGTATAAACAAAGGCTGTATTTTTGTGTTGTATAACATGTAAATAAGAGGATAACAAAATGAAAAGGTTAGAAAGATTGTTTAGAAAGATCGGCGAAGCCGACGTGCATGTTTGGGGATATTCAACAATTAATATTCGCCCGAACGAGGAAGCTTAATTTTTTAGTTTTCAAGTATTAGTAATTTAAAAGTTTAAAGATTATGAAGAAAATAAGTTCTTTAGTTAGAAAAATCCTCAGTGAAGTAGGTCGTAACGAAATGCTTGCATGGGGGTACAGAATTGAAAAATGAGAGAGAGAACATTAGCTAAGTTTGTAGTGGGGATACGTTATTGAAAGCGTTATCCCCACTTTTTTTGCTTCTTATAAGTCCCGGATATTGTATTCACTGTTTTTTTCGATAGAAGAAGGTTGTGTACGACAAAACAGTTACCGTCCGAGTTAGTTTCCTTTGCTTGAAACTAAAGTTTCATCAGTTAGAAACTATGGTTTCATCGGTAAGAAACTAATGGTTTCAAGTAACTGAAACTGAAGTTTCCAGCGTATGGAACCAGGGTTTCGAGCCGCGAAACCAACAGTGTTAAGGCGTAGTGTCAGTTTTATATCATAAACAATTTGTTAGGAGAGGATTAACGGCGATAACTCTGTTTTATGATCACAATCATTGTGGTTGTTATATCTGTTATGATTGTGCAAATCTATTATATTTATTCAAAAAAAGATGATTGTTTAAACTTTATTTCTTTACTTTGTTATTTATACAGTGAGACTTATAGCGAACTTAAACTAGAAAGATTATGAAAATAAGGCAGATTTGTATGGTGGTGCTGTTATGGTTGGGAGTGATTCCGGCAGTGCAGGCACAGAGTTTCGACAAATTATGGAAAGAAGTAGAACAGGCAGGAAAAAAGAGTTTGCCTAAAACAGTAATAAAATTGACTGACGAGATTTACCGGAAGGGAGAAAAAGAAAAGAATTCCGCCCAGATGCTGAAGGCATATATGTGGAGGATGAAATATCAAGAAATAGTGACTCCCGACAGTTTTTATGTCGGTCTGACCGGGCTGGAACAATGGGCGAAACAAACAAAACAGCCTATGGACCGTGCTATATTGCACTCATTGATAGCGGGAATCTATGCTGATTATGCAGCCAATAACCAATGGGAGCTCCGGAGAAGGACGGAAATCGTGGAGGAAGCTCCTTCCGCAGATCTACGCGAATGGACAGCAAATATATTCGTAGAGAAAGTGCGGACAAATGTGAAAGAGGCTCTGGCAGACTCTGTGCTGCTGCTCAAAACGTCCTCACGCGATTATATTCCTTTTGTGGAATTAGGGGAGACTAGTGAATATTATCACCATGATATGTATCATTTGTTGGCTTCCCGTGGCATAGAATCCTTGAACCGGATAGAAAGACTTAGTAGCGGAACATTACCGGGCGATATTTCTTCGGATCCGGTAAAACAGGATATTATATCTATCTATGGAAATATGATTTCCGCCTATCAGGCAGCCGGTCTGAACGAAGGATACGTGTTGGCACTGCTCAACTATTTGCAGTGGCGACGCATGGCGGATCAGGCGTTCCGTTCCTTCCAGGCTAAAAACGGGTTGATAGGACTGACGCAAGATCCTTATTTGGCTGCATTGAATGAACTGAAAAGCAAATTCAAATCGGAACCGATATGTGCTGAAGTTTATTTGGCGCAAGCTCAGTTTGCAATTGAAAAAGACCAGCCGGTAAGTGCCTTGAAACTGTGTGACGAGGCAATCGGACTTTATCCGTCTTACCATAGGATTAATGCTTTGAAGAATCTGAGGCAGGAGATTCTATCTCCTTACTTGAATGTCAATGTGATCAGCCAGGCTTTTCCCGGCGAAGAAATTAAACTGAGAGCTTCGCATAAGAATCTGGACGGTTTTACGGTACGCCTTTTTAATAAAGCGAAGAAGTTGGTGAAGGAACAGCATTATTCGGTTCTTCGTCCGGAAGATTATCGGACGCAGGACACGGTGTTCACTTTCAAGTCCCCGGAAGTGGGAGCTTACGTCATGCGTATTGTTCCTGATATTCGTGCCAAGCGGGATAGTGAAAGTGAGTTTAACGTGACCCGCTTCAAAGTGTTGACGTGCCGTTTGCCGGGGCAACAGTATGAAGTGGCGGCCTTGGACGCTCAAACCGGGCATCCTGTACCCAACGCAAAGATAATATTGTATAGTAATGACGAAAAAGTGTTGCAGGAGTTTACGACGGGAGAAGAAGGAAAAGTGGTGTTCCCCTGGAAATCCGAATACAGATATTTGAAAGCTTCGAAAGGCGTGGATACAGCCATGCCGAAACGAAGTATTTACGGCGGAAGCTACGGTTATTACGATGATGAGGATGAAGCGACGGAAAGTATGACGTTATTGACCGACCGTTCCTTGTACCGTCCCGGTCAGACAGTGTATGTGAAAGGTATTGCTTATATGCAGAAATCGGATACAGCCAATGTGCTTCCCGGTAAAGATTATACTGTCACTTTGTTGGACACAAATAATCAGGAAGTGGGGCGTAAGTCGGTACGTACCAATGAATTCGGTTCGTTTACCACCGATTTCGCATTACCTTCGGCCTGTCTGAACGGAATGTTTTCTTTGACGGCGGGAGAAAGTAGAACGAATATCCGTGTGGAGGATTATAAACGCCCGACATTCGATATTACGTTTGAAAAGCAAACGGAAAGTTACCGACTCGGAGATGAAGTGCAGGTAAAAGGCAAGATACAGTTTTATAGCGGTGTGATGCTTCAGGACCTTCCGGTGAAGTATACGGTGAAGCGTTCTGTTCGCAGTTTCTGGAGGATTTCGGAGGCTGTACAGATTGCTTCGGGTGAAGTGACTGCCGACGGGAACGGAGAATTTACGATCCCGGTTCGCCTGGAAGAAAGTGCAGATTATAAGAATAATGATAAAATATATTATCGTTATTCTGTTGAAGCGACTGTTACCAATGCGGCAGGTGAAACACAGTCGTCTACGGAGATGATTTCGGCAGGACAGCGTTCATTGATTTTGCAGACGGAGTTGAAAGAAAAGATTTGTAAGGATAGGCCGTTCAACATTGTGTTTGAAGCACAGAATCTGAACGGACAGCCTGTGGAAGTGAAAGGTACATACTCTTTATATCCGGCGAAAGATAAGGACTACAAGCAACTGGGCGAGAAACCGGTTGCAACCGGAACATTTACTTCTAATAAGGAAATGACCTTCAATTGGGGGAAATTTTCTTCCGGGCCGTATGTGCTGAAGGCAACGGTGAAAGATAACCTGGGAAAAGAAGTGACGGCGGAAGCAAATACGATTCTTTTCTCTTCTGACGACAAACGTCCGCCTGTTCAGTCCGCCGTGTGGTTCTATGCAGAGAATACGGAATTTGACACTGCTCATCCGGCGGTATTCTATTTCGGAACTTCGGAAAAGGATACCTATATAATGATGAATGTATTTTGCGGTGATAAACTGCTGGAAAGCAAGGCACTGAATCTGTCCGATACGATTGTTCGTTTTCAATATCCGTATCAGGAAAGTTACGGTAACGGTATCTTCGTGAACTTCTGTATGGTGAGGGACGGACAGGTTTATCAGGAACGGGTTCAGGCGAGAAAACGTTTGCCGGACAAGACATTGGTGATGAAGTGGGACGTATTCCGTGATAAATTGCGTCCCGGACAGAAAGAGGAATGGAAACTGACAATCAAGACACCGCAGGGACAGGCTGCTCATGCCGAAATGTTGGCGACGATGTATGATGCCTCACTTGATAAAATCTGGAACCGCCGGCAGGATTTCCGGGTTTACTACCAGCAACTGCTTCCTTATTCCGATTGGATGAACGGATATGTTGGAAATAACTCCTACAATTATTGGTGGGATCGTAAGTCTCTCAAAGTACCTGCAATGTTGTATGACAGATTCGCTATGCAGCCTGATATAAGAAATGCATATGCGATGTCAGAATCCATAGCTGATGGAGTAGTGGTCAGAGGATATGCAGTGCAAAAGAAAATGTCGGTGACAGGCAGCGTTGTAAGCCGGAGCAATGCGGTGAGATATGCATCGGCGCTAGTTTCCGAAGATGCTGCGGATACAATGTTTGAATCGGAGTTAGTGCCAATGGCAGCAGGAAAGGCCGATGCCGCTTCCGGAGAAGAAGCGCTTCCTGAAGCTCCTGCCGGCTTGCGTACAAATCTTGCCGAGACTGCTTTCTTCTATCCCCAACTCCGTACCAATGAGCAGGGAGAGGTTTCTTTCTCTTTCACTATGCCCGAAAGTCTGACACGTTGGAATTTCCGTGGATATGCTCACACCAAGGGAATGTTAATGGGAACGCTGGACGGAGAAGCTACTACCAGTAAAGAATTTATGCTGACCCCGAATCTGCCACGTTTCGTGCGTGTGGGCGATAAGACCTCTATTGCTGCCTCTGTCTCTAACATGACTGGCAAGCCGCAAGCAGGAACAGTAAGCATGATTCTTTTCGATCCGGTGACGGAGAAGGTTGTCGACACACAGAAACAGAAGTTCTCCGTTGAGGCAGGCAAGACAATTGGTGTGAACTTCATGTTTACCGTCAGTGATAAATACGAGGTACTGGGTTGTCGGATGATAGCCGATAGCGGCACATTTAGCGACGGAGAGCAACAATTGGTTCCGGTACTCAGCAACAAGGAACATTTGGTAGAGACACTGCCCATGCCTATACGTGGAGAAGAAACTCGCACCTTCTCGCTCGACAGTTTGTTCAACCGGCATAGTAAAACGGCAACAGACCGTAAACTGACGATTGAATTTACCGGAAATCCTGCTTGGTATGCAATTCAGGCATTGCCTTCTTTGAGCCTTTCGGTCAATAATAACGCTATTTCATGGGCTACCGCCTACTATGCGAATACATTGGCTTCGTATATAATGAACAGTCAGCCACGCATCAAGGCTGTGTTTGATAGCTGGAGACTTCAGGGCGGTACGAAGGAAACCTTCTTGAGCAACTTGCAAAAGAATCAGGAAGTGAAGAATATTCTGTTGTCCGAATCTCCGTGGGTACTCGAAGCACAGACTGAAGAACAGCAGAAAGAGCGTATCGCTACACTGTTCGACTTGAATAATATCCGTAACAATAATATCGCTGCACTGACCAGATTGCAGGAATTGCAAAATTCCAACGGTGCCTGGTCATGGTATAAAGGAATGAACGGCAGCGGTTATGTCACGGCCTATATTGCCGAATTGAATGCTCGCCTTGCTCTGCTGACCGGTGAGAAGTTGGACGGACCAGCACTTGCTTTACAGGAAAAGGCGTTGACTTATCTTCACCAATCAGCTTTGGAAGAATACAAAAATATTCTTAAAGCACAGAAAGAAGGAGTGAAGTTCACAGGAGTGTCGGACTCTATCCTGCAATATTTGTATATTGTCGCTATTTCCGGCGGACAGGTTCCTGCTGCCAATAAAGCTGCGTATGCTTATTATCTTTCTAAAGTGAAAGAGTTGCTTCCGGCAGCTTCAATGAATACGAAGGCGATTGCTGCTATCGTGCTCGATAAAGCCGGACAAAAGAAAGAAGCGCAGGAATTTGTTGCTTCTCTGAAAGAACATCTGACAAAGACGGACGAACAGGGGATGTTCTTCGCTTTCAACGAGAATCCTTATGCGTGGGGAGGAATGAGGATGCAGGCTCATGTAGACGTTATGGAAGCTTTGGAATTGATCGGCGGAAACAGCGAAACGGTGGAAGAAATGAAACTCTGGCTGTTGAAACAGAAGCAGACGCAACAATGGGATTCCCCTGTAACTACGGCAGATGCGGTGTATGCACTGTTGATGAAAGGTACTAATTTGCTTGACAATCAGGGCGATGTACGGATTGTGATTGCCAATGAAGTACTGGAAACGGTGAGTCCGAGCAAGACTACGGTGCCGGGACTGGGATATATCAAACGTTCGTTTACACAGAAGAATGTCATGGATGCCCGCAAGATTGAAGTGGAAAAGAGAAATCCGGGGATTGCCTGGGGAGCTGTTTATGCAGAATATGAATCGCCGATCAAGGATGTGAAGCAACAGGGAGGTGAGTTAAATGTACAGAAACAATTATATGTGGAACGTACGGTGAATGATACCCCTCAGCTGCAACCGGTCACGGCAAAGACGGTGCTTCAGGTAGGTGATAAGGTTGTTTCCCGTTTGAGTATCCGTGTAGACCGTGCAATGGACTTTGTACAGTTGAAAGATCAGCGTGGCGCTTGTTTCGAGCCGATCGGCAGTGTCTCCGGTTATCGCTGGAATAACGGAATCGGCTATTATGTGGACATTAAAGATGCTTCTACCAATTTCTTCTTCGATCACTTGGGGAAGGGAGTTTATGTACTGGAATATAGTTACCGTGTCAGTCGTGCGGGAACTTACGAAACGGGGCTGGCAACCATGCAATGTGCCTATGCGCCGGAATATGCTTCTCATTCGGCTTCAATGACGGTAGAAGTGAAATAATTAACTTATTAACGGTGAACGGTAAACGTTCACCGTTAATAATCCTTTCAATACGTTTCATATCTCATCTAAAACTCCTACATTTGTACACCAAAATAAAATATATCACATGAAACGTAGTTTACTATCTATATTTTTTCTGCTTATTGTCACTTTGGCAGCTGTCGCCCAACCTCGTATTTCTTCTAATAAGGAGACGCACAACTTCGGACAAATAGAATGGAAACGTCCGGTGACAGTGGAGTATACCATTACCAATACCGGAAATCAGCCTTTGGTGCTGACCAACGTCACCACTTCTTGTGCCTGTGCCGTGGCCGACTGGACAAAAGAACCGATTGCTCCCGGAGCGAAAGGTATTGTAAAGGCTTCATTTGATGCCAAAGCATTGGGACGTTTCGAGAAGTCGGTCGGTATTTATAGCAATGCTACTCCGAATCTGGTTTATCTGAAGTTTACGGGTGAAGTGGTGCAGGAAATAAAGGATTATACGAAGACTCATCCTTTCGCTATCGGTAATATCCGTATCGACCGGGATGAATTTGCCTTCCCCGATGTATATCGCGGACAGCAACCAACTATGACGTTCAGCATTGCCAACCTTTCCGACCGTCCTTATGAACCGGTACTGATGCATCTTCCTCCTTACCTGAAAATGGAGGCGGAACCTAAAGTGTTGCTCAAAGGAAAGAAAGGAACTGTCAAACTGACGCTGGACGCCAGCCAACTGAATGATTACGGATTGACACAGACTTCCGTCTATCTCTCCCGTTTTGCCGGTGATAAGGTCAGTGAGGATAATGAAATTCCCGTTTCGGCTATTCTACTTCCCGATTTCTCGCGGATGACGGCGAAAGATTCGTTGGACGCACCGGCTATCCGTATCTCGGAAACAAATATAGACCTCAGTGTACCATTGATAAAGAAAAAGAAAGCCAGCTACAATATCTTGATTGCTAATGCCGGAAAGACTCCGTTAGTAATCAGTAAGTTGCAGGTGTTTAATTCTTCTGTGGGCGTTAGTCTGAAAAAGACCGTGCTGCCGCCGGACGGAATGACGAAACTGAAAGTGACGATTCGTAAACGTGACGTCGGTAATAAGAAGCATCATTTACGCATTCTTATGATTACAAACGACCCGTTGAATCCCAAAGTTGAAATCAATATCAAACGCTAAATTCTATGGCTATGGAACATCCTGAAAATAGTGGAGAATACAAAGGGCTTGCTGTCAACAAAGGCATCGAGCAGCCTTCGTCTGTAAATCCTTACCTGAAACGTAAGCCGAAAAAGCGTCAGCTTTCGGTGGCGGAGTTTGTTGAGGGGATTGTGAAAGGCGACATTACTATTTTGAGTCAGGCTGTGACATTAGTGGAAAGTGTGAAACCGGAACATCAGGCCGTAGCACAAGAGGTGATAGAGAAATGCCTGCCTCATTCCGGAAATTCTGTCCGTATAGGTATCAGCGGAGTTCCCGGCGCGGGAAAGAGTACTTCGATAGATGTATTCGGTTTGCACGTGCTTGAAAAAGGAGGAAAGCTGGCTGTGTTGGCTATCGACCCCAGTAGCGAACGTAGTAAAGGCAGTATCTTAGGAGATAAGACGCGTATGGAACAGCTTTCCGTACATCCGAAGTCATTTATCCGCCCTAGCCCCTCGGCAGGTTCGTTGGGAGGAGTGGCACGCAAAACGCGTGAGACGATTGTACTCTGCGAGGCTGCCGGATTCGATAAGATTTTTGTGGAAACCGTCGGGGTGGGACAGAGTGAAACGGCTGTTCATTCTATGGTAGATTTCTTCCTGCTGATTCAGTTGGCAGGTACAGGAGACGAGTTGCAAGGCATTAAGCGCGGTATTATGGAAATGGCCGACGGCATTGTGATCAACAAGGCCGACGGGGATAATCTGGAACGTGCAAAACTGGCTGCTACTCAATTTCGTAACGCTTTGCATCTTTTCCCTGCTCCCGAATCGGGATGGACTCCCCAAGTGTTGACCTATTCCGGTTTTTATAATATCGGAGTGAAGGAGATATGGGATATGATTTATGAATATATTGACTTTGTGAAGACCAACGGTTATTTTGAATATCGTCGTAACGAGCAAAGTAAATACTGGATGTATGAAACGATCAACGAACAACTTCGTGACAGTTTCTATCATAATCCGAAGATTGAAGCCATGCTTCTGGAAAAGGAACAGCAAGTGTTGCAAGGAAATCTGACATCATTTATAGCCGCAAAGAGCCTACTCGATACTTATTTCGCAGACCTGAAACGGGACGACTAGAAAAAGAACGTTAAAAAGCGGATGAAAAAATAGGGGTGGTATGCTTTCTGATTGTATTTACATTCAGAGAACCATGAATATTGGACACAGAATATTATTTATTGACTTAAAATACCTTATGAACAAAACCTTGTTAACAGGTCTTCTGTGCTGCACCCTCACAGTACAGAGTTTCGCAGACCAACCTTTAGAAGGGTTTACCTATGCTACCTTGAATGCTCCGACAGGAGCGGAGTGGGAATCTCCCGAAAACTTGGCACTCAATAAGGAGCAGCCGCATGCTTATTTCTTTCCGTTTCAAGACTTGGAAAGTGCTCGCAAAGTATTGCCCGAAAACAGTAAGTTCTGGCAGTCTCTCAATGGCGACTGGAAGTTTCATTGGGCACCCGACCCCGATTCCCGTCCGGCAGATTTCTATCAGACGAATTATGATGTGACTTCGTGGGACGTAATCCCTGTACCGTCGAGCTGGAATATCTATGGTATTCAGAAAGACGGAAGCTTGAAGTATGGAACTCCTATTTATGTCAATCAACCGGTTATCTTCCAACATAGCGTGAAGGTAGACGACTGGCGCGGAGGAGTGATGCGTACTCCGCCCGCTAACTGGACTACTTATAAGCACCGTAATGAGGTTGGTTCCTTCCGCCGCGATTTTGAGATTCCTCAGGATTGGGACGGCAGGGAAGTATTCATCAGTTTCGACGGTGTGGATTCTTTCTTCTATCTTTGGATTAACGGTAAGTATGTGGGGTTCTCCAAGAACTCGCGCAATACCGCTAATTTCAATATTACCCCTTATCTTCAGAAAGGCAAAAATATCGTAGCAGCCGAAGTATATCGTAGCTCGGATGGTTCATTTCTGGAGGCACAGGATATGTTCCGTCTGCCGGGTATCTTCCGTACGGTAGCTTTGTACTCGGTTCCCAAGGTTCATTTCCGTGACTTGGTGGCTATTCCCGATTTGGACGCTACTTATACGGATGGTTCTTTGACTATCAACGCTGATATCCGTAACTTGGATAAAAAGGCAGCCAAGGATTATAAAGTATATTATTCTTTGTATGCCAATAAACTGTATTCTGATGAAAATACGTTGGTAGACGGCGTTTCATCTCCGGTTATAGAGAAGATCGTTCCGAATGAGATTGGTAAGGTTCAAACTGTTTTTCAGGTGAAGGCTCCTAACAAGTGGTCGGCGGAGTTTCCTTATCGCTATACGCTTGTTGCTGAACTGAAAGATAAAAAGAACAGGACTATTGAAACGGTTTCTACTATCGTAGGTTTCCGGAAAGTGGAAATCAAAGATACACCTGCGTCAGAAGATGAGTTCGGGCTTGCCGGACGCTATTATTATGTGAACGGAAAGACCGTTAAACTGAAAGGGGTGAACCGTCATGAATCCAACCCTGCTGTGGGACATGCCATTACCCGTGAGATGATGGAAAAAGAAATTATGCTGATGAAGCGTGCTAACATCAATCATGTTCGTAACTCTCACTATCCGGATGATCCGTATTGGTACTTCCTGTGCAATAAATATGGTATCTATCTGGAAGATGAGGCTAACATCGAATCACACGAATATTATTATGGTGCCGCTTCGCTTTCTCATCCGGTGGAATGGAAAAATGCTCATGTGGCTCGTGTTATGGAAATGGTGCATGCCAATGTCAACAATCCTTCTATCGTGATTTGGTCGTTAGGTAATGAGGCCGGTCCGGGTAAGAATTTTGTGGCGGCTTATGATGCGTTGAAGAAGTTCGATACTTCCCGTCCCGTACAATATGAACGTAACAATGATATTGTTGATATGGGTTCGAATCAGTATCCGTCTATCGGTTGGGTACGTGGTGCTGTACAGGGGAAATATGATATTAAATATCCGTTCCATATCTCCGAGTATGCTCATTCAATGGGAAATGCTTGCGGTAATCTTATTGATTATTGGGAAGCTATGGAGTCTACCAACTTCTTCTGTGGCGGTGCTATATGGGATTGGGTAGACCAGTCCATGTATAATTACGATCCGAAAACGGGTACGCGTTATCTGGCTTACGGAGGTGACTTCGGCGATACTCCCAATGATGGGCAGTTTGTAATGAACGGAATCGTGTTCGGAGATCTGGAACCGAAACCTCAATATTATGAAGTGAGAAAAGTATATCAGAATATCGGAGTGAAAGCTGTCGATGTTGAGAAGGGTGTCTTTGAGATCTTCAATAAGTATTATTTCAAGAATCTGGCGGACGACTACTATTTGATGTGGTCCGTTTATGAGGACGGCAAGGCTATTCAGGCAACTCTGAAGAAAGACATCAATCTGGCTCCCCGCCAGCGGATGCAAATCTCTCTTCCCTATAATCGTGCTGCGTTTAAAAAAGATGCGGAGTACTTTGTGAAAGTGCAGTTTATATTGAAAGACAAGATGCCTTGGGCTGATAAAGACTTCGTAATGGCGGAAGAGCAGGTACTGGTGAAGGAAGCTACGGATCGTCCGTTAATCAGTGAAGTGGCTGCCGCTACTGCGGGAAGTCTGAAGAGTCGTATGAACCCGAGTACAGAGAGAATCGAAATTAAAGGGGACGGCTTTGAAGCGGAATTCGATCAGCAGACCGGAAGTATTTATAGCTTGAAATACGGCGATAAAACAATTATTGCGGCCGGAAACGGACCGAAACTTGATGCACTTCGTGCCTTTACAAACAATGATAACTGGTTCTATGCTCCTTGGTTTGAATATGGTTTGCATAACCTGCAACATAAAATGATAGAGGTAACAGCTCGTGAGAAGGATGGTAAAATGGTATTGAGTTTTACCGTAGAATCGCAGGCGCCGAATGCTGCAAGCATTAAAGGGGGGACCAGTTCCGGTAAGAATAGTATTGTGGAACTGACAGACCGGAAATTTGGAGCCAATGACTTTAAGTTTATTACCAATCAGGTGTGGACGGTTTATCCGGACGGCTCTATCGAATTGCAGTCTAGTATTACTTCTACTCGTCCCAGCCTGACTTTGCCACGTCTTGGCTATGTGATGAAAGTTCCTCAGGAATATGCTAACTTTACTTATTATGGTCGTGGACCGATTGATAACTATGCCGACCGTAAGAGTGGCCAGTTCATAGAGCAACATACGAATACGGTAGCGGGTGAGTTTGTGAATTTCCCGAAGCCGCAGGATATGGGTAATCATGAAGATGTACGTTGGTGTGCATTGACGAATCAGGCAGGACAAGGGGCAGTCTTTATAGCTACCGATCGCCTGTCGGTGTCTGCACTTCAATATTCTGCTCTTGATTTGATCCTGGCTTCTCATCCATATCAATTGCCTAAAGCAGGTGATACTTATTTGCATCTGGATTGTGCAGTTACCGGTTTGGGTGGTAATAGCTGCGGTCAAGGTGGCCCTCTTGTTCAAGACAGGGTATTTGCCGGTCATCATAATATGGGCTTTATTATCCGTCCGGTTGTTGGTGCGAATTTGGCAGCTGTTGCTAATGTTGCTCCTGCCGGAGATATTCCTTTGTCTATCACACGTACTCCTGCCGGGATGGTAGAATTGACGTCGGCAAAAAAAGACGCTGTATTCTGCTATACGATTGACGGTAGTAAAAAGGTACAGGAATATACAGAACCTATTCCTTTGCGTAATGGAGGTACTGTGAAAGCATGGTATAAGGACAATAAGGATATTAGTGCCGTTATGAAGTTTGAAAAGATAGAAAGTATCCAGATGCAGGTGGTATATGCCAGCAGCCAGGAATCAGGCGATGGAGATGCTGCTAATCTGGTTGACGGTGATCCTAGTACGATATGGCATACAATGTATTCAGTAACGGTTGCCAAATATCCGCATTGGGTGGATCTTGATGCAGGTGAAGTAAAAGAAATCAAAGGCTTTACCTATCTGCCGCGTCAGAATGGAAATAATGGCAATATCAAGGATTACTCTATTCAAGTCAGCATGGATGGTAAAGAATGGGGTGATCCGGTCAAGAAAGGTACTTTTGCTAATAACTCAAAGGAAAAGAGGGTGATGTTCGACAAGCCGGTAAAGGCACGTTATATTCGCTTTACTGCTTTGAGTTCGCAGAACGGACAAGACTTTGCGTCCGGTGCAGAAGTGACTATCCTGGCTAACTAGAATAAAACTATTCAGGCACAGATTACACGGACTTCACAGTTTTAGTCAATCAAAGGACTGTGAAATTTGTGTAATCCGTGTCTGATAACTAATAATGATTGGTGGTTATTACAATTCCCTTCCCGCTTTCTCGAAATCAGCCTTCGACTTACTTTGCGTTACAATATATACACCGAGAAATACGAGCGCAATGGCAAGTCCTTTCTGCCAGCCGAAACTTCCGATTCCCATAATAATGGCAGCAATCGTAGCCACAATCGGCTGCATATAATTATACATACTGACAACGGTAGGACGAAGCAGTTTTTGTGCCGTCATAATGCAGAGATAGGCTAGGAAACTTCCCCCTAGTACTACATAGAGCACTTGTATGATAGCAACGGTGGAAATAGAGGGCCACTGAATCGTTGAAATGTCATAATAGGAGAAAGGTATATAACATATCGAGGCGTAAACGAACATCCATTTATTGATTGTTACCGCTGAATACTGCTGAGATAGTCCTTTGAATACCGTCAGATAGATAGAGAAACTGATTTGTGCTACCAGACAGAGCAAGTCGCCGATAAGGTTTCTGTTACCGCCACTTGCAGCCTGACTACTTAAAATAAGGATAAGTGCCCCCATAGCACCTACAAAAATTCCCAATACCTTCTTGTTTGTAATCGGTTCTTTCAGATAAATGGCAGCCACAATCATGGTTACTATCGGCAAAGTAGTAGTTACGATAGAGGCGTCGATAGGCGAAGTCATGGAAAGTCCGAAAATAAAGATCCCCTGATTAAATACTAAGGCAAACAGAGAAGCAAAGAAAATCTTTAGCATATCCCTGTGGTTGACGTGCTCTTGTTTACAGAATATAGATAACATCCAGAAAGCAGCCGCAGCTCCTATCATACGGAATGTAGTGACGGAAAGAGCGGAAAACTCTTGCAGAGCCGATTTACCAATAGGAGCCATTAAGCCCCACATAACGTTTGCTGTCAACGCAAACAGATGACCGTGTAGATTCTTACTTTTGTCCATGCTGATAATAGTGATCTAATATAATCTTATAAGAATAACATCTAATTAGAAAAAACGGTTGGCAAAGGTAACTTTTTTATTCTTGTATTTTCTCAATCCGGTAAATAAACTGACATACTTTGAGAAAAAATGGCAAGGGGAATAATTCTTCCCTGCACAGACAAAAACTTAATCATAATAAGCATTTGATAAATGATAAAGAAAGGTGTTGTGGTAGACATTGCGATACTATGTAATCATCTTCCCGGCGGACTACTGCCAGACCGCGTCCTCGTCCACACCGGAGATAGAAATGAAGTAGTCTCATTTCTGTTGAAACAGAGAAAGGAGAAGACGATAAAACAAAATGTCCCGTTTGTGCATGAAAACGGGACATTTTATTTATATTTGCCTTGATTAAACTTGAATATTATGGAACAACAAGCCAATTATATCCGTCGTATCGAAATCCACGGACTATGGGGACGTTTTAATATAAGCTGGGATTTACGTCCCGACGTAAATATCCTTTCCGGCATTAACGGAGTGGGGAAGACAACGATTCTCAATCGTTCCGTCGGCTATCTTGAAGACCTTTCCGGCGAGATGAAAAGCGACGAAAAAAACGGCGTGCGTCTTTTCTTCGACAATCCCGAGGCCACCTATATACCGTATGATGTGATTCGCAGTTACGACCGCCCCCTGATTATGGGCGACTTTACAGCCCGTATGGCAGATAAGAATGTGAAGTCCGAACTGGACTGGCAGCTCTACCTTCTCCAACGCCGTTATCTTGATTATCAGGTCAACATAGGCAATAAAATGATAGAAATGCTTTCGAGCAACGATGAAGAAGAACGGCGAAAAGCCGCGACCCTGTCGATTGCCAAACGTCGTTTTCAGGATATGATTGACGAACTGTTCAGCTATACCCGTAAGAAGATAGACCGTAAACGGAACGACATTGCTTTCTATCAGGATGGCGAACTGCTGTTTCCCTATAAACTGTCTTCCGGTGAAAAGCAGATGTTAGTAATTCTGTTGACGGTACTCGTGCAGGACAACAGCCATTGTGTGCTGTTTATGGATGAACCGGAGGCTTCCCTTCATATCGAATGGCAGCAGAAATTAATTTCAATGATACGGGAACTGAATCCGAATGTGCAGATTATCCTGACTACCCATTCGCCTGCCGTCATTATGGAAGGTTGGCTGGACGCCGTGACGGAAGTGAGCGATATATCCACCTCGTTGGAACATACGTTTGAAAAAGGATGTTCCCAAACGAAACCATAATTTGTATAATTAGTAACTATCAACATGGCAACTTCACTAAGAGATAACCTGACTTCTTCTTACTTCAACGCTGCCCATAAACTCTACTCGAAGAAGGCGCGCCGGCGTATCATTGCTTATGTAGAAAGCTATGATGATGTCGCATTCTGGCGTACGTTGCTCGAAGAATTTGAAGATGACGAACATTATTTCCAGGTGATGCTTCCTTCCGCCACCTCCCTGGCAAAAGGGAAGAAAATGGTGTTGATGAATACGCTGAATACAAAGGAACTGGGAAGAAGCCTGATTGCCTGTGTCGACAGTGACTATGATTTTCTGTTGCAAGGAGCTACCAATACCTCCCGTAAGATTAACCGGAACAAATATATTTTCCAGACCTACACTTACGCCATTGAAAACTACCATTGTTTTGCTGAAAGTCTTCATGAAGTGTGTGTGCAGGCTACGTTGAACGACCGTTTTATTCTCGATTTCGATGCTTACCTGAAACGTTACTCGGAAATCGTATATCCGCTTTTCCTGTGGAATATCTGGTTCTACCGCCAGCGTGATACTTATACCTTTCCGATGTATGACTTCCATACATATACGGCTTTGAAAGAGATAAGTTTGAGGCATCCCGAACAAAGTCTGGAAGCTTTACAACACCGTGTCAATCAGAAACTTTCGGAATTGAAAAAACGTTTTCCCCGTATTGTCAATCAGGTGAACAACTTACGTGATGAATTGAAGGAACTGGGATTAATGCCCGAAACGACTTATTTATATATGCAGGGACATCACGTAATGGACAATGTCGTGATGAAACTCCTGATTCCGGTCTGTACTGCTCTGAGGCGTGAACGGGAGCAGGAGATCAAACGCCTCGCAGAACATAATGAACAATTTAGAAACGAACTGACCTGTTATCAGAACAGTCAGGTGAATGTAGAGATCATGTTGAAAAAGAATGTAGCCTATAAACGGCTCTTTCATTACGAATGGCTCCGGCAGGACATTCAGGAATACTTGGCGAAAGGAGAATGAAATAAACAATAGATAAAAGAGAACTAAACCAAAAGAGAAAAAATATTTATGAAAGAAGTAATTGATACGGTGAGTGTAGCATTAGCGAGTGGGGAAGTGGAAGAATTGGGAGGAGCAGTGATGCAGGAAGTCAACCGCTCGTTACTATCGGCAGGAGTGAACGAAGAATGGGCTGACAAGATTGACAATCTGATAGTGCTGCTGTTTATTATCGGAATCGCTTTACTGGCTAACGTAATCTGCCGCAGGATCATCTTGCGGGTAGTGGCAAAACTGGTGAAGCAAACTAAGGCGACGTGGGATGATATCGTATTCGATCATAAGGTAATGGTACATCTTAGCAGAATGGTGGCACCGATTCTGATTTATATTGCCATTCCTATTGCTTTCCCCGAACACGCTGATTCCGGGTTGCTCGATTTCTTACGCAGGCTTTGCATGATTTATATCCTTGCAGTATTCCTGCGGTTTGTCAGTTCGTTGTTTACTGCCATTTATCAGGTATACAGCCGGAAAGAGCAATATAGGGACAAGCCTTTGAAGGGACTTTTGCAGACGGCACAAGTCATCCTTTTCTTTATAGGGGCTATTATCATCATCAGTATTCTGATTAATCAAAGTCCGGTGGTGTTGTTGACGGGACTCGGAGCTTCTGCTGCCGTCCTGATGTTGGTATTCAAAGACAGTATCATGGGATTTGTGTCCGGTATTCAGCTTTCTGCCAACAATATGCTGAAAGTGGGCGATTGGATTACCATGCCAAAGTACGGTGCGGATGGTACGGTGATAGAAGTAACCTTGAACACCGTGAAAGTGCGCAACTTCGATAATACCATAACCACTATTCCGCCTTACCTGCTGGTTAGTGACTCTTTCCAGAACTGGCAGGGAATGCAGGAGTCCGGTGGCCGCCGCGTGAAACGCTCTATCAATATAGACATGAGCAGCGTGCGTTTCTGTACTCCGGAGATGTTGGCGAAGTATCGAAAGATACAGTTGTTGAAAGATTACGTAGACCGGACGGAGAAAGTAGTGGAAGAATATAACAAAGAACATAATATTGACAATTCAGTACTCGTAAACGGGCGTCGTCAGACAAATTTGGGTGTTTTTCGCGCTTACCTGACTAATTATCTGAAAAGCCTTCCTACCGTTAATCAGGAACTGACTTGCATGGTCCGCCAGCTCCAGCCGACGGAAACCGGTATTCCTCTGGAACTCTATTTCTTTTCGGCCAATAAAGTCTGGGTTGCCTATGAAGGCATACAGGCAGACGTATTCGATCATGTGCTTGCCATTATTCCCGAATTTGACTTGCAAGTATTCCAGAATCCTTCGGGTGCCGACCTGCGCCGGATAGGAGTAAAAATAGAGAAATAAGTATTAGAATAATAAAACATTGTTAACTATCCATTGTCATGACTACACCGTTACCAAATCAGATAATCCGCGAAATCACTCCTCTATCAGACAAGGACTGTTTTTATATTGCAGAACGTTATAAGACAGAATTTACTTATCCTATCCACAATCATTCCGAGTTTGAACTGAACTTTACCGAGAAGGCGGCGGGAGTGAGAAGGGTAGTCGGAGATTCTTCCGAAGTGATAGGCGACTATGATTTGGTCTTGATAACAGGTAAAGACCTGGAGCACGTCTGGGAACAGAACGAATGTCGTTCGAAAGAGATACGGGAGATAACGATCCAGTTTTCTTCCGATCTTTTCTTCAAGAGCTTTATCAATAAGAACCAGTTTGACTCTATCCGCCGGATGTTGGATAAGGCGCAGAAAGGACTTTGTTTCCCGATGTCCGCCATTCTTAAAATATATCCGTTGCTCGATACACTTGCTTCTGAGAAACAGGGATTCTATGCAGTAATCAAGTTTATGACGATTCTCTACGAACTCTCCCTTTTTGAAGAAGAAGCCCGCACATTGTCCAGTTCGTCTTTTGCCAAGATAGATATTCATTCGGACAGCCGCCGTGTGCAAAAGGTGCAGGAGTATATCAATGCCCATTATCAGGAGGAGATTCGCCTGGGGCAGTTGGCAGCTATGGTTGGAATGACGGATGTGTCCTTCAGTCGGTTCTTCAAACTGCGGACTGGTAAGAATCTCTCCGACTATATCATTGATATACGTCTTGGTTTTGCTTCCCGCCTGTTGGTGGATTCTACCATGTCAATAGCCGAAATCTGCTATGAGTGCGGATTCAATAATCTTTCCAACTTCAACCGGATCTTCAAAAAGAAGAAGGCTTGCTCTCCTAAAGAATTTCGTGAGAACTACCGGAAAAAGAAGAAGCTGGTTTAAGGTCCGTACATCTCTTCCATTAGTTGTTCGCAAGCTTTCTGGAGATGTTCTGAGTGGGGGCTTGTGCCACCGGCTTGTCACAGTTGTGCCATCGTGGTGTCACAGTTGTGCCAAGCCGATGTCACAGTTGTGACAGGCCGGTGTCATATCCTGGCACTGAGCTTGTCTGTCGTGTAATAATCTTGCAACCTATCTTTCAACCGATTGTATCTTCTCCGTATTACTGTTGTAACACCCACTCCCTACCTTTGCCCACGGATTTAAAACGTAGAGCAAAGTTCGATGAAAAAACTATTTCTTTTAAGATTTTCCGTTGCAGCCTTTTTTTGTATGCTGTGTGTACTTTCTTCGCTGGCTGCTAATATCAAGGTGAAAGGAGCTGTGAAAGACAAACTTTCCAAGGAGCCTTTAATCGGAGCAACGATTCGTCTGATAGGCACTCAGGCCGGAGCCGTCACTGATATGGACGGTAATTTTGAGTTAAATGCCGGTGGTGTGTTGGAAGGTATGTATGATATTGAAATAAAATATGTAGGATACAAGACCGAGGTTCGTCGCAAGGTCCGTGTGGAGAACGGCAAACTGGTGATACTGAATCTGGAACTGGAAACGGATGCACAGGAACTTGCCGATGTGGTAGTCGTAGCAAAGAAGAATCGTGAGAATGAAAATATGCTGCTGCTCGAACAGCAGAAAGCCGTCATTGCAGTGCAGTCCGTAGGGGTGAAGGAACTTTCGCGCAAAGGTGTTTCCGATGCGGAAGGCGCCGTAACCAAAGTATCAGGAGTATCCAAACAAGACGGAGTGAAGAACGTCTTTGTCCGCGGACTGGGCGACCGCTATAATGCAACCACCTTCAACGGCTTCTCCCTTCCTTCCGAAGACCCTGAATATAAGAATATCTCTCTCGACTTTTTCGGAACGGACGTCATACAGTCCGTAGGTGTCAACAAAGCCTTCAACGCAGGTGGCAGCAGTGATGTCGGCGGCGCAACGATCGACATCGTCTCCAAAGAACTGATAGGTGGCGGAAACTTCGGCATCGGCATTTCCGGCGGACTGAACACGCAAACCTTGACAGCCGATTTCCTCAAAATGGACGGGGTGGACTTTATGGGTTTTGCCAACCGCACCGAACCTGCCGACGAAAACACTTGGGGATTTAAGAATAAACTCGACCCTACCGAAAAACATCTCCAGATAAACCGGAGTTACAGCATTTCCGGTGGAAAACGTTTCTATATAGGTAAGGACAAGAATCCGCTTTCTTTCTTCCTGACCGCCGGACATACAACAGATTATCAGTATACGGACGAAGTGATACGCAATACCACTACCAGCGGCACAATCTATAAAGATATGCAGGGAAAAAAATATGCCGAGAATATCAGCCAACTGCTACTGGCCAACGTGGACTACGATATGAACAACCGTCACCACGTCAGCTATAACTTGATGATGATACACGCCGGCACGCAGTCGGTAGGCGACTACACCGGCAAGAATTCTATCTTTAGCGATGATTACGATAACTTGGGATTGACCCGCCGTCAGCAATCTAATGATAACCTTTTAATCGTCAATCAGTTGTTGACCAATTGGGGACTGACCAAATCATTAAGTCTGGATGCCGGTGCTTCCTACAATATGGTGAAAGGATACGAGCCGGACCGCCGCATCAACAACATCACGAAAGCGGAAAACGGATATACCCTGCTTCGGGGAAACTCTCAACAACGCTACTTCTCCGCACTGGACGAAGATGATATTAATGTAAAAGCAGGCTTGGTCTACCGCTTGAAAGACGATGTGGAAGAAATCTCCAATATCCGCCTCGGCTATACAGGCAGATTTGTAGACGACAGTTTCAAGGCTACGGAATACAACCTGACCGTGGAACATGCTTCCGACTTCCCTTCGCTGGATGGTTTCTCGCTTGATGATTACTATAATCGGGACAACTTATCTTCCGGCTGGTTCAAGATTCAGAAGAATGTGGACAAGTATACTGTCACCAAGAATATCCATTCGGCATACGCCGAAGCTACTTATCAGTTTACCCCGCGTTGGATTGTAAACTTGGGGTTGAAGTATGATTATGTAGATATCAATGTAGATTATAATGTGAATAGAGGCGGTTCCGAAGGAAGCAACACCATCCGGAAAGACTATTTCCTGCCCAGCCTCAATCTGAAATATAATCTGAATGAGAAACATTCCCTCCGCTTGGGGGCAAGCAAGACCTATACGCTGCCGCAAGCCAAAGAAATATCTCCTTACCGCTATGTAGGCGTGAATTTCAACAGTCAGGGAAATCCGAATCTGAAACCCTCGGACAACTATAACTTCGACCTCAAATGGGACTTCAATCCCAGCCCGACGGAACTCGTTTCGCTGACAGCTTTCTATAAACATATCAAAGATCCGATCTCCCGCATTGAAGTGGCCAGTGCCGGTGGATATCTCTCATACGAGAATATTTCGGATCGTGCAACAGTTGCCGGAGTAGAGGTGGAAATACGTAAAAATCTGTTTGTCCGTCCGTTGAGCAGTGCTGCGAACGGCATGAACAAACTCTCCTTCGGACTGAACGGTTCCTACATTTACACCAATGCGAAGATGCCTTTGGCAACCGTCACCACCGGTTCGCAACTGGAAGGAGCTGCCCCGTGGATTGCCAACTTCGACCTTTCTCACCATTTCACCCGAGACGAACGCAGTTTTGTCAATACGCTGGTTCTTAATTATGTGAGCGATAAGATTTATACGATTGGAACGCAAGGATATCAGGACATCATGGAACGGGGACTTGTCACACTCGACTTCGTCTCGCAGGCCCGGTTGAACAAATATCTCTCCCTCAACCTGAAAGCTCGCAACCTGCTGAATCCTTCCCATAAATTGAGTCGCAAAGCCAATGAGAGTGGCGAAAAGGTAGTGCTCGGCGATTATAAAAAAGGAATAAACATCAGCCTGGGAGTGTCGTGCACATTCTAAGTCCCGGCAATAGAAATAGAATAAGATAATTGATTATAGAACTTGATTATTAACTGATTACTGAATAGAATTATTAACTAATTATTGAAGCAAAATGAAAAGATTGTTTGTGAACTTTATGACGTGTGCCGCTATGGCAACTGCACTTACGTTGGCTGCATGTAGCAGTGACAGTGACGGAGAAGGTAATGGAAACGGTAATGGTGGAAACGGAGAAGGCACAGGTAGCTCTATCGTAGTGGGCGACAACATCCTGTCCGGAACACTGACCGGCGAACAGACGCTGGAATCTAAAGAATATATCCTGAACGGAACGGTAATCGTAGCCGACGGTGGCCGCCTCAATATCCCTGCCGGAACAACGATTAAAGCTCGTGAAGGTTTCAGCAGCTATCTTTTAGTAGCACAGGGCGGTAAACTCTACGCTGATGGTACGGCAGACAAGCCGGTCATCTTTACTGCCAACACCACTTCACCCGTTTCCGGCTACTGGGGTGGTATCATTATCAATGGTAAGGCTCCTATCTCCGGTCAGAACGCCGATAAGAGCGATACGGGCTTGACGGAAATCGACAACAGTTTTAAATATGGAGGCAATGTAGATGATGACAACTCCGGTTCATTGACTTACGTGCAGATCTGTTATGCCGGAGCCCGTTCCACTGCCGATATCGAACACAACGGTCTGACACTGAATGGTGTGGGTAGCGGTACAAAGATAGAAAATATCTATGTGCTCGAAAGTGCCGATGACGCAATCGAGTTCTTCGGCGGAACGGTGAACGTAACCAATCTTCTGGCTGTAAATCCGGATGATGATATGTTCGACTTCACACAAGGATATAGCGGTACGCTGAAAAACTGCTATGGCGTATGGGAAAACGGTTATACCAGCACGGAAGCAGATCCGCGCGGCATTGAAGCGGACGGTAATCTCGACGGCTTGTATCCTACCCATCTGCGTCAGTCTGATTTCCGCGTAGAAAACATGACGATTGTGAATAATGCAGCTGATAAGGCAGACAACGTAGACCGTATGCAGGATGTGATAAAGATTCGTCGTGGTGCGAAAGCTGCTATCGTCAACGCATTGGTAAAGGGTACGGGCGGTTCAATCGACCTGATTGATATGAGCGATAGCAAGGGTGCAGGTAATGCAGATTCCAGTGTCAGCATTACAAACTCACTGAACCTGACAGGAAAGAAACTGAACGGTACATTGAATACCTTTGCCGAACCGGCAGGCAACACAGGTACGGACGTTTCTCTGTTCACCTGGACGGGATATAATTTCTCCTCCCTCTGATTCTTGACTGCTCGAAGTCTGTTTTTCAGAAAGACATGAGAGGTGTGTCATAACTTAATAAGGTTACGATTGAGGTACCTTTGAGTTATGGCACATCTTTTTTATATTTGGTTTCTCCTTGTCAATTCCTCTGTTATTAGCAATTATTTCGTATATTATATAATCGGTCTGATTTTCTTTTTCGTATATTTGTTCCTTGTTATCCTATGATAAATAAAATATGCAAACAGACTACGAGCGGTATATTAAGATGTCTTCTCTAGCCCAAATTGGATGGTGGGAAGCGGATTTTGCGGCAGGGCATTATTTGTGTTCGGATTTTCTATGTGAACTCCTCGGATTGGAGGGGGATACCATTTCTTTTCAAGATTTCCAAAAGTTGATACGTGAAGATTATCGTGAGCAAATTATTCAGGAATTTCGTGCAAATGCGAATATTCATCGGAACTTTTATGAACAGACTTTTCCCATCCGTTCCCGGTATGGTGAGATTTGGTTGCATACCCGCCTGGCTCATCGTGAGAAAGGTACGGGAACCAATGGCGGTGATAAATCCTTCGGTGTCATTCAACGGGTGGAAGCCCCTAAGGAGTCAGAACAAAGAGACGCTTTGAGAAGGGTGAACAGTCTGCTTCGTCGTCAGAGTTTTATCTCCCAGTCTTTGCTCCGTTTCCTTCACGATGAAGAAGTAGACTCTTGTGTCATGGAGATATTGAACGACATTCTGAATCTTTACTACGGGGAAGGTCGTGTCTATATTTTCGAATATGACGAAAATCACACTCACCAGAGTTGTATATACGAGGTCGTTTCCGAAGGGGTATCGTCGGAAAAAGGCAGTCAGCAGAATCTTCCTATTGACCAGGCAAAATGGTGGAGCAAGCAGATTCTTTCCGGTACGCCTATTCTGTTGAATTCGTTGAACCAGTTGCCAGAGGAAGCGGAAGACGAATATCGTTTCCTCGATGCACAAGGCATCTTGTCAATCATGGTGACTCCTTTAAGGGCGGGCGACCATATTTGGGGATATATGGGTATTGATCTGGTTAAGACTTATCACGAATGGAGTAATGAAGACTATCAATGGTTTTCTTCACTTGCCAATATTATAAGTATTTGTATCGAGTTGCGCAAAGCAAAGGATAAGGTTATCCGCGAACAGGTCTTTCTGAATAATTTGTTCCGTTTCATGCCTATGGGGTATTTGCGTTTGTCGATAATCCGTGATGAGCAGAATCGGCCTTGCGATTATAAGGTGACGGACGGAAATAGTTTAGTTGTTAAATTTTTCGGTAGTTCGATAAAAGAATATATGGGATGTCCTGCCTCGAAGATACATCCTGACTATGTTTCGAAACTGGAGCTTCTGGTAGGTGTAATGCAAGGTAACACGTATAAGGAAGGAGATGATTATGTTGCCAAGACGGGCATTTATACTCACTGGATTGTCTATTCGCCGGAGGAAGATGAAGTGGTTGCTTTGTTCCTCGACACTACGCAGGCAGTGAAAGCCAATCGAGCAATGGACCGTAGCGAAAAACTGTTCCAGAATATATTTGCCAATATCCCGGCCGGTGTAGAAATCTACGACAAGGACGGCTATCTGGTTGATATGAACAACATGAATCTGGAAATATTCGGAGTGGTAAATAAATCGGAAGTAATCGGAGTGAACTTTTTTGAAAATCCGAATGTCCCTCAGCAAATCCGCGACCGTGTGCGGAATGAAGATTTGGTGGATTTCCGTCTTAACTACTCTTTCCGGCGTGCCGAAGGATATTATCTGACGAACCGTTCGGATATAATAGAGCTGTATACGAAAGTTACTAAATTATATGACAATGAAGGGAACTTCAGCGGATATATATTGATTAACATTGATAATACCGAACGTATTGATGCCATAAACCGCATCCGCGACTTCGAGAATTTCTTCCTGTTGATTTCCGATTATGCCAAAGTGGGGTATGCCAAGCTGAACCTTATGAGTCGGAAAGGATATGCCATTAAACAATGGTATAAGAATGTGGGAGAGGAGGAAGATACGCCGTTGAGCGAAGTTGTTGGTATCTACCGCCACGTGCATCCGGATGATCGCCGATATATTCTCGACTTCTATGAGGAAGTGAAGAAGGGCAACAGACGCCATTTTCAGAAAGAAATGCGTGTTCGTCGCGTGGGAACCATAGACCAGTGGAACTGGGTGCGTTCTAATATTATGGTGACTAATTACAGGCCCGAGGAGAATGAAATTGAAATCATAGGTATCAACTACGACATCACGGAACTGAAAGAGACGGAAGCGGAACTGATTCTGGCACGTGACAGGGCAGAAATGGCAGGCCGTCTGAAAAGTGCTTTCCTCGCTAATATGAGCCATGAAATCCGTACTCCGCTGAATGCCATTGTCGGCTTCTCGGATTTGTTGGTTGAGGCGGAAGATATTGAGGAACGGAAGGAATATGTCAAGATTGTCCGTAACAACAATGAACTGTTGTTGCAACTAATTACGGACATACTGGATCTCTCGAAAATTGAAGCCGGTACGTTTGATTTTACTTACGGAGATGTAAATGTGAATTTGCTGTGCGAGAATATTGTCCGTTCTATGGAAATGAAAGTGAGCGAAGGAGTAGCGTTGGTGTTCGATTCTAATCTTCCGCAATACCATCTCATTAGCGACCGTAATCGTCTGCATCAGGTAATCTCTAACTTTGTAAACAATGCGATTAAGTTTACTTCGCAGGGAAGTATCCGTGTAGGCTATCAGATGAAGGGGGAAGAACTGGAATTCTATGTGCAGGATACGGGAATAGGGATTGATAAGGAACAGCAGTTGCATATCTTTGAACGTTTCGTCAAACTCAACTCTTTTGTACCCGGCACGGGATTGGGACTTGCTATCTGCCAAAGTATCATAGAACAACTTGGCGGGCGGATAGGAGTTGATTCCGAACCGGGCAAAGGCTCACGGTTCTGGTTCAGACTGCCGGGGGTGATTGTGGCGGAATGAGTGTACACCCTCTAATAATTTTTATCCCCGTCTCTATTGTCACAATAAATGCAGACTGGAGACGGGGATAACTTTTTTCTTTTCAATTATATTCCGAACGAGAATTTATCAATAGACTGATATACGATGCTTGCTATACCCAGTCCGATAATGCCCAACGTACAAAGCGCCAGTCCCCATTTGGTACAACGGTCGCTGCGGAAAGTAGGAATCGGATTATCGGAAGGAGTGATATACATTGCTTTCACAATCAGCAGGTAGTAATACAGTGAGATAACTGTATTCACCAGTGCAATGAATACCAGCAAGTGGAAACCTGCATCGAAGGCGGCCATGAAGATAAAGAACTTCGAGAAGAATCCGGCAAATGGCGGGATACCTGCCAATGAGAATAAGGACAAGGTCATTAGGAGCGCTATCTTCGGATTCGTCTTATAAAGTCCTGCGTAATCTTCGAGTGTAAACTTCTGGCTGCGCAGTGCTACGATAGTAATAACGGCAAATACACCAAGGTTGGCGGCTGCATATACCAGTACGTAATATACCAATGCTGTCATTCCCTGTGCTGTGCCTCCGATGACGCCCAACATGATATATCCGGCTTGTGAGATACTGGAGAATGCCATGAGGCGTTTCAGATTCTGCTGGCGGATAGCGAATATGTTGGCAATCGTGATAGAAGCGATAGTTACCCAATAAAGTACCTCTTGCCAATCATCGATCATCGGGGCGAATACTTTAATCAGGATAGCCAATAACACGAATGCTGCCGAGCCTTTTGAAATAACACTCAGATAAGCTGTAACCGTGCTTGGAGCGCCTTCGTAAACGTCCGCTGTCCAGAGGTGGAACGGAACGAGGGACAGTTTAAACGCCATACCCGTAAAGAAGAATACGAATGCCATGATTTGCAGGGGATTTCCGTCGATGTGTGCGGGAAGATCATCGAAGTACAATGTTCCGGCAGAACCGTAAATCATTGACAGGCCGAACAACAGCAACGCACTGGAGAAAAGTGCCGTAAGGATATACTTGGCACCGGCTTCGGAAGAATTGTGGCGGTATTTGTCGAAAGCAATCAGGGCAGCCATAGGAATAGAAGCTGTTTCCAGTCCGATAAAGAACATCAGGAAATGTCCGGCGGAAATCATGAGATACATACCAAACAAGGTGGAGAGTGTCAATACATAGAATTCTCCTTGTTTAAAGGCGGTGTCCTCACGTTTCATCCATTCGTGTGCCATCAGAAAGACAATCAACGTACCTATATTCAGGATTGACTTGACAACCGTATGCATGGGGACATAGTGATACATACCACCGAATACGTCGGCGGCAGTTCCCGGAATCAGGTTGATAGCTGTATGGACCGCCATCAGAATGACAGGTAGCATTGTGTTCAGTCGTGCTTTCCCATCATTTTTGTGTGCGTCCGGGCTCATGAAGAGGTCGGCCAAAAACAGTAGTAGCAGGACAACTACGAGCGACAGCTCTTCTCGCATATGTAGAAATTGTGAATAATCCATATTGTTAATTACAAATTACTAGTTATTAATTACAGATTCCGGCTTATGGGATTAGTTGTGAGACAACCGGCAATACACTTTCACCAATCATGTGGCTTATCCAGAAAGGAGCCATACCCAATCCCGCTACACAGGCGATGAGGCAGATAACGGCTACACGCTCGTCCCACGTCGCATCAGTCAGTGTGAGGTGATGTTTATTGGTACAGGTACCGTATAGAATCTTACCTACCAGACGCAGGATATAGACTGCTGTAATCACAATCGAGGAGCAGGCAATGATAGTCAATGTACGGTGGAATACGTCGTTGTTCTGGAATGAACCGACGAAGATTGTCATTTCGGCAATGAAACCACTCAAGCCCGGCAGACCGAGATTGGCAAGACCGGCAATCACATAACATACGCTCAGGAACGGCATAATCTTCATCAAACCGGCAAGCTCGCGAACGTCACGTGTGTGTGTACGTCCGTAAATCATACCGATAAGGGCGAAGAACAAGGCTGTCATTAATCCGTGGGAAAGCATCTGGAGGATAGCTCCCGTTGCGGCTGTCTGATTCAGCATCAGGATAGCAAAGAGAACCAATCCGCAGTGGGATACGGAAGAATAGGCGTTGATGTATTTCAAATCCGTTTGTACGCAAGCGGAGAATGCTCCGTAAACAACAGAGATACCGGTTAATATCAGGAATATCCATGAAAGTTCGTTGGCTGCCTCCGGCATGAGGTACATGGCGATACGGAAACATCCGTAGCCCCCGAGTTTCATCAATACACCGGCATGGAGCATGGATACCGCCGTCGGCGCGGAAGCGTGACCGTCCGGACTCCATGTGTGGAACGGGAAAAGGGCACCCAGTACACCAAAACCGAGGAATGTCAGTGGGAACCAGATGCATTGCTGTGCGAAAGGTATATTATGTAACTGTGCGATTTCGAGAAGGTTCATCGTCGTTGCTCCCGAGCCGAAATAGATTCCGAGAATACCGATCAGCAGGAAGGCGGAACCACCCATAAGCATGAGTGTCAGTTTCATGGCTGCGTATTCTTTGCGTCCCGAACCCCATACACCAATCAGCAAGTACATCGGAATCAGTGCGATTTCGTAGAACATGAACATGGTGAACAAGTCGATGGATATAAAGAATCCGAACACTCCCATAGAGAGCAGGGTGAACCAAAGGAAATATTCTTTGGTCAAAGGTTGCAGACGCCATGAGGCGAATGTCCCGGTGAATACGATAATAGCAGACAGTAACAGCATGGCTACTGAGATCCCATCGACACCTACCGAGTAGGAGATGTGAAGCGGAGCATACCATAGGGTATCTGCGCGAAATAACATTTCTGCCGTGTTGCCGGCACTACGTTCTCCCAAGTACATAAAGGTCAGTACGATGGAGGCAATCAAAAGTGCAGATGCGCCGGTAACCATAACCCCTCGGATGGCTTTGATTCCTTGGGCTGCCCAAAGACCGGCCAGCATTAGTAAGGGGATGAGTACGAATATTGATAAGAAATTCATATCGTTCTGTGCTTTATAAGATTAATAGTAGGATAAGTGCCAGTGCACCACAAAGGAACACATACGCATATTGTTGTACCTGACCGCTCTGCAAACCACGAATTTCGTCACTAGTGGTATTGGTAGCCCATGCCAGGAAGTTAAAGAATCCGTCCACTACATGACGGTCCCACCATGCAATAGGAGTAGAGATGCAACGGAAGATAATCTTATGTGTAATGAACTGGTATATATCATCAATATAGAAACGATTGTAGGCAGCTTTGTGCAGACCTTTGAACTGTTTTGCCAGAGAATCGGCAACAGGCTGTTTGGCATTCTTATACATCCATGTAGCGATTGCAATAGAAATGATAGCAATAACGACACTTGTGATAGCTACCGACGGATCGAGATGAATAGAATAGGATTCTCCATTTGAACTGATGAAATGTCCGAAAGGAATAAATCCGGCTCCACAAGTTACCGCAGCCAGGAACATCAGAGGGAATGTCATAGCTAACGGACTTTCATGCGGGTGGCAAGGTGCCGCTTCCAAGTTCTTATCCGAATGGGAACTTGCCCGGGATGGTTCGCTCCCCCAGAAGATACCATAGTAGAGACGGAACATATAGAAAGCAGTCATTGCAGCAATTACTGTCATCACCCAACCCATAACAGAACTGTATTGGAAGCAAGCGGCCAAAATCTCATCTTTTGAGAAGAAACCGGAGAACGGGGGAATACCTGCAATGGCAAGACAAGCAATCAGGAATGTCCAGTGTGTGATAGGCATATATTTACGTAATCCTCCCATTGCCGACATCTCGTTGGAGTGTACCGCATGGATAATGCTACCTGCACCGAGGAATAACAGCGCTTTAAACATAGCGTGTGTGAAAAGGTGGAACATGGATGCCATGTATCCCAATCCGCCTTCGTGCGGGTTCATGGAAGTACAAACCCCCAAAGCTACCATCATAAAACCAATCTGCGAGATAGTAGAGAAAGCGAGCACACGTTTGATATCCGATTGTACACAAGCTACGCTTGCTGCATAGAAAGCAGTAAATGCACCAACCCAGGCTACCATATGCAAGGTATCCGGTGCGTAAGCAATGAAAAGCGGGAACATACGGGCTACCAGATAAACACCGGCAACCACCATTGTAGCCGCATGAATCAAAGCGCTGACAGGAGTCGGACCTTCCATTGCATCCGGCAACCAGATATGTAATGGGAACATTGCACTCTTGCCGGCACCACCCACAAACATCAGTCCGAGAGCTAACGGAAGCATAGAAGCACCACCGCTAATCAATGATACCGTATCCGGAGTGAAACCGAACGTCCCGCCATAATATCCGTAAATCAGGATACCGATCAGGAAACCTAAGTCAGCAAAACGAGTGACAATAAATGCTTTTTTGGAAGCAGAGATTGCAGCCGGTTTGGTGTAGTAGAATCCGATTAATAAGTATGAACTTACACCTACCAGCTCCCAAAAGAGATACATCTGGAAGATATTTGTTGCAACGACCAATCCCAGCATTGACATTGTAAACAGGGACAGGAAAGCGTAATAACGTTGGAAACCGACTTCGCCTTTCATGTAACCGAAGGAGTAGATATGTACCATTAGTGATACGGTAGATATGACAATCAACATCATTACGGATATGGGATCGAGTAGGATACCCAGGTCGAAGTGTAAAGTTTCTGTAAAAGGAAGCCACGTGAAGTTGTAAGGTATCAGTGTGGCAAAAGTTCCGTCTTCCAGTCGCGGAGCGGAGAAATATTGGAAAGCCGTAACGTATGATAGCACTGCTACTGCTCCCAGTACCAGCGTACCGATTGTACCCGCTGTCCGATGAGACATCCATTTACCTCCGATTCCCAATAGGAGAAAGGAGAGGAAAGGAAGAAGGAGTATTAGAATTGTTAGTTCCATACAGTTTTATTTAATTACTTGTTTTATTGTTACTTATACTATAATATCTTGCGGAATCATCCGAATGGAAACCGGGAAGTGGCATCTTGCCACCGCCTTGGTACTACCATTTTAGTTCGTCAAGGTTGCGGACTTGGATGCTTCGGATGTTACGGTAGATGTTTATCATAATGGCTATTGCTATTGCGGTTTCAGCAGCCGAAATGGCGATAGAGAATAGTGCAAAGAAATAGCCTTCCATTCCTCCCGGAAAGAGAAAACGGTTGAACACGGCGAAGTTGATGTCCGTGGCGTTCAGCATTAGCTCCACAGAAATCAGGATAGCCAGTGTATTCCGGCGGGTAAAGAATCCATAGATTCCTGCAAACATCATGATAGTAGAAACTACCAGATAATATTCCATGTGTATCATAATGGTATACTTTTAATTTCTAATCTTTAATTTTAATTCTCCTTATCTCTTACGTGCAATCATAATACCACCGATAATACATGCCAGTAACAAGATACTGACTGCTTCGAAAGGCAATATATAACCGTATTTGTCGCTACTTAGCAGGGCATGACCGATAGAGTGGATGTTTATCTCCTGTGGAGCCAGATTGTTGGTTTGCAGGAAGTTATGCTTTAGCGTGATAAACAGGATAATTGCTGCGCCGGCAACCATTGTAAAGAGTCCCGCGAAGAACCTGCTTCGTTTCAGTTTCTCTGCGCGGTCACCCTCTCCACTGGTCAGCAGAATGGAGAATACATAAAGAACGACGATACCACCGGCATAAACCATAATTTGGACAGAACCCAAGAAAGTGTAACCCAGCAGGAAATAAATGCCGGCCGTACCGAAAAGCACGAACAACAGATAAGTAGCTGAGCGGACGATACGTTGGGTGGTCACCGTCATAATGGACATAGCAATAATAAATGCTGCCAAAAAGTAGAATACTACTGTTTCAAGTGTTGATCCCATATCTTAAACTTCTTTTTTCTTTTCTATTACTTTACTACCGTCGTGATTCAACTTCAATACAAGCTTCGTCCTGTCGAATACCGCATGTTCGAAGTTCTGGTCGAACGTGATAGCATCGTGCGGACAAGCATTGACACAAAGTTGACAGAACATACAAGCACCCAGGTCATATTCATATCTTGCCAGGATTTTCTTCTTCTTGCCGTCCTCTGTCTCGATGGTTTCGCTGATAACCTTGATGGTGTCATTCGGACAGGCCATTTGACACAAACCGCAGGCTACACAGCGATGTTCGTTATTCTCATTATGGGGCATGTTCAGTGTGCCGCGGAACCGGTCGAACATTTTCAGCTCTTTCCGGTTTTCGGGATATTGCTCGGTTACTTTCTTACGAAAATACACCTTGATACTGGTCTTCATACCCGTTGCCAGTGTACTGATGCCGTGCACCAGACCACCTAAGTACGTATATTTTTTATCTTTATATTCCATAATCTAATCTGCTAGAAATGAAAGCCGAAGGCTACACAACATGCCATTATTAATAAGTTTACCATAGAAATAGGAACCAGATATTTCCATTCCAGATTCAGAATCTGATCAATACGCAGACGGGGGAAAGTCCATTTAATCCACATCAATAGAAATACCACAAAGAATGCTTTGCCGAAAAACCAGATAAATCCGGGAATATAGTCCATTACGGCATTAAATCCGTCCAGCCCTACGATATGCAACGGCATCCAACCACCCAGAAAAATAGTAGCAGCAACGCTGGCTACAATAAACAGATTCAGATATTCCGCCAGATAGAAAAAACCGAAACCCATCCCCGAATATTCTGTATGATATCCGGCGGTCAACTCACTTTCCGCTTCGGGAAGGTCGAACGGACCACGGTTACATTCGGCGTTTCCGGCAATCAGATAGATAATGAAGGCAATCACCGCGGGAATGTGTCCTTTGAAGATAAACCAGCCATTAGCTTGTCCCTCTACAATTTCGGAGAATTGCATGGTTCCCATAAGCACTACCATAGTCATGATACTCATACCTACGGAAAGCTCATAACTGATAATCTGTGCACCACTTCGCATCGCACCAATCAGCGAGAATTTATTATTACTGCCCCAGCCTGCAAGCAGAATACCGACAACTCCGATACTGGAAGCTGCCAACAGGAAGAATACGCCTACGTTGAAGTTCAGAATCTCCGCACCTTTATTAAAAGGAATACAAGCGAAAGTAAGGAACGAAGCGATAATCACCATAAACGGAGCCAGATTGTAGAGGAAATGGTCGGCGCCCTTCGGCATGAAGATTTCCTTAGTCATCATTTTAAGCACGTCGCAGATCACCTGGATAGAACCCCATTTACCGACACGGTTCGGACCGAGACGGCATTGGAAGAATCCGCAGACTTTGCGCTCCATGTAAATCAATATGATAGCCAGTATGGCATATAATGCAACGATGCACACACCGATAGCCACACATTCTATAAATACGGCTACTCCTTCCGGCATAATGGAGAGAAGCAGCTCATGTATCCAGTTTGTTACTATACTAAAGTCGAACATATAATTTAAAATACTTGATACTTATTACTTGTTTATCTATCAATATCCGGGACCACATAATCCAACGTTCCGCCAATAGCAATCAAGTCGGCAATCTTCGCTCCACGGCAGATTGTGTCAATTGCAGCAACAAGCGGTAGTCCCGTGGCGCGGTAGTGCAGGCGATAAGGCATCTTGTCACCCTGGCTTTCGAGGAAAACACCGAACTCACCACGGCTTCCTTCCACGGCAGCATAATAACTACCTTCGGGAACACGGATGATCGGTTTCATTTTCTCCTGATAGGGGCCTTCGGGAATATTGTCGATTAATTGTTCGATGATGTTCAGACTCTCCATTATTTCGTCCATACGTACCAGGTAACGGGCGAAACAGTCACCTTCCGTATAAACAATTTCTTTGAAATCTACTTTGTCATATACACCATACGGTATCCGTTTGCGCACGTCGCAAGCCCAACCAGAAGCACGTCCTGTACCTCCTGTACAGCCGAAAGAGATAGCATCTTCACGACTCAGCACTCCTACACCTTTCATACGGCTTTGGGCAATGACATTACCTGTAAATATGTCGTGGTATTCGTGAATGATTCCTCTCATATACGGGATAAATTCTTTCACCCGTTTGACAAAATTCGGGTGAAGGTCAGCTTGCACACCGCCAATCGTGTTGTAATTCATAATCAGGCGTCCGCCGCAAGTTTCCTCAAAAATATCGAGAATCTTTTCACGGTCACGGAATCCGTAGAAGAAAGCTGTCAGCGCTCCGAGGTCCATGGCAAGGGCGGAAAAGAACAATAAGTGGGAGTCGATACGTTGTAGCTCATCCATAATCGTACGGATATATTGTACGCGTTCGCTAACTTCGACACCCATTGCCTTCTCAATACACATGCATAGTGCATGACGATTCTGATGGGCACCCAGGTAATCAAGACGGTCTGTCAGAGCCAATGTCTGCGGATAAGTAAGACTTTCGTTCATTTTCTCGATGCCCCGATGGATATAGCCACAGTTTGCATCAATCTTACGAATAATTTCACCCTCCAAAGAAACACGGAAGCGCATGACACCATGGGTTGCTGGATGTTGAGGACCAATGTTGACTACATATTCTTCTTCGCCGAAGAGTTTGGTTTCTTTGTCTTTGATTGTCCCGTCCGGGTTCAGCTCTATTTCCCGGGTCGTGTCAAACGTTTCTTCGTTTGTCATACAAAGCGGATTATCTTTCTCCGGGTCATTGTCTTTCCGCATCGGATAACCTATCCAGTCATTGCGCAGATAAAGACGGCGCATATCAGGATGACCGATGAAAATGATACCATAATAGTCGAAGACTTCACGCTCGTAGAAGTCGGCTATCTTCCATATATCGCTGACAGACGGGATTTCCGGTAATTCACGGTTGGTTGTAGCTGTTTTTACTGCTATCCGTTCGCCTGTGACAGTAGATTCCAGATGATAGACTACGCCTAACCCACGAAGTTTTTCCGGAGTATCTTTCTCATCTGCTGCTCCCCAGTCCATGCCGGTGAGGCTCTCGAGGAAGTCCATCTGTTTTTCATTCCGCAAGCGCAGCATCTCGTCGTGTAATGCTACGGGGGCTATAAATTGTATTTCTTGCATAAATCCTTTAAATTAAGAATGTAAGATTACTCTTCGTTCTTTATATAATCCGGTTTCTTCTCTTTTCTATTCACTCCACCAAAGAACTTTTCTATTTTTACCTTGCGTTGCAACTGCATCATGCCATAATAGAAAGCCTCGGGACGCGGCGGACATCCGGGGATATATACATCTACCGGAAGAATCTTGTCTACTCCGTTCACTACGTGGTAAGACTTTTTGAAAGGGCCTCCGCTGACTGCGCATCCCCCCACGGCCACCACATACTTCGGATCGGGCATTTGGTCATACAGACGTTTCAATACCGGAGCCATTTTATTCGTGATTGTTCCGCATACCATAATCATATCAGCTTGACGCGGACTGGCACGTGCTACTTCGAACCCGAAGCGGGCCATGTCATAACGAGCGGCACCCAATGCCATAAATTCGATACCGCAACAACTGGTTGCGAAAGTAAGCGGCCACAGTGAATTGCTGCGTCCCCAGTTGATGAAATCGTCAAGGACTCCGAGAGCGACATTTGCCCCTCCGGCATTAAGCTCCCTGACCAACTTTTCCAATGACTCATTGTCAATGAACTCCTCATAAGGTATTGATTTTATTTTTGGCTTTTTGGTTATTTCCATTCCAATGCTCCTTTCCTCCAGGCGTATGCAAGACCCAGAACTAAAATAATAAAGAAGAAGAGAATACTAATAAGTCCTTGTGGTCCCATGTCACGCATTACTACTGCCCACGGAAACAGAAAAGCTGTTTCTACATCGAACATTAGGAACAGAATAGCAAACAAGTAGTAGCCCACACGGAACTGCATCCATGATTTACCACGTGTCGGTATACCACATTCGTATGCCTCGAACTTTTGCTCATTGTATGAGCGGGGGGAAATAGCTCGCGAAAGAGCTATCACAACACCGACAAAAGCAAGCGCTGTCAGTAAAACAACAACTAAAAATGTAAAATTCATAATTCAATAGCTGTTTAGATTGAATATTATAGAAATGAACAACAAACCCTTCACCCACCGGAGAAGAGGTTGATTGCCTGAAATAAATCGAATAAAAAATAGTGCCCTGGCTTGTCTAAATGACAATCTTCCTTAAACCATATATATAATGGGTAACAGGATCATAAAGGTAGTTGGGAGTGTGAAGCGAAAATGAGTAAGGCGGACTTTGCAATTTATAATGTTCGCAGAAATAGGCGATCAGTAATAACATGCTCTTGTCTGTCGGAACATGGGCGACGTCCGTATGGCTCATATCGCACGATTGGGTGGAGTATAGATTATAAAGACGCTCAATCGCATTATGAATCGGACGGTCTTGGGATACGTAGCACTTCTCCTGCCGATAAGTCGGGGAGGTAACTTTGCAAATATCTTCCATTGTTCCATTAGTGACGCAATGAATTAGCAAAGCCAGTACCAAAAGTAATCCGAATTTTAAGCTTTGTTTCATCTTTCTCTTATAACGGCTGCAAATATAGGATTTATATTTATACTTTTTGCAAACTCTAAGTAGCAAAAAAGGTTTTTTTAGCACTCCAATTGATCTATGTCAATACTCGTTTAGTTCTTTTTCCAGAAATCGGAACTGAAGAGCAGTAATACCGTAAATAATTCCAAACGTCCGAGGAGCATAAGGAAAGAAAGTAGCCATTTTGCAGCGTCGGGTAACTCACTCCACGAATAGGCCGGGCCACAGGTACCGAGGCCCGGTCCCATATTACCCATACTTGAAACAACGGTTCCGATTGACTCGAGAAATCCTACTCCGAAACCCAACATAATGAGTATGCTGATAATGGCGATAACTGCATACAGAAATGTGAATGCCAGTACCGTTGATTGAATCGAAGGAGAGATTACCTGTTTATTAACCCGTACCGGTAGTACGGCGTTAGGATGCAGGATATGTTTGAACTCATTCTTTGCTACTTTAAAGAGAATCACCATACGAATACATTTGATACCTCCTGTCGTGCTGCCCGCACAAGCTCCTATCAACATAACCACAATCAGGCACCCCCAAAGAATGGAGGGCCAAAGCATATAATCCGCTGTGGCAAAACCGGTAGAAGTCTGTAATGAAATCACTTGAAACAATGATTTACGGAAAGCTTCCTCTACTCCCATATCACAGGTTCGATAGAGCCAGAAGGCAATGAATATTGTGAAAAAAGATACACAGATAAAATAAAACTTCAGCTCTGCGTCATGGATGAATTTCTTGATCTTTCCGTTGAACATCAACAACAATAAAGTGAAGTTGATACCTGAAAGAAACATGAAAATGGATATTACGTAATCTATATAAGGAGAGTGGTAATATTCAATGCTAGCTTGTTTGGTCGAGAATCCTCCGGTACTGGTCGTCGTGAAAGCATGACAAATACTGTCAAATACACTCATGCCGCCGAATACGAGCAATACAATCAGCGTTCCTGTCATTCCGGCATAGATACCCCATATCCATTTGGCGGTAACGCCGATACGGGGATGTACTTTGTCATGAGTAGGACCGCTGGCTTCGGCAGCGAATACCTGAATGCCTCCCATTCCGAAAATCGGCAGAACGGCAATTGTGAAAAATACAATTCCCAAACCTCCTATCCATTGTGTCATTGCCCGCCAGAAAAGGATTCCGTGTGGCATTGATTCAATGTTGTTCATAATGGTAGCCCCCGTACTACTGAATCCGGACATCGTCTCGAAAAAAGCGTCCGTAATACTCGGGATATATCCACCTATATAATAAGGTAACATTCCGAAAAGCGAGAATGCAATCCAGGCAGTACTGACAATGACATATCCGTCACGACGGTTGAGCGACTTTTCCGCACCTTTGCCAATTGCAAGCATCAATATACCGACGCCTGTGGTGATAGCGGATGAAATCAGGAAACTCTGCAAATCGTTTTCTTTGTAGAAAAGAGAGACAGCTCCACAACATAACAGCATAGCTGTTTCTATCAGAAGCAGGAATCCTATGATGCGGTATATCATCTTTGAGTTAATCATAAACAAGCTGCGGTTAATACTTAAAACCTAATACTTAATTAAAGAATTTCTCAATCTTTTTAATCATCATACTCAGGCAGAACACAACGACATGGTCGCCCGGTTGTATCAGCGTGTCACCGGTTACAAGTACTCCTTCACCATTACGAATCATACCTCCGATAGTGGTTCCTTTCGGAAGGCCAAGGTCTTTGATAAAATGTTTGGTAATCTTGGCACCTGCCGGCACGGTGAATTCCGCTACATCTGCATTGGCAAAAGTCAGGCATTTCACATTGGATACATCCGCATCCAACATCATTTGGTAAATATGGCTGGCGGCAATCATCTTTTTGTTAATAACCGTACCGATGTCAAGGCTTTCGGCCATGCCGATATAATCAATGTTTTCTACTTCTGCCACCGTCTTTTCCACGCCCATACGTTTAGCGGCAAGACAGGCAAGAATGTTGGTTTCGGAATTTCCGGTCAGGGCGACGAAGGCTTCTGTATTCTTCAACCCTTCTTCAATCAGAAGATCCATGTCACGGCCGTCTCCGTTGATAATCATAGTCTTGTCATCCAATAACTCAGTCAGGCGGTTGCAACGGTTGATATCGTTATCTACGATTTTCACCTGCATATAGTCCGGTACGTATTGTGCAGTACGGACAGCAATGCGGCTTCCGCCCATAATCATCACATTACGCACATCGGCGTAATCTTCTTTACCGGCAATTTTCCGGATATAAGGGATATATTTGCGGGTGGTCGTAAAATAAACAATATCATGCAATTTGATAACGTCATCTCCACGCGGGATAATTGTTTCTGTTCCACGTTTAATGGCTACCACATGGTAGGGGATATTCGGGCCACCTAATTCATAGAGTGGAATATTCAGAATCTCCGCTTTTTCACGCATCTTGGTACCTATTAAGATCAGAGCACCTCCACAGAACTCCCACCATTGGCGTACCCAGCTCATGCGCATGGAAGATACGATTTCTTTAGCGGCAAGCATTTCCGGATAAATCAGGGAGTCTACGCCCAGTTTCTGAAAGAATTCTTTATTTTTGGGCAGAAGATATTCGTAGTTGTCGATGCGGGCAACGGTCTTTTTGGCTCCCAAGTTGGTAGCCAGCATACAAGCGGTCATGTTCCTGCTCTCGTCCGGGGTGACGGCAATGAACAAGTCGGCTTCTTTCACACCTACTTCCTTTAAACCGGAAATAGAAGAAGGGGAGGCGGTGACCGTCAGCAAATCGAAGTTGGAACTAAGTGCGGTTAGTTTTTCCTCGTCATCGTCCATTAGGATGATATCCTGTTTTTCCCGGGACAATAATTTAGCCAGGTGGGTGCCTACGTTACCGGCCCCTGCAATAATAATCTTCATTTTCAGTTGGTTAATTCTTTAACTCCACTCATGCTTAGCTGAAGTGCGCATTGCTTTAAAAGTTCTTTAGTGATGCTGTCTTCATCCATTCCGCAGAGTTGGTATAGTTGTGCTATTGTGCCATGTTGAACGAATTTATCTGGGATTCCGATGCGTTTCACGGTCGGAGTATATTCATGGTCGGCCATAAATTCGAGTACGGCACTTCCCATTCCTCCCTGAATCACTCCATCTTCTATGGTAACGATGTGGCGGAACTTCCGGCCTACCTCGTGCAGCAGTCCTTCATCCAGTGGTTTGAGGAATCTTAAATCGTAATGTGCAATGCTTTTGCCCGATTCGGTTTCGGCACGGGCAATGGCAGTAGCCGCTTTATTTCCGATAGGACCTATGCTGATAACTGCGAGGTCTTTACCGTCCTTCAATTTCCGTCCCTTACCTACGGGAATTTCTTCGAGCGGACATTTCCAGTCGACTAATACTCCGCGACCTCTGGGATAACGTATGGCAAACGGACCTTTGTCAGGCAGTTGGGCTGTGTACATCAGACGGCGTAATTCATGTTCATCCATAGGCGATGCAATCGTCAGGTTAGGTATCGGACGCAGATAAGCCATGTCAAAAACTCCGTGATGAGTAGGCCCGTCTTCGCCTACCAGTCCGGCACGGTCGAGACAAAAGACAACAGGCAAGTTCTGGATAGCTACATCGTGGATGATATTATCATAAGCCCGCTGCATGAACGAAGAATAGATGTTGCAGAAAGGTTGCAAACCGTCTTTTGCCATACCTCCGGAGAAGGTGACGGCGTGTCCTTCGGCAATTCCTACATCGAAAGCCCGTTTAGGCATTTTAGACATCAGTATGTTCATCGAACAGCCACTGGGCATGGCTGGGGTAACGCCTACAATTTTAGGATTGGCTTCGGCCAGTTCCACAAGCGTATTTCCGAAAACATCCTGAAAGAGAGGAGGCATTCCTTCCGTATTGGCAATAAAACGCTCGCCGGTGACAGGATCGAACTTACCGGGCGCATGCCATTCGGTAGCGTGCATCTCTGCCGGGGCGAATCCTTTTCCTTTTATGGTATGTAAGTGCAGGATTTTAGGTCCTTGCAGGTCTTTTATATCCCGTAATATGCGGGCGAGGTTCTTCACATCGTGTCCGTCGATAGGACCGAAGTAGCGGATGTTCATTCCCTCGAAGATGTTTTGTTGTTGTGCAGCCATTGATTTCAGGCTGTTGCCGAAACGTATAAGGGCTTTGCGGCGTTCTTCGTTTAAAATACCGAGTTTGAACAGCATTCGTGACAACTTGAAACGTAGCTGGTTGTAGCGGTTGGAAGTTGTCATGTTGAAAAGATACTGTTTCATACCGCCAACACTACGGTCGATTGCCATGTCGTTATCATTCAAGATAATGAGCAGGTTGTTCGAGGTGGTTGATGAATTGTTCAGTCCCTCGAAAGCCAGTCCGCCACTCATCGAACCATCACCGATGACAGCTATGACATGACGGTTGGAATCTCCGTTCTGAGCAGCGGCAACTGCCATGCCGAGAGCAGCAGAAATAGAATTGGATGCATGTCCGCAGGTGAAAGTATCGTATTCACTCTCCTCCGGTGAAGGAAAAGGACGGATTCCTCCCAACTTCCGGTTGGTGGAGAAAGCTTCCCGTCGTCCCGTAAGAATCTTGTGTCCGTATGCCTGATGACCCACATCCCACACAATACGGTCATAAGGCGTATTGTAGACGTAGTGTAAGGCTACGGTCAATTCCACTGTCCCCAAACTCGCAGCGAAATGTCCCGGATTGCAGCATAGCTCTTTAATAATGTCTTGCCTCAGTTCATTGCATACTTCCGGTAGTTGTTCTACGTTTAGTTTCCGTAGATCTTCGGGGTAATCAATAGTGTTTAGCAAGTTATATATCGGTTCATTATTCATGATTCTAGGAAATTTAGTGCAAAAATACGAAAAGAATGTGGAACCTGAAATGGAATACACATCTTTATTGTACTTTTGCTTCGTGAAAAGGAATTAATAAGGAGAAAAAATATATGGATTTTCGAACGAAGGTTGAACTGCCCGCAAGCTTGCCGCCTGTTACTCATGCCGGACAAATACTTCTGCTGGGCTCCTGTTTTGCAGAAAACATGGGTAGGCAACTGGCGGAAAACAAATTCAGGGTAGATGTGAATCCTTTTGGTATTCTCTACAATCCCTTTTCTGTTTCAACAGCCTTAGTTGAAATATTAAAAGGGAAGGTGTATCAGGAGGAAGATTTATTTGCTTATAAGGAGTGTTGGCATAGCCCGATGCATCATGGCTCATTCTCCGCAGCTACGGCGGGCGAGGTCATCCGGAATATAAATCATCGTTTGCAGCAGGCCCATAAGACGGTTCATCAACTGGATTGGTTGATGTTGACTTTCGGCACCGCCTACGTCTATGAACAGAAAGAAACGGGGAGGGTAGTGTCCAACTGCCACAAGCTGCCGGAAAGCAATTTTAACCGCCGGCTCCTGTCAGTCGACGAGATTGTGAACGAATACACTTCATTGATTGCCGGTATGACGGCACGTAATCCGAATCTGAAGGTTCTCTTTACAGTCAGCCCGATCCGGCATATTCGTGACGGAATGCATGCCAATCAACTTAGTAAATCGACCCTGTTGCTTACAATCGACCGCTTGCAGCAATTGTTTCCGAAGCAGGTTTTCTACTTTCCTGCTTACGAGATAGTACTTGACGAATTGCGCGATTACCGGTTTTATGCCGATGATATGTTGCATCCGTCTCCATTGGCCGTGAACTACCTGTGGAAATGCTTTTCTGATTCCTTTTTTTCTGCTGAAACAAAGCAGGTTATGACAGAAGTGGAGGATATCCGCAAAGATATGGCGCATAAACCCTTTCATCCCGAATCGGAAGCGTATCAACGCTTTTTAGGACAAATAGTGTTAAAAATAGAACGACTTATCGGAAAATACCCGTACTTAGATTTTCAAAAAGAAACAGAACTATGTCATATACGATTGAATCCATAGCCGAATGTATCGGTGCCCGCCGTGTGGGCGAATGTGAAGCGACAATTGATTGGCTACTGACAGACAGCCGCTCTCTTAGTTTCCCGGAAGAAACTCTTTTCTTTGCCCTGACTACGAAACGTAACAGTGGAGCCCGCTATATCCCCGATTTATATGACCGGGGAGTGCGTAACTTTGTGGTTACTGAAGAAGACTTTGAGAAATTTAAGAATGGAGAACTAGGAAAGCTCTCCACCCTCAATTTCCTCATCGTTGCCAATCCGTTAAAGGCTTTGCAGAAGCTGGCTGAAATACATCGGGAGGAGTTTAAAATTCCGATTATCGGTATAACAGGGAGCAATGGAAAGACGATTGTGAAAGAGTGGTTACACCAGTTACTGAGTCCCGACCGTCGTATTGTCCGTTCGCCGCGTAGCTATAATTCACAGATTGGTGTACCTTTATCGGTCTGGCAACTGAATGGAGAAGCAGAATTGGGCATATTCGAAGCCGGTATTTCTGAAATGGGAGAGATGAATGCTTTGAAGCGGATGATAAAGCCGACTATTGGCATTCTGACTAATATTGGCGGTGCTCATCAGGAAAACTTCTTCTCATTACAGGAGAAGTGCATGGAGAAACTGACTCTTTTTAAAGATTGTGATGTCGTAATTTATAACGGAGATAACGAACTTATCAGCAATTGTGTAGCAAAGTCGATGTTGACAGCTCGTGAAATAGCATGGAGCCGTAAGGATATTGAACGTCCGTTATATATTAGCCGGGTGACTAAGAAAGAAGATCATACTGTTATTTCCTACCGTTATCTGGATATGGATAATACTTTCTGCATCCCGTTTATTGATGACGCTTCCATAGAGAATGTACTGAACTGTCTGGCAGCCTGCCTCTATTTAATGACCCCCGCCGATCAGATAACAGAGCGTATGGCACGTCTTGAACCGATTGCCATGCGTTTGGAAGTAAAAGAAGGAAAGAACAATTGTGTATTGATTAATGATAGTTATAACTCGGACTTGGCTTCATTGGATATCGCTCTTGATTTTTTGGTACGTCGTTCGGAGAAGAAAGGATTGAAACGTACATTAATCTTGTCGGATATTTTAGAAACAGGACAAAGTACCGCTACACTTTATCGTCGTGTGGCACAGTTGGTACGGAGTCGTGGAATAGACAAACTGATTGGCGTAGGAGCAGAGATTTCTTCCTGTACCGCTCGTTTTGACGATGCGTTGGAACGTTATTTCTTCCCGAATACAGAAGCTCTTCTGGCTTCGAATCTGCTGAAATCACTTCATTCGGAAGTAATTCTGATTAAAGGTTCCCGTGTGTTCAACTTTGATCTGCTGTCCGAAGAACTGGAACTGAAAGTGCATGAAACGATTCTGGAAGTAAATCTCGGTGCAATGGTGGAGAACCTGAATCATTATCGTGCGATGCTTCGTCATCCCGAAACGAAAGTGATCTGCATGGTAAAGGCTTCCGCTTATGGAGCCGGTTCGTATGAAATAGCCAAGACATTACAGGAACATCATGTCGATTATCTGGCTGTAGCCGTAGCCGATGAAGGTTCTGAACTTCGTAAAGCAGGTATTACTTCTTCTATCATCATAATGGACCCTGAGCTCACAGCATTCAAGACTATGTTCGACTATAAACTGGAGCCGGAAGTTTATAATTTCCACCTGCTCGATGCTTTGATTAAAGCAGCCGAGAAAGAAGGAATCACCAACTTTCCGATTCATGTAAAATTGGATACGGGTATGCATCGGCTGGGTTTTGGCATTGATGAGATTCCCTTGCTGATTCGTCGCTTGAAAGCTCAGAACGCTGTGATTGCCCGTTCGGTGTTCTCTCATTTTGTAGGTAGTGATTCGCCTCAATTCGATTCTTTTACACGTCAGCAGATAGAATTATTTGAGAAAGGTTCGCAGGAGTTGCAAGCCGCTTTCTCACATAAGATTCTGCGTCATATCTGTAATACGGCAGGAATCGAACGTTTCCCCGGTGCACAGTTTGATATGGTACGTTTGGGAATCGGACTTTATGGAGTGAGTCCGATAGATAATTCGATTATACACAATGTAAGTACTCTCAAGACAACGATTCTTCAGATTCGGGACGTGCCTGCAGAAGATACGGTAGGATATAGCCGAAAGGGACATTTGGAACGTCCTTCACGCATTGCTGCTATTCCTATTGGCTATGCGGACGGATTAAACCGCCATTTGGGACGTGGAAACGCTTACTGTCTGGTGAATGGAAAAAAAGCGCCTTATGTCGGCAATATCTGTATGGATGTTTGTATGATTGATGTAACGGACATCGACTGCCGTGAGGGTGACCAGGCGATTATCTTCGGTGATGATCTTCCGATTACTGTCCTTTCTGATAAACTGGATACGATTCCTTACGAAGTGTTGACTAGTATATCCACTCGGGTAAAGCGGGTTTATTATCAGGATTAGTTCATAACAGAGCAACACTGAGTTTCACAGGGTGGGCAAAATAATAAAAAACTCCGTGGAACTCTGTGCTACTCTGTGGCGAAAATGTTATATTTGCACCAACTAGTAGAAACCTCTTATCAAATAAACTTATGACAAACTTATTATTGTTAGGCTTTTTGCCCAGCGGTTCCGAATGGATTATTATTGCTTTGGTTATTCTTCTTCTTTTCGGTGGAAAGAAAATTCCTGAACTGATGCGTGGCTTGGGTAAAGGGGTCAAGAGCTTCAAGGACGGAGTAAATGAAGCGAAAGATGAAATAAATAAGGCGAAAGACGAAATTGACAAACCGGCAGATTCAGCTAAGTAAAGAAGAAAGTTCGAATGGCAGAAATGACCTTTTGGGATCATTTGGATGAACTGCGTAAGGTACTCTTTCGGGTGATTGGGATTTGGTTCGTGTTGGCGATAGGCTATTTTATAGCTATGCCCTATCTTTTCGATCATGTGATACTGGCACCTTGCCACAATGATTTCATATTCTACGATTTATTACGATACATCGGACAGAAATTCGATCTGACTGATGATTTTTTTACGCAAGATTTTCATGTGAAGTTAGTCAATATTAACTTGGCTGCTCCTTTTTTTATCCATCTGTCAACGGCTTTTATGTTGTCGGTAGTGACTGCCATACCCTATCTCTTTTTTGAAATATGGCGTTTCATTAGTCCTGCCCTTTATCCCAATGAACGTAAAGGAGTACGGAAAGCCCTGACAATAGGTACATTCATGTTCTTTATCGGTGTTTTGTTGGGGTATTTTATGGTCTACCCGTTGACACTTCGCTTCCTTTCTACTTACCAATTAAGTTCAGAAGTAGAAAACATTCTCTCGCTCAATTCATACATTGACAATTTTATGATGTTGATTCTCTGTATGGGACTTGCTTTTGAACTTCCGCTGGTGACTTGGTTACTCTCTTTGTTGGGAATAGTCAACAAGTCTTTCTTGCGGAAATATCGTCGTCACGCTGTTGTTGTCATCGTGATAGCCGCTGCTATAATCACTCCTACGGGCGATCCCTTTACGTTGAGTGTGGTAGCTATTCCTCTTTATCTGTTGTATGAAATGAGTATTTTGATGATAAAAGACAAGAAGGAAGAAGATATAACAGAAGAAGTTTAAACATCGTCGGGTATTTGAAGGCACTCATTTGCATAAGAATTAAGATTTATCACGTACCTTTGTTTTATGGAAGCAAATGAAGGAATAGAATCTTATGAACTACTGCTGGCTGTTTGCCGGGAGAAAGGTGTGGAATTGGTTGTTGGCTATAAACAAATGCGTGATTTGTTGGAACGTATTTGTCGTTCGGAGATGCAGAATGAGAGTCTGCAAATGACCGACCTTTCCGCCAGAATCAGTTTTGTAGGTGCCAAAACCGGACTTACTTATGCAGAGCAGAATCGTTTGCATACATTCCGTCTGACTTCCAATCGGGTTTTGAATCACCAGCTTGTTCCTACCCGGGAGAATCTTTTGCGAGACGTCAAGACATTGGCTTTTCTTATCCGTAAATTGTCCGGTGAAGATGTTCCTGTTGAATTATACCGTTTGCTACCCCGTACCGATGCAACTTATCTGGTTGCACCTCCTGCCCTTGAACGTGTGCAACGGATGCGCGTCTGCTTTCAGTATGCCGATGAACAATATTTATATGTAACTCCGTTGGATGAAGTATCGGAGAAACCTTATTTGGTTCGCTATAACATTCCTCAGATAAACGAAGAATTTGCTGAAACCTGCCGGCTGCTATGGCAATATGCCCAAATAAATCTATTAGACGTTGCGGTGGATGAAGCGGGCGTATTGACCCCTTCATTTATCGTTCTCGAACCGGATTACCTGCTTGACATCAGTTCCCTTGCCGAATGTTTCCGCGACTACGGGCATCATCCGGCAAACTATGTTCTTTCCCGCCTTCAGTCGATTGAGAATGCACGCCCTTTGTTGCTGGGAAACATTGCCAACCTTTTTCTGGATGAATGGATTCATGCACAGGAAGAAGAAATTGATTACCGTGCGTGTATGCAGAAAGCTTTCCGGCGCTATCCTATCGAATTGGCAGCCTGTCCCGATTTGCGTGACAAGGAAAAGGAACGCCGGTTCTTCGATGACTGTAAACTTCACTTTGAGCATATCCGTGAAACGGTAAACGATACTTTCCATGCTGCCGGATACGAACTGGATAAGACGGATGCTGTGCTCGAACCGTCTTATATTTGCGAAGCACTCGGACTGCAAGGGCGTCTCGACTATATGCAACGGGATATGTCCTCCTTTATCGAAATGAAATCGGGTAAGGCTGACGAATATGCTATCCGTGGCAAAGTGGAGCCGAAAGAGAATAATAAAGTGCAAATGTTGCTTTATCAGGCAGTCCTGCAATATTCTATGGGAATGGACCACCGGAAAGTGAAAGCTTATCTGCTATACACCCGCTATCCGTTGCTTTATCCTTCCCGTCCTTCCTGGGCACTGGTGCGTCGGGTGATCGACTTGCGCAACCGCATTGTTGCTGATGAATATGGAATTCAGTTACGGAATAGTCTGGAGTATACCGCGCAGAAACTAGAAGGCATCAATTCCTTCACCTTGAACGAGCGAGGTTTGAAAGGGCATTTTTGGGAAACCTACCTGCGTCCTTCCATTGACAATTTCCAGTCGAAATTGAAAGCACTCTCTCCTTTGGAGAAAAAATATTTCTATGCAATATATAACTTTATAACAAAAGAACTTTATACCTCCAAATCCGGAGATGTGGATTATGAGGGACGCACCGGAGCCGCTTCCTTGTGGCTTTCCACTTTGGCGGAGAAATGCGAAGCAGGAGAGATTCTTTATGATTTGAGAATTAAGGAGAATCATGCAGCCGATGAACATAAAGCCGGTCTTACGTTGGCCTTCCCTCCGGAAGAGAAGGTGGGAGGAGAAAGAACTTTTCTCCCTAATTTCCGTCAAGGCGATGCCATAATTCTTTACGAACGGAACTCTGATACAGATAATGTTACCAATAAAATGGTATTCAAAGGGAATATTGAATATCTGACGGATCATGAAGTCGGAATCCGTTTACGTGCTACACAGCAAAATCCTTCCGTACTTCCTGCCCGGAGTCTTTATGCGATAGAGCACGATACGATGGATACCACTTTCCGTTCGATGTATCAAGGATTATATGCTTATCTGTCTGCTACGCAGGAACGGCGCGATTTATTGCTCTCTCAGCGCCCGCCGGAGTTTGACGAATCATTGGATATACTCATAGCTCAAGCGGAAGACGACTTCACCCGCGTTGCATTGAAAGCGAAAGCTGCAAAAGATTACTTCCTGTTAGTCGGTCCTCCGGGGACGGGTAAGACCTCCTGTGCCCTGAAGAAAATGGTGGAGACTTTCCATGCCGATAAAGACTCACAAATTCTTCTACTTTCGTATACCAATCGTGCTGTTGATGAAATATGCAAGTCGCTTGCTTCGATTCGTCCTGCTGTCGACTTTATCCGTGTAGGGAGCGAATTATCCTGTGATGAAGCATATCGCGGACATCTGATCGAAAACGAGTTGGCATTCTGTACACGCCGTGCCGATGTTTATGAACGTATACGTAATTGCCGTATCATGGTAGGAACTGTGGCCGCCATTTCGGGAAAGCCCGAACTCTTTCGGTTGAAGCACTTTGATGTAGCTATCGTCGATGAGGCTACTCAGATATTGGAACCGCAATTGTTAGGTATTCTTTGTGCACACGGCGAAGGCGACAGGAATGCGATAGATAAGTTTATCCTGATCGGTGATCATAAACAACTTCCTGCCGTTGTCCTGCAAAAAGCGGAGCAATCTGCTATCTATGACGAAACATTGTTGGCTATCGGGCTGACTAACCTGAAAGACTCTTTGTTTGAACGTCTTTATCGGAATTGCCCTGCCGTTCACCGTTCACACGATATGCTCTGTCGTCAGGGACGTATGCATCCCAAAGTCGCCTTGTTTGCCAACCGGGCTTTCTATGGCGGACATCTGATACCGGTAGGCCTGCCGCATCAGACAGAGTCATCCGAACACATTTCCCGTCTTGCTTTTTATCCTTCACAGCCGGAGAAGGCGGGAGGGTCGGCCAAGATAAATTATTCCGAAGCCCGTATTGTCGCAGGTCTGGCAGCTCAAATCTATGAATCTCACCGGACAGACTTTGACGATTCCCGTACTTTGGGAGTTATCACACCTTATCGCAGTCAGATAGCACTTATAAAAAAAGAAATAGAAGCGTTAGGTATCCCGGCGCTCAATCGGATATTGGTTGATACTGTCGAACGTTTTCAAGGTAGCGAGCGGGATGTGATTATTTATTCCTGTTGTATAAATAGTTATTATCAGTTAAAATTTGTGTCGAATTTAACAGAAGAGAATGGAGTGCTGATAGACCGGAAATTGAACGTAGCCCTTACTCGTGCAAGGAAACAGATGTTTGTGACAGGAGTCCCGAAATACCTGAAATCCAACCCGCTTTATGAAAGTTTATTAAATTTAATAGAGACTCAGGGGTAATTCGCTAATTTTTGCAGATGTTAGTTTTTATTCTCTCTTTATGCAATTCATTAACACCTTAATAATGAACAAACGCCTATATTTGCAACACGTTTTTTTCATAGAGATTTAGATTTAAGGTTAGAAGAATTGTGGAAGTCGTGAGACTTCCCTTTTTTTCATCTTAACGATTACTATCCTCCATTATTAGAATGCTTCTTTTTCATTTTAAAAGCAGGAAGTAATGTAGAATAAGTAATCCTAAAAAGCCTTCTTCGTGAGAAGAGGCTTTTTTGTTTTACTAGAATATTTTGTTTTACGAAAAACAGGAAGGTATTATTAATTGGATACCTTCCTGTTTCATTTTATATCAGATGATAGATTAATCCAATACGATAGGTTTGTACTTCGGTACTAATGCCTTCATAATCACCCAGCCTACCAGGTAAGCTACCGCACAGATACAGAACATAATGAAATATCCGGCAGGCTTGCCTTCGAATCCCATAAATGTCATGTGCGTTTCGTCGGCATGAACAAACAGCAGACCTGCACCGAACTGCATCAACATGGAACCCACACCACCGGCCATGCCACCGATACCTGTAATACTTGCAATAGCGGTTTTCGGAAACATATCACCTACAGTAGAGAAGATGTTAGCCGACCAAGATTGGTGGGCAGCACCGCCGACACCGATAAGGATAACCGGGAACCACGGAGAGAATGTACCCAATGGCTGTGCCAGCAATACCACTAACGGGAAGAAAGCAAAAATCAACATTGCCTTCATACGGGCAGCATAAGGATTCATACCTGTCTTATTAATAAAGATAGTCGGGAGTTTACCGCCATAGATAGACAACATTGTTACGGCATAAAGAGTGAAAATCAAAGCCATTCCCAGTCCATCGGAAGTCTTGATGTCAAATTGGGTATTCAGGTAAGACGGAGTCCAGAACAAGAAGAACCACCACACACCGTCGGTCATAAACTTGCCGGCAGCGAAAGCCCATGTCTGCTTGTAAGTGAAACATTGAAGGAAAGACATCTTCTTTTCTTCTTTCACCTCTTCAATCACAGGGGCGGCGCCTTCTTCATATTTATCCTGTTCGATATAATCAAGTTCGGCTTTGTTGACGTGTTTACTCTTTGAAGGAGCATCATACATGAATACCCACATACCCATCCAGACAAAACCAAGCGCACCGATTACGATAAATGCCATTTCCCAGCCCCATGCTTTTGCGATCAACGGAATGGAAACGGGAGCGATCAAGGCACCGATAGAGGCACCGGCGTTAAAGATAGAAGTAGCGTAAGCGCGGTCCTTTTTAGGGAAGTATTCAGCCGTTACTTTGATAGCAGCCGGGAAGTTGCCCGCTTCACCGAGTGCAAGGATACAGCGAGCGGCAAGGAAGCAGTACATACTGACGGTAGCCAGTACAACAACCACGTCACCGGTAGCAGCCATTAGTTCGGCTGCGCTGTGCAAACCTACATATTGTTCGGTCACAATTCCGCAGAGTGCGTGCATACAAGCACCTGCCGACCATACACCGATTGCCCAGAGATACCCTTTTTTGGTGCCCATCCAGTCGATGAAGCGACCGGCAAACAGCATACATATTGCATATACAATAGAGAATACGGAAGTGATAGTACCGTAGTGTACTTCATTCCAATGGAATTCCGGTTTGATAAATTCGTCCCAGGTCAGCGATAGCACCTGGCGGTCGAGATAATTAACTGTTGTTGCAAAAAATAGCATAGCACAGATAGTCCATCTGTAGTTTGTCATTTTTTCGCCTGTTTTTTGAAATGCATTCATGATAATGGATTTAATAGATTTTGATTTGCTGACAAAGGTCGGTATTTCGAATGAAAGTTATTTGTAATAATTGGTCAAAATCATGTATAATTCGTTGCATTATAGGATGATTTTGTTGCATAGTATATGTCAGGTGTTACATTTGTATTCTTTGGGAGAAGAATATGATAAATCCGGAAAACTTCATTCTTTCCTTATACAGAGGAATGAATGAAGTTTCTCGGATTGTTTATATGGTTGCAGAGATGCGCAATGACTAGCGCATTTCTGTATATTTAATCTTATCCATATCTCCGTAGTCGAGGTTTTCACCAGCCATGCCCCAGATGAACATATAGTTGCTTGTTCCGGCAGCAGCGTGGATAGACCATTCCGGTGACATGATAGCCTGTTCGTTCTGCATCCATACGATGCGTTCTTCCTGAGGCTCGCCCATGAAGTGGCAGATAGAGTTGCCGGTCGGTACATTGAAGTAGAAGTATGCCTCGATGCGGCGGCTGTGAGTATGTGCAGGCATCGTGTTCCATACGCTACCCGGTTTCAGTTCCGTCAATCCCATTTGCAGTTGGCAAGGACCTTCTTCAAGTACATTGTTTACAATCAACTGGTTGATAACGCGGTCGTTGCTTTCTTCCAATTTTCCGGCAGGGAAAGAGTTGGCTTTCAGAGAGCCTTTACGTCCGTCAATCGTAATTAACTGCGTTTTGTATTCTTTGTGAGCAGTAGCAGAGTTGATGTAGAACTTGGCAGGATTGCTTGAGTCTTTGCTCTTGAAAGTCACTTTCTGCTTGCCTCTACCAACGTACAGTGCATCTTTGAACTTCAATGTATATTCTTTGCCGTCTACGGTCACGATTCCTTCGCCACCTACGTTGATAACACCTAGTTCGCGGCGCTCAAGGAAAAACTTAGCTTTCAGCGGATCGATTGTTTCCAGTACCAGTTCTTTTGTTGTAGGCACGGCACCACCGAAGATAAAACGGTCGTACATAGAATAAGTAACGTTGATTTCGTTCGGAACCATTACTTTTTCCATAAGGAAGCTACTACGCAGGCGGTTTGTATCATACGTTTTCACGTCTTGCGGATTGCAAGCCACTTGCATCTTGTAATTCACCTGGGCAGAAGCAGACATCGCTGCGATACCCAACATCATTGCAATTGCTAATTTTTTCATCTTTCGAATCTTTATTTGAATTATATATTATGTACTACTTGTTGTTCAATGCTTCTTTTGCATCATTTCTCGTCATGCGGATACGGTTGTAGATAGCCATTCCGAGTGCGAGTACCACGAGGATTGCCGGGCCGATAATCTTCAGGCTGTAAGTCAGGTGGAAGATACCCCAGCAGAAAAGACTGGAAGCAAAGTCGAGTGCGCCGCCTTCAAAGCCTGCGGGGATATTCACTGTCGGGTCGCCCGTAGCAGCATATACGTCTTTTGCGGCCAGGGTGAAGAAACCTGCCAGTTCCGTTACGAAATACAAACCTACGATTAATGCTACCAGTCCGATAATAAACGATTTCACTACATTACCTTTCGTGATAGGCAGAATCATCGGGAACAGGTAGAACATACCCGCCAAAGATGCCAGCGGAAGGAACCGGTTACCCGGCAGAATGACTGCAAGGAATATAGTTACGGGAATCAAAAGCAGGGATACCACCAGTGTCGTCGGGTGTCCGATAACCAAAGCGGGGCTCATACCGATACTCAGTCCGGCACTGTTCTTATATTTTTTTGCGATCAGTTCGCGAGTAGCGTCGGAGATCGGTTTCAGACCTTCGATAAAGAGGCTGGTGATACGTGGAATCAACTCCATTACCGCGCCCATTTTGATACCCAGACCCAATATGCTCGGAATGCTGTCTACCACTTCTTTCCAGCTTCCGCAACCCAGTGCGCCGATACCGCAACCAATTACGATACCCAGAAATAAGGGTTCACCCATTAAGCCGAATTTCTTTTTCAATCCTTCAGAGTCGATATTCAGTTTGTCGAATCCCGGAATTTTATCCAATAGTTTGTTGATTACGATAGCAAACGGAACGAAACTTTGGCAGAAAGGTTGCGGGATAGAGATTCCGTCCATTTTATCATAGAACTTCTGAAAAGCAGGAGCGGTAAGGTCTGCCATTACCAGCGTGATGATGTAGCAGATGATAGCTGCAAAGAATCCCCAATAGATATTGTCGGAAGCAAAGTATACGATAGCGCCGATAAATGCAAAGTGCCAGTAGTTCCAAAGGTCGATATTGACGGTACGGGTTGTTTTAGTCAGCAACATTAATAAGTTAATTCCCAGACAAACAGGGATGATGAAAGCACCGACTGAGGTATTGTAAGCTACCGCCGCAGCAGAAGGCCACCCCATGTCGAAAATTCCTAATTCCAATCCGTAGATTTCAACCATTTTACTTAATGCCGGACCCAGACTGCTGGTTAGCAATGCCGTCACTACTGATAAACCAACGAAACCGACACCAACTAACAAACCGCTCTTGAGCGCTTTGGGAAGTTTAATACCGATACATACTCCTAAAATCGTGAAAATGATCGGCATCATTACTGCCGCTCCAAGACCGATAATGTACTTAAATACTTCTTCCATTCTGTTCTATTTTTCTCTGTTTTAATGATAATTTTCTGTGTTTCCCCAGAGGGCATTAGTTTTAAACCGTGCCAAAAGTAAGACCTTTTTTGCTTTCTTCCAAAACGAAACTCTTAATTTATCAGATATTGCATCAAAAATGGACATTTTTGACGTTTGCGTGCACAAAAATAGTCGTTTCCGTACACGAAAAACAAAAAATGCACCTAGTTGATTAAAAATTCCTATCCGGTTTGGAAGAAATACACTACTTTCGTAGCGTGAAAAACGAGTATGTTGAATCCTTAAAATAACAAACCATGAGACGAACCCTTGCATCTGTTCTTTTTATATTGCTTACACTGGCTGCAATCATTCCCCCGATGTCGGCGCAGCAGGTAGATAAGAAACTCCCCTGGTCTGTACGAATGACTCAATCAGAAATGATCCGTTGGCCGGAATCCTGGCAACTCGACTTTCAGCCCAAGCTAAAGTGGGATTATTGTCACGGTCTTGAATTGGGAGCCATGCTTGATGTCTATGATACGTATGGTGACAAGAAAATCCGCGACTACGCCATTGCATACGCAGATACAATGGTGCACGCCGACGGAACGATTACCGCCTATAAATTAACCGATTACAGTCTGGATCGCATCAATTCCGGGAAAATTCTTTTCCGTATTTATGAGCAAACCAAAGATCCGAAATACAAGAAAGCGCTCGATCTGCTTTACAGCCAGTTTGGAGGACAGCCCCGTAATGATGATGGCGGTTTCTGGCACAAGAAAATTTATCCGCATCAGATGTGGCTGGACGGACTTTACATGGGAGCTCCTTTTTATGCAGAATATGCATTCCGCAACAACCTTCCGAAAGACTATGCGGATATAATTAACCAGTTTGTCACTTGCGCCCGCCATACTTACGACCCGAAAAACGGACTTTACCGTCATGCGTGTGATGTCAGTCGCACCGAACGTTGGGCGGATCCGGTCACCGGGCAGTCGAAGCACTGCTGGGGACGTGCTATGGGGTGGTATGCCATGGCGTTGGTAGATGCGCTGGATTTTATTCCGAAGCACGAAACAGGGAGGGATTCGCTGCTTGCTATTCTGAATAATATTGCTGTGCAGGTAAAGAAACTGCAAGACCCGAAAACCGGAGGCTGGTATCAGGTCATGGATAGAAGCGGAGATCAAGGAAATTATGTCGAATCGTCCTGTTCCGCCATGTTTATCTACTCCTTGTTTAAGGCTGTCCGCAAGGGATATATTGATAAATCTTATCTGGATGTAGCGTTGAAGGGCTATAAAGGTTTCCTTGATAATTTTATCGAAGTGGATAGGAACGGCCTGGTAACCATAACCAAGGCTTGTGCAGTAGCCGGGTTGGGAGGAAAAGTATATCGTTCCGGTGATTACGACTATTATATTAATGAAACAATCCGTAATAACGACCCCAAAGTTGTGGGGCCATTTATCATGGCTAGCTTGGAATATGAACGTTTACAAAAGTAATTTATGCCGATGAAAGGGACTATTTTTAAAGGGATATTGCTAATTCTCTTTCTTGGTGTAGGAGAGACGGCAGTTTATTCGCAACAACAGCAGCGCAAAGATACGTTGGTCGTCACACGCGACGGGACAGGAGATTACCGCAATATTCAGGAAGCAGTGGAAGCGGTCCGCGCTTTTATGGATTACACGGTGACAATTTATATCAAGAACGGCACGTATAAAGAGAAGCTGGTAATTCCCTCTTGGGTCAAGAACGTTCAGTTGGTAGGCGAAAGCGCCGAAAATACGATTATCACCTACGACGACCATGCCAATATTAACAAAATGGGAACATTCCGTACGTACACCGTCAAGGTATCGGGCAACGATATTACTTTCAAGGACTTAACGATTGAAAATAATGCGGCTCCTTTGGGACAGGCCGTGGCACTTCATACCGAGGGTGACCGGCTGATGTTCATAAACTGCCGTTTTCTGGGAAATCAGGACACTATCTATACCGGTTCGGAAGGGGCACGGCTCTTATTTACCAACTGTTACATCGAAGGTACTACCGACTTTATCTTCGGACCTTCCACTGCACTTTTCGAATACTGTGAGCTGCATAGCAAACGTGATTCGTATATCACTGCCGCTTCTACTCCTCAAAATATAGAATTTGGCTATGTCTTCAAGAATTGCAAGCTGACTGCTGCTCCGGGAGTGAAAAAGGTCTATCTGGGCCGTCCGTGGCGTCCGTATGCAGCGACAGCTTTTATTAACTGTGAGTTTGGAAACCATATCCGTCCCGAAGGTTGGCACAACTGGAAGAATCCGGAGAATGAAAAAACAGCCCGTTATGCCGAATTTGGCAATACGGGCGAAGGCGCAAAGACTGAAGGACGTGTGGCATGGGCCGAACAGCTTACAAAGAAAGAAGTATTGAAGTATACACCGGAGAATATCTTTAAAGAAGATAGCAATTGGTATCCTTATAAATAGGAACAGATAAGATGTCCGATCGGTCGGGGAGCTTGAAACTTTTGTTTCCTAAGCTCGAAATCCAGGTTCCGAGGCGGGGAAACTGTAGTTTCTCTATGTGGGAACTGGAGTTTCTGCGTGTGGAAACTAGAGTTTCTAACGCTTGAAACTAAAGTTTCAGAGCCTTGAAACTGAACTTGTTCAGGTGCAAGACAAAATGTTGCAGGTGGCAGATAAAACGAAGAAGAACTAAAAGAGCGTGAAGAATATGAAAACACTAGGGGCTAAAATGATAGGATTACTGGTAGCAGCCTTTATCCTCTGTTCCGCATTTCGTGTGGATAAACCGGTCGTAACTGTCTTTATGATAGGAGATTCTACTATGGCCAATAAGAAACTGGACGGAGGAAATCCCGAACGTGGCTGGGGAATGGTACTTCCCGGATTCTTCTCCGAGGATATCAGGATAGATAATCATGCTGCCAATGGTCGAAGTTCCAGAAGTTTTATCAGTGAAGGCCGCTGGGAAAAAGTCATTTCTAAGGTGAAAAAGGGAGATTATGTCTTTATCCAGTTCGGGCACAATGATGAAAAAGCTGATCCCACCCGCCATACCGATCCCGGAACCACCTTCGATGATCATCTCCGTCGCTACGTGAACGAGACTCGAGCCAAAGGGGGAATCCCCGTATTGTTCAATTCCATTGTCCGCCGTAACTTTGTTCAGCCTAAGGACACTTCCATTTCAAAAGATGTCCGCCGGACACCGGGGGAAAGTGAACCGCCCAAAGAAGGAACCGTTTTATTCGATACTCACGGAGCTTATCTGGATTCTCCGCGTAATGTGGCGAAAGAACTCAGAGTTGCATTTATTGATATGAATAAGATAACACACGACTTGGTGGAAGGACTCGGTCCGGTAGAGTCAAAGAAACTGTTCATGTTCGTCGAACCGGATCAGGTTCCCGCCTTCCCGAAAGGCCGCGAAGACAATACTCATCTGAATGTATATGGTGCACGTGTGATTGCCGGGTTGGCAGTAGAGGCAATCGGCAAAGCAGTTCCGGAACTGGCACCATATATCCGCCACTATGATTACGTGGTGGCACAAGACGGAAGCGGTGATTTCTTCACCGTTCAGGAAGCGATTAATGCGGTTCCCGATTTCCGTAAGAACATCCGCACCACGATTCTGATACGTAAAGGTACTTATAAAGAAAAGATTATCATCCCCGAAAGCAAGATTAATGTCTCCTTGATCGGAGAAGAAGGCGCGACGTTGACCAATGACGACTTCGCCAACAAGAAAAATGTATTTGGCGAGAACATGGGAACTTCCGGTTCATCGAGCTGCTATATTTATGCACCGGACTTTTATGCAGAGAATATCACTTTTGAGAACTCCGCCGGTCCCGTCGGGCAGGCAGTTGCCTGCTTTGTCTCCGCCGACCGTGCCTTCTTCAAGAACTGCCGCTTTTTAGGTTTTCAGGATACCCTCTATACTTACGGCAAGCAAAGTCGCCAATATTATGAGGACTGTTACATCGAAGGAACAGTTGATTTCATTTTCGGTTGGTCTACGGCTGTCTTTAACCGTTGCCACATTCACAGCAAACGGGACGGCTATGTGACCGCACCTTCTACCGACCAAGGGAAAAAGTATGGCTACGTCTTCTATGATTGTAAGCTCACCGCATCACCTGAAGCGAAGAAAGTATATCTCTCCCGTCCCTGGCGTCCGTATGCCCAAGCCGTATTTGTCCGTTGCGAACTGGGACAGCACATCCTTCCCGAAGGCTGGAACAACTGGGGGAAGAAGGAAAACGAGAAAACTACTTTTTATGCAGAGTATGACAGTCGTGGCGAAGGTGCCAATCCGAAGGCACGTGCCGCTTTCTCCCATCAGTTGAAAACTCTTAAAGGATATGAGATAGAAACAGTGCTGGCCGGTGATGACGGGTGGAATCCGGTAAAAAACGGAAATCATCTGTTAGATGTAAAACGTTGAACTCTTATGCCTGAAACTGAAAACTTGTTTTATTGAATAACCTGTTTCTGCTAAATAGCTGGTAAAGATAGTATTAAAATCCTGTTATTTTTCTATCTTTACGCCACAGAACCGAGTGATATGATGAAGAAAACTTTACTTTCAGTGATTCTCCTGCTAGCTATTGTGTTCACGGCACATACACAGCAGCATTGCTTTTTCACCCATTACTCTACTGAGGACGGACTGTCGCAAAATACAGTCATGAGCATTCTTCAGGACCATAAAGACAATCTTTGGTTTGCCACCTGGGATGGTATTAACCGTTTTAATGGGTACACTTTCAAAACTTACAAGGCACGACAGGGAAATTACATCAGTCTGACCAATAATCGGGCGGACCGTATGTATGAAGACCGTTACGGTTTTCTCTGGCTGTTGACCTATGACAACCGCGTTCATCGCTTTGATCCGAAAACGGAAACTTTCGAGCAAGTGCCCGCAGCCGGTGAGGAGGGGAGTGCATTCAATGTACATACCATTGAAGTAATGCCGAACGGAACTGTCTGGCTGCTGACTGAAAACGACGGTGCGATTCGCATTCTGACTCATCCCGACGAGAATCATCGGCTGACATGGGATATTTATTCCAATAAGACGGAATTGTTTCCCTCTTTACATGTGTTTAAAGTACATCAGGACAAAGCCGGTAATGACTGGCTGCTGACAGACAACGGGTTGGGCATGATTCGTCCAGGAGACAAAGAACCTGTTTCTTATTTTACGGAAACCAAAGGAAAGCTTAGCGAAATGAACCAGGCTTTCTATGCCGTGCAGGAACGTGATGAGGATATTTGCTTTGCTTCGGACCACGGACGTGTCTGGGTATATCAGAAAAGAAGCGGAGAATTTGTATTGCTCGAACTTCCGACCAAAGGGCGGATCACCTCCATTCATACGGTTGCACCGGATATGTCGGTCATCACTACGGATTCGGACGGTTTCTTTACCTGTAATCTGAAAACGAAAGCATCGGTACACTATTCATTTCTGACTTGCAAGGAGTTACCTGCCAAACCCATTCTATCGGCTTATGTAGACCGTTCTTCGGAAGTCTGGTTCGAACAGGAAGAACCGGGTGTGGTAGCTCATTTCAATCCGTTTACCGGAGTAGTGACGCGTGAGCAGATTCTTATTGAATATAGTAATCCTGAACGTTCACGTCCTGCTTTTCATATCCATGAGGATGTGAACGGCTATCTGTGGGTACACCCGTATGGAGGTGGTTTCTCATATTTTGATCCTCAGAAGAAGCGGCTGGTTCCTTTTTATAACGGACTGGGCAGCCGTGACTGGCGTTTCTCCAATAAGATTCACTCGGCTTTCTCCGACAAACAAGGGAATTTGTGGATGTGTACCCATTCCAAGGGATTGGAAAAGGTGACTTACCGTAATGTTCCTTTTTCGATGATGACTCCCGTACCGCAGGAATATGAATCACTGCATAATGAGATACGTGCCCTCTGTGAAGACAAACAGGGGAATCTCTGGGTCGGTGTGAAGGACGGTATACTTCGTATATATGACGCCGATCGAACTTATAAGGGATATCTGACGGAAAACGGCATAATTTCCACTGTCGGCACTCCCGTGAAGGGAACAGCCTATTTTATCATTCAGGATTCGAAAGGAGTGATCTGGATTGCGACAAAAGGTGACGGGCTGATCCGTGCCGAGGCAACCTCTCCTTCGGGAATGTCGTACAAGCTGACCCGTTATCTTCACCAAGAGGATGATATGTATAGCTTGAGCGATAACAATGTGTATTGTGTGTACGAAGATCATAACGGGAGAATCTGGGCGGCTACCTTTGCCGGTGGTATCAATTATCTCACGGAGAATGAGGACGGAAAGGTTTTGTTTATCAATCACCGTAACCATTTGAAAGGTTATCCTATTGATCCCTGCTACAAGGCTCGTTTTATCACTTCCGACAATAACGGCCGTTTGTGGGTGGGAACGACGACGGGTGCCGTAGCCTTTGACGAGAATTTCGAGAAACCGGAAGATGTACAGTTCTATCACTTCTCCCGTATGCCGAACGATACACAAAGTTTGAGTAACAATGATGTGCACTGGATTATCCCCACTACGGATAAGGAACTTTATCTGGCTACCTTTGGTGGCGGACTCAACAAACTGATCTCTATCAGTGAAGACGGACATGGGGCGTTTAAGTCTTACTCGGTGCAGGACGGGCTTCCTTCGGATGTACTGCTTTCCATTCGCGAGGACGATAAACAGAACTTATGGATTAGTACGGAGAATGGAATCTGTAAATTCATCCCCTCCGAAGAACGGTTTGAAAGTTATGATGAGCGTAGTATAACTTTCCCGGTACGTTTTAGTGAGGCGGCTTCCACATTGACCGCGAAAGGCAATATGCTGTTCGGTGCCAGTGGAGGGGTTTTTATCTTCAACCCGGATTCTATCCGTAAGAGTAGTTATGTGCCTCCGATCGTGTTTTCTAAATTAACAGTAGCCAATGAGGATGTTGTGCCCGGGGAACAATCGTTGTTGCAGGCAGATATTGATGATACGGAGCAGCTGGTGCTTTCGCACGATGAGAATATCTTCTCTGTACAGTTTGCAGCGCTCGATTATACCAATCCGCAGAATGTGCAGTATGCCTACATTTTGGACGGATTTGAAAAACAATGGACCTTTGCCGACAAGCAACGTAGTGTGACTTATACGAATCTTCCGAAAGGGGAGTATGTGCTTCGTGTCCGTTCTACAAACAGTGATGGTGTGTGGGTAGAGAATGAACGTGTGCTGGATATTGTCATTCTTCCCTCGTTTTGGGAAACTCCGGTGGCATACGTACTCTATGTGCTGTTGATTCTAGTTATCATTCTTGTGGCAGTTTATATCCTGTTTACTATTTATCGGTTGAAGCATGAGGTATCCATAGAACAGCAGATTTCGGATATAAAGCTGCGTTTCTTCACTAATATTTCCCATGAACTTCGTACGCCGCTGACGCTGATTGCGGGTCCCGTTGAACAAGTCTTGAAGAATGATAAGTTACCGGAGGACGTCCGTGAACAGTTGGTGGTGGTAGAGAGGAATACTAACCGTATGCTTCGTCTTGTCAATCAGATTCTGGACTTCCGCAAGATTCAGAACAAGAAGATGAAGATGCAGGTGCAACGTGTGGATGTCGTGTCCTTTGTCCGTAAGGTCATGGATAATTTCGAAGCCGTAGCCGAGGAACATCGGATTGATTTCCTGTTTGAGACGGAGAAACAGCATTTGTTTCTTTGGGTGGATGTGGATAAGTTGGAAAAGATTGTGTTTAACCTGCTTTCCAATGCTTTCAAATATACGCCGAACGGCAAGATGATTACGATTTTTATTCGTGAAGATGAGAATACCGTTTCGATCGGTGTACAGGACCAGGGAATCGGTATTGCGGAAAACAAGAAGAAGTCGTTGTTTGTCCGCTTCGAGAATCTGGTGGATAAGAATCTTTTCAATCAGGCTAGTACGGGCATCGGGCTTTCGTTGGTAAAGGAACTTGTGGAGATGCATAAGGCTACAATTTCCGTTGACAGCCGTTTGGGAGAAGGGAGTTGTTTCAAGGTTGACTTCCTGAAAGGGAAAGAACATTATGACGAAGAAGTCGAATTTATCCTTGACGATGCGGAAGCTCCGGTAAGAATGGGGCAGGTGGTGGACATTGCCAATGCATCGCTTCAATCTGAAACTCTTGTAACGGCAGCTGGTCCGGAGTTTGAGAAATCGTCTTCGGAGGAAGAACCGTTAGCGGAAGATACTTCTAAAGAGTTAATGTTGTTAGTCGAAGATAATCAGGAGTTGCGTGAGTTTCTGCGCAGCATCTTTACTCCGGTATACAGGGTGGTGGAGGCGGCCGACGGAATGGAAGGCTGGAGTAAAGCGTTGAAGTATTTGCCGGATATTATTATCAGTGATGTGATGATGCCTGAAAAGGATGGTATCGAAATGACACGTGAACTGCGTGCGGATATGATGACTAGCCATATACCTATTATTCTGCTTACTGCCAAGACTACTATCGAAAGCAAATTAGAAGGACTGGAGTACGGTGCAGATGACTATATCACGAAACCTTTTAGTGCCACCTATCTGCAAGCCCGTGTAGAAAACTTGTTGATACAGCGCAAGAAACTGCAAAGTTTCTATCGCGATAGCCTGATGCATATCAACATGGCTGCTGTTCCTGAAGATCTGCCTATATCGGCAGAGGGGGAATCAAGAGAAGAAAACAGGACTGAACCGGAGCAGGAAGTACAACCTGCTGTTCCCGATATGTCTCCTAACGATCGTAAGTTTATGGATAAATTGGTGGAACTAATGGAGCAGAACATGGATAATGGCGAGTTGGTGGTGGATGATTTGGTACGCGAACTGGCTGTCAGTCGTTCGGTATTCTTCAAGAAACTGAAAACGCTTACCGGATTAGCGCCTATCGAGTTTATCAAAGAAATCCGTATTAAACGTGCTACACAATTGATTGAAACCGGAGAGTTTAATATGACGCAGATTTCATATATGGTCGGGATCAATGACCCGCGTTATTTCAGCAAATGTTTCAAGGCGCAGGTGGGGATGACGCCGACGGAGTATAAAGAGAAAGTGGGGAGATAATACGAGTTTAGGCACAGAGTTCTTCCTTCATGTGAAGATACTAAAAAGAGAGGTCACTTCATTCCGATGAAGTGACCTCTCTTTTTAGTATCTATGTTGTTCGTGATTTATGGCAGCCAGCGCGGGTCACCAAAACCATAACTCTGATAAAGTTCATCAGTGATAGTGAAATCAGCCTTATCCGGGTTGGCGAACGGATTGTTCTCAAGAACATTTCCTTCTGTGTCGAAGCACGTTACTGTTGTGTCCGTATTGCCTTCAGCCAATGAGATCAAGTTCTTACAGTTGTGGTAATAATTGTTCGAGTAGGTTGGCTTTCCTACGGCACTTGAGTTGGCAAAGCCGCGTTTGTTGTTGAAGTTGGCAATTACGTTGTTGGTAAACGTGTTGGTGTTACCCTTGAATCGCAGATAGAAGAAGCGATAGTTGGCTTCACCGTTACCTACATTATAGAATGTACATTTATCAATCGAAGTTACCATGTTTGCAGTTACGCTGTTTGATGCGTCATCGGCACGTAGTACGTCCCGTTTGGAGGCGGAGTTATAGATTGTGGAACTTGAAATGGTGAGATTGTTCCAACCACCTTTACGGCTATCAATAAAGTCACCACCGTCACACACGATATCATGAATGAGGGAGTTTTCTATCTTGATAGTATTTGGTACTGCTGCAACATTGATGTAAATAAGTCCTTTAATATAGTTTCTTATTTCACACCCGTTAATGGTAAGGTCACCGAATCCTCCTTCTTTTTTGTATTCAATAGCCTGACTGCCATCAGTATTCGTTCCATCTAACACAACCTGATAGAGATAGAGTGAAGCGCCGTTATAGATATGGATACAAGTGTTGATTACCGGTGGCTCAGCAGAATTCTTAGCAGCAATGACTACATTGTTATTAATTTGTAATTTGGCTGCTGTCAGCACATATTCACCGGCTGCAAGAGCAAACTTACTGCCTGGTGTTGCATCTTGAATAGCAGAAACCCAATCGTCAGCAGGAGTAAGTTCGATAGCATCACTCAAATCCAGATTAGTGGTGAAAGTAGAATAACCACGAGTCTTTTCACCTAACTTCAATGTAGCTCTGTAATTGGTTTCCGGTGTAAGACCTGTGATAGTGGCGGAGCCGGAAGATATGTCGGTTGAATTCAGCGTATACGTCACAGTATTGGCACTGGAGTTTGCGGTAGTAGGAGCACAGATGACAGCATCGACCTCAATACCCGGTGTCCATGTTACTTTTACAGAAGTGCTCTGAATGTCGCCGGCTTTTACCTTTTTCATGTTCTGTTCGGGGTTGGTTGTACGCTTGATGTCAACCCATTTGGATGTGCGGGAAGAATTGTTTTCATCAATGGCTCTTACGCGGATGTAATAATCAGTCTCTCCGATAAGATTGGTTAAAGTCTTTTCGGTTAAAGTTGTGGTATATGAGGCATCCGGTGTACGTTGGTCATAATCGGGACTGTCCGCATAAACTTCAAGTTCGTAAGAGGTAGCTCCTGACATTTCATTCCAACTGACAATGATGTTTACTTCCTGTGAAATACGTGCAGTGATGCCGGTTGGCGACAAGACACGATTAAGAACTAAATCATTGATATCATCTGGTTCACTACATGATGTCACTGCAACACTACCCAGGCAAACGGCAGCTAATGTACAAATTGATAGTATATATTTTTTCATTGTTGTTTAATCATTTAGTTAGTTAATACCACTCGTAATTAGAAAGATTAGGATTATCATTCAAGTTGACGTTAAAGATAGGCCAGTATTGATATTTGTCCGGGTCGCGAACATAGAGATAGTCAATAACATCTTCCAGGGCATTATCTTTGATCCAAGTGGATGCTTCGCCCTTACTGTCTGAAAATTCGGTATAGCCTTCCGGATTAATATCCATTTCACCATAGTTCAGACCGTAAAGGTTCAGTTTTGCATCCTTTTCGGTAGTCTCTATACCATTACGAGTCCAGGTATATGCGCTCATTTTATAATATGCATGGCCTGATAGCTGGCTGTAAGGATGTTTAGAATCATAATCGGTCAAACTCACAATAGCTTTCATCTTGTTTTTTGTCTCGTCCATTTTACTTTTCAACATTCCCCAACGGATAAGATCAGCTTTACGGATCAGTTCTCCGGCAAACTCATAAGCTCTCTCGTCAACAATTGCCTGGAACATCTTTTCTTTACTGAGAGCTGCTTCTGCAACATAAGCTGTAACTTCTGTTGCACGGTCGGAGGTCGCAAAAGCGCGGTTGCGAATCTTAGTCAGGTAAGGAACGGCAGCAGATGCACCATTCAACTCGTTTTCCAGTTCGGCGCGCATCAGTACGATGTCGGCATAACGCATATATTGTCTGTTGATACCGTCATCGTTTCCGGTAGGAATCATACGGTTCGTCCATTCATAACGCAACTTTCCGAAACTCCAGCTTTTGAAAGACTGAAGAGTTTGTACGCCTTTTGTCCATTGGAATGGGCAGCAAGTTATATCACGGCGCAAGTCCTTTACTGAATAGTCAAAGAAGAAAGTTGGTGTAGGACCAACCTGGCTTCCCTGAAGCATGGTTGTCATATTGTCGGCAGTGGTATGCTTGATACCGAAAGTGTACATGATACGTCCGCGTGCGGGGTTATTGCTATAACCTATCTCGAACAATGATTCACTGCCTGCATTGATAACATCTCCTGAGATTCCGTTGTTGTTGAAGATATCTTCAAAATTTGATTTTAAAGCCACGTAAGTGCCTTCCTGTTCCATTACATCTTTACAAGCTTGCAGTGCGATAGGGTAGAGACGTGCTTTGGATAGTTCCGGATCCGTACTTAAACGGTTTTCTCCGTCAAGACGCTGAGCGTAGCCGGATGCTTGCAGGCATACGCGGGCCAGGAGACCTTTTACGAAGACTTTGTTCACGCGTTCCACTGTTTTTGTGGCGTCTATCTCATTAGGCCACGCGCAAAGGTCTTGTGCCTCTTGCAAATCAATGATGAGCTGCTTGTAGATGACATCACGGTCTTCGCGTCCTGAATACATATTGTCGGCGTTCAATGAAGTCAGGCGTGCGGGAACATCTCCCCACATATTAATCAGGTCAATATAATGTAAGGCACGTAGCGTGAGCGCTTCCCCCAACAATTGTTTCATATTGGCATTTGTCAGGTCTGCATATTCACGAAGACCTTCAATAGCCAGATTGGCACGTTCGATAGCGGCATATATCTTAGCCCAAAGGTCGGTCCCGGTACTGGTGTTCATTTGATCGTTTCCGACTCCGGCATTGTATGTTGCCAAGTCTGCCTTTCCGTCGGCCTTGTCCGAACTGTTATAGTATTCTATATCTGTATTGTATCCATACCAAATGGCACGTGCACGATAGTTTTGCTCTCCAAATTCCTGATAGATATTGGCAATGGTGCCTTGCGCATATTCATAAGTACTGAAAATGTTCTTACCGTCTAAAGATGAAGGAGAACTTTGATCTAAGAAATCACTGCAAGAAGACAGACTACCAAGAAGGGCGACAGCTGTCAATGATTTAATCGTTATATTTTTCATTTCTTTTTCGTTTTAGAAGTTTAAGTTAAGACCTATTACAAACTGGCGGCTCTTCGGGTATGCAGAGTAGTCTACTCCCGGAGTAAGAGCTGTTTTGTTTCGGGTGGAAACTTCAGGGTCGAAGCCTGAATAACCGGTCAGACAAAATACATTATAACATGTGGCGTAGAAACGCAAATTGTTAATACCCACTTTTCTAGTCAGGGACTGCGGTAGAGTATAACCTACTGTTAATGTAGACAGACGTAGGAAGGAGCCATCTTCAACAGCCCAGTCGGTCAATACATAACTGGTATAGGGTGACCACATGGTAGTATTGGCGTTTAATGCAGCCAACTGTGCGGGATCGTTTACCAAGTTTCCGTTGGCGTCAAGGTTTGTCCAACGTTTGCCTTCGGCCATAATGTCGATCATGTTACGGTAATAGTATTGATAGGACGAAGTATATTCAATCTTATTGGCATTATAAACGTCATTACCGATACTGTAAGTGAAGTTTGCACTCAAATCAAAACCATATACGCGACCTGAAAGGGCGAAACCACCACTGGCTTTAGGATTGGTATTACCGATAACGGTACGGTCTTTTTCATCAATGACATTGTCACTGTCGTCTATATTCTTCAGTTTTAAGGCACCCGGACGGAGATAACTGGCACCGATAACACCTGCATTGCTTGCTACATCTTGTTTCAATACCCATTTTTCACCGCTGGCATAATAGTCTTCAAAGTCACTTACTTCATAACGTCCGGCAGTTACATATCCGTAGATCTCACCTACTGAATGGCCTGGTTTCACGATGAAGTCATCCTGAATCTGTGTTGAGGCCCAACCGGATGATGCCGGATATTGTGATAATGTACCCAGGTTCTTTACTTTGTTTTTATTGAAACCTACGTTACCATTGAAGCTCAGCTCATAGTTTTTCTTGCTGATGATGTTCCAGGTAAGAGATATTTCAAAACCTTTGTTCTCAGTCTTACCGAGGTTGCGGTACTGGTAGTCATAACCGGAACCGGAAACAGGGAATGCGATTAGTAAATCTTTAGTCGTATTCTTATAATATTCGATGCTACCGGTCAGCTTGCCACCGAATAAGGTATAATCCAAACCAACGTTACGGGTAACGGTCGTTTCCCATTTCAAGTCCGGATTGGATGCGTAGGAACCACTTTGACCTGAGGCAATGCCGCTTGTCCAATAAGAAGGGAATTGATTGAGCCAAGTAGTAGAACCGGAAGACCATACGGGAGAAGTCTGGTCGGCGGGAATATTGTTATTACCTGCGGTACCATAAGAAAAACGTATTTTCAAATCATCAAGCCAATTCTGGGTCTTCTCCATGAACTTTTCTGAGGAAATACGCCATGCTACGGCAGCTGAAGGGAAATACCCCCAACGATTGCCTTTAGAGAATTTGGAAGAACCATCGGCACGGAATGTACCGCTAATCAAATATTTGCTTTGGAAATCGTAATTGACACGTCCGAAGTAGGAAAGCAAGTTGTCGTCTGCGTTAGTATATTTGTCTACACTATAAGGAGTACCTTGTGAAGACAAGGCCCAAGCCTGAGAAGCAGTAAAGCTGACAGGAAAGAAGCTCAGACGGTCATCATTCAATGAACTTTTTTTATTGATAGTCTCTTCACCAACCAATACATTCAGGTTGTGGTCTTTATTCTTGATGATATCTTTGAAGTTGTAATTTACTGTATTGGTATTGCGGAAAGTCTTACGCTGCGTGTCGGCAAAATAAGCCATCGGATGAACACCTTCTGTATCGGAACTGTTGGTACGTGCATTGTAAGTACTTGGACCATAATATTTCTTATCGGTATTGTAGTACCAGTCCAGACCGAACTCTGTTTTGAACTTGAAGTTCTTGAAGATTTCCCATGAAAAGCTTCCATTCATGTTGAAAGTCTGACGGTTCTGCTTGCGGTCCGTGTCATATACTGATGTAATCGGGTTTGTCAACTGAAAATCCGGGTCATAACTGTCACTCAAATCAGGAAAGTTAAACATCGGGTAGATCATAACGTTCTTCATGCGTGAGTCGGCTGAAGATACTTCACTCTTGCTTTCATTGGCACCTGCACCGTTTACTGTGGTATTGGCATAACGCATAGAGAAGTCGAGGCTGACTTTATCATTCACCTTGTGGTTAAGTTTTAAGCTTAAATTATCACGTCGGAAAGAAGACCCCAGCATGATAGCTTTGTCATTCATGTGGGCATATCCCATGTTGAATTTAGTTTTGTCCGAACCACCGCTAATTGTCAAGCTATGATTGAAGGTATTTCCTGTACGGCCGAATACTTGGTCTTGCCAGTCATTGGTTGGGGCGTTTTCATACAAGTCTGCATCTTGCCAGTTGCCGAAAAGACTGGTAAATTTGCTTTCATTACCTCTCAACAAGGCGTATTCTCTTTGCCATTTTACGTAATCAGTTGCGCTCAATGTCTCCAAGGTCTTTGCCATTTTTTTCCAGGAATAGTAGGTATTATAAGATACACTCAGTTTTCCTTCCTTTCCGCTTTTAGTCGTTACCAGGATTACACCGTTTGCACCGCGAGAACCGTAAATAGCTGTAGAAGATGCATCTTTCAGTACAGTCATATCCTCAATATCGGATGCGGGAATGTCGCTGATAGACTCTACCGGGAAACCGTCTACGATAAACAGCGGAGTATTGTCACCTGTGATAGAACCACCACCACGTACGCGAATCTTCATTTCTGCGTCAGGAGAACCTTCGGTAGTGGTGATTTGTACACCCGCCATTTTACCTTGCAAGGCTTCTGTTGCCGAAGCTACGGGAACGGCGCTCAATACTTCGGAACTAACCGTAGCAACGGAACCTGTGATATCTTTCCGTTTGGCTGTACCATAGCCGATAACAACGACTTCATCTAATGCTTTGGTGTCGTCAGACAAAGTTACGTCGATTTTGTTTTTTCCTTTGATTGCAATTTCTTGTGTCTTCATACCGATGTATGAAACAATAAGAGTGGCATTGGCAGGAACTTTGAGAGAGAAATCACCATCCAGATTGGTAATCGTACCATTGGAGGTATTTCCTTTTTCTACGATGGAAGCACCGATAATTGGATCTCCGGTTGCATCTTTCACATTACCGGTTGCGGTAATAGTCTGCGCTGATACGCTTAGCGAAAAAACTGCTAATATCATTAGCAGTAAAACTCGCATGTTTTTCATTCTTTTAGACATCATTCTTCTTTTAATATAGATTGTTAATATTATAAACATTCGGTTACTTGTAAGGCTTTGTTTGTGCAAAAATAAGTCATCGACAGCGCTATCTATGTGCAATAATTGTTTTTATCATGGGAAATATTGTTTTTCCACCTCTGAGTAACAAAAAAGCGGAAGTATTGCTATATACTTTCCGCTTTTCCTGTGTCTGTTTGGAAGTGTTATGTGTCAAAATTCTATTTCTTTGTGGGGAATAAATGATTGACCAGATTGTTCATATATACTTCCAGATTTGTGTATTCCGGACTTAAACTATACTTAGTACCATCGGCAGGGTCGTTCGGATCCAAATTATTTTTCTTTTCCCATTCATCCGGCATACCGTCACCATCGGTATCGACTAAAGTTACTTCCGATTTATATTCTGGCCATCCTCCTACATCCGATGGCTGGTCTATCATGCCGTTGGTGCTACCGTGGGAACCTTCATAAGTATAATTACCTTTGCGGGTTTCTTCTACAATGCGTTTGTCTATTATGTCACGACGATACGAAGCACCGGCATATTCGAGCACGTCTTTATATGCTTTTTTCGCAGATTGCAAGGAAGTACGTTCGGCTATATTGAAAGCTTTAGAGGACAACAACTTTTTTTCAGGTGCAAAGTCGTTCTTGATTACCAGTCCGTAGGCATTGTCTCTGTTCACTTTGTAAAGAGCTTCTTTTTGTTTATCGGTGAGTTTAGAACAAGTAGGGTCCATATAATTACCATTAAAGTAGAATATACCGTGGACACCGGCTTCATTCTTATTCGTTCCATCGTCGGCGTATGCGGTAAACAAACGTTTAAAAGAACCTTTTGTAGCGCTGAAAGGTCCCGGTTTATAATAGTTGTTAATGAAATTGTAGGAACCTCCTTCGCCGGCATAAGCTCCGTCACTACCATAATTATAGATTACATTATTGAATAAATCAACTTTTTCTTCTTCCGGTTTACCTGTATAGCGGCTTCCGCAAAGACGAGGAGTACGGTTGGTGTGATGAGCCAATAAGTTGTGATGAAAAGTTGCAGTCTGTCCTCCCCAAATGCCTCCATAGCCGTGAGCTCCTTTTTCATGAATGGAGTTGGCAAGGCTTTCGCTGATGATGCACCATTGGAGAGTGAATTTGCGATTATTATAAAAAGTGGCGCATTCATCGGTACTCCAACTCATGGAGCAGTGGTCAATGATAATATTTTGGTGGTTTTTGATGCCGTTCATAGCGTCGTCTCCTTTTTGTTTGATGTCAACTCCCATGCGTGAGCGGATAAAACGGACAATTACATTGTCGGCTTGAATGGAGAAAGTATAGTTTTTCAGGCAGATACCGTCACCTGGAGCTGTTTGTCCGGCAATGGTCAGGTCTCCATTGTTGACTCTCAGAGGTTTTTGCAGCTCTATGATTCCGTCTACTGCAAAAACGATTGTGCGAGTACCTTTTTGGTTGATAGCCCAACGGAAAGTTCCTTCGGAACCGTCATCGGCTAGTGAAGTCACTATATATACAGTACCTCCGGCACCTCCTGTTGTATACTTTCCGGCACCATCTGCTCCGGGAAAAGCTATAATTTTGTTTCGATCAGGGGTCGGATAGTCTTTCTTCTCATTATTGACACTTTTATTATCCTGTATATCAATGGATATATAGGTTGTCGCACTTACCATTATAGGTATAGTGAGTAAAATGCACAGTGCTGCCGGTAGTTTTTTATTCATGCTCTTTCTTTAGTTGATTATTGTTTTGATATGGAACTTTATTCTGATTTTCGTTTTAATGGCGTAAAGGTATGAATATTTAGGTAGCTACGTGTGTAATAATTGTTATTCGCATAGTATTTATTGTTATTTGAAACTTGTCTTTTTTTTAATTCAACCATAATTAATCAACAATAAATACAAAGTGAAAAACAAATATTGCACATGAGTATATTTCTGTTTCCATACTTTTGTGAGGTGAACTCGTTCGTAATAAAAAGGATAATCACTTTAAACTATCAGGAACATGAAAAGACTAATAAAAGGACAACTTGTTATTTGGGTTTATAAAGAAAATATATTGGGAATTATATTGTCGGCTTTCTTTTTTGGGGGAGTAGTTGCCTGTTCATCCGAACAGGCAACAGAAAAACAGTTGACAGATGAATCGGGGCTACCGGAATATCCTACCCCCGACCGTACCACCATTGTTGCTTTTCCGGGAGCTTATGGTGCAGGAAAGTATACAACAGGAGGTGCGGGAGGTACTGTATATATAGTGACTTCATTAGCTGATGATGGGGCGGTGGGTACTTTACGTCATGCTATACAGCAGAAGGGAAGACGTACAATAGTCTTTGCAGTCGGAGGAGTGATCGAATTGCAGAAACAACTAGTTATCACCAACGATGACATTACTATTGCAGGTCAAACAGCTCCGGGTAAGGGAATCTGTTTGAAGGACAATACTTTGCGGGTGAATGCCAATAATGTAATTATTCGTTTCCTCCGTTGTCGTATGGGAGATGAAAAACGAATAGAGGATGATGCGATGAATGGTTATCAGAATAATTATCTCGGAAAGCAGAATATTATTATTGACCATTGTTCCATGAGTTGGAGCACTGATGAATGTGCCTCATTTTATGGGAATACTAATTTTACAATGCAGTGGTGTATTCTCAGCGAAAGCTTGTGGCATTCGATACATGAAAAAGAGGCTCATGGTTATGGTGGAATATGGGGTGGTTCACCTGCCACATTCCATCATAATTTGTTGGCTCATCACAGTAATCGGACTCCGCGTCTTTGTGGAAGTCGTTATTCGAATCGGGCAGATGTGGAAAAGGTGGACTTATGTAATAATGTAATTTATAATTGGACTAATGAAGGTGCTTATGGAGCTCAGGGAGGTTATTACAATATTATGAACAACTATTATAAACTAGGTCCTGCTTCCGCCAAGGATAAAACTCATGCACGTTTTTTCACCGCTTATATAGATGATGGAAAGAATGCCCAAGATGCCGGAGTATTTGGTTACTTTTATGTGAATGGCAATATAATGGACAATACATGTGTGGACTTGTCAGGCGAACAGCAGAAGGAGATTGCCAGCGCCAACGCCAATAATACTTCTTCTACTGCATTCAAGGTAAAGAATGACGAAAGAACATCTTCTGACTTATTGTTGGACATGCGCATTGATATCCTTTCTGATTACAGTTTTATGCAATCTGCTACAGACGCTTACGAAACTGTGCTGGCGTATGCAGGGGCATGGACATGTGGCTGGAAGGATAATAAGTATATCATTCCGGAGCGAGATAAGATTGATAGGCGTATTGTAAGTGAAACTACTAATGGTACTTATAGTACTAATGCATCTAAAGGTGGTGGATATGGTTTGATAGACAGTCAGGTGGATACTATAGAAAAATGGGACGAATATATAACTGCAACCTCTTCTCTTGTCGATACAGACAAGGACGGTATACCGGACGGATGGGAAATAGCAAAAGGTCTAAATCCTAATGATGCGTCTGATGGGGCGAAGTATAATTTGAGTGCTGCTTATACAAATCTAGAGGTGTATCTGAATGGCCTGGTGGAGAATACTTTTCCGGCAAGTCATCCCAAATAACTGTTTTTTAATAATTAGATTTCTTAGTTCTATTTGCTTGTGAAAGCAGGTAAAACAATGAGTATTATGATAAGTTTCATCGTTTTTTATCCGGTATTCATCGGATTATTGACCGTAAATCAGCAGAAAAGCCTGTAAAAGCATAAAGAAATGGCGTATCTTTGAACCATTAATCAATTAATAATAGAAATAATGGAAGAGAAACAAAAAACTTTGTCTGCTACAGGCTTTTCCGGTAAATATCTGGTAGCTTCACTTTTTATCCTTTCGGGGATACTACTGTTTGCCCGCAATATGGGATGGATTACTGCTGAATTGTTTAGCACGATAGTATCCTGGTATTCTCTTTTTATTATATTAGGTATATATTCGATGATACGTTGCCATTTTGTAGGAGGAATAATTCTTTTGTTGATTGGTGTCTATTTCTTATTGGGTGGGCTTTCATGGTTGCCTGAGAATTCTCAGGCAATGGTCTGGCCTCTTGCTTTGATAATAGCGGGTGTTTTGTTGATTTTCAAATCCCGAAGAAGAGGGCCTTGGTCTCATAGCCATATGGCACATCATCGCAAGGAATGGATGAAACGGAGAGGTCTGGGTATGAACTTTAAAGAAGAACAGCAACAATGCGAGTCTGTCGATGGCTTTTTGCATTCGGAAAATGTTTGGGGAGCGGCACGTCATGTCGTACTTGATGAGCTATTCAAAGGAGCTATTGTTCGTACTTCGTTCGGGGGTACAGTTATTGATTTGCGTCATACCCATATTGCGTTGGGAGAAACTTATATCGATCTGGACTGTAGCTGGGGAGGAGTTGAGATTTATGTTCCTTCCGATTGGAAAGTAGTATTCAAATGTAATACTTTCTTCGGTGGCTGTGATGATAAACGTTGGCATAACGGGGATATTAACTATGAGAGCATATTAGTAGTTCGAGGTACGCTTTCTTTTGGAGGTCTGGAGATAAAAGACTAGTGTATGAAAGCACATCCAATTATAGATTACCCTTATCGTTGGATTCCGATACTGCTGCTTTTGCTGGTGTTGGTTGCGGCTCAGGTAGCATTAGTCTGCCTATACACCGGAGCTGATTACCTTCCTGCCTTGGTAGATGGGATAGCAACGATGGGTTGGTTAGCTGCCTTAGCCTATTTGGCATGGTATGTTGTCGGGCTCGTTTCGTTGTTGCAGACAGATATTATCATGATAGTGGTAGGAAGTCTGCTTTGGCTGGCAGGTTGTTTTATGGTTTGTGATAGTATGGTACGGATAGCAGGTATATCCTATATCCCTTTTACACAGACAATCCCTTTCCGGTTATTGTTCGGGTTGCCGGTTCTGATTGCGGTAACTCTTTGGTATCGTTTGATTACCGCTAAAGAAGAAGTTTTGAATCAGGAACTTGAAAAAGAACTGATTGAGCATCAGGTAGTTGAGGCACCGGTGGAAGTTCCGGCTGGATTAATTGATCGAATCACAGTGAAAGACGGTTCACGTATTCATTTGATTAAAGCGGATGAACTAATCTACATACAAGCTTGTGGTGATTATGTGATGTTAATCACTCCTTCAGGAGAATACCTGAAAGAACAAACTATGAAATATTTTGAAACGCATCTGCCGCCTGAAACATTTGTTCGTGTTCATCGTTCGACTATTGTCAACGTAACACAGATATCACGGGTTGAACTGTTCGGGAAAGAAACATATCAATTATTACTAAAAAACGGGGTTAAGCTCCGGGTAAGCCTTTCCGGTTACAGATTATTGAAAGAAAGACTGGGATTATAAAACTGATTTTATGACTGAAGATAAAACTTTCATTTATTAATCAAAAATAAGCATACATATACTATTGTTTAGTATCCTCATATAAAATCCTCTTTATATTCTGGTTAAAGAATACAAAGAGGATTATTTTATTGACGTGAGTTGCATGGGGTATGGTGAGATGAAATCATAATTGGGGAATAAATTGCACAATACTTTCACAAGTGTCCTCCCGTCAATGCCTAAAATCAAGACAAATCTAGTTAAATAGTTTCTCCTTTTGCAATATTTATTAATTTATCTTATGGTATTTATGATTATTTTAATATATTGAAGATATTTTGGGGCATCTTTTTTTACCTCGCTAATTTTTCTTATGTTTGTAGATTAAATAATGAATGAACAGTAATGAATATGTCAACTCATCCTCTATATAATGATTTTCCAACTTTTCTGCGTAAGTATTTTCCCTATAAAGTACAAAAGATTTCGTTGAACGCGGGTTTCACTTGTCCTAACCGTGACGGGACGAAAGGGTGGGGCGGTTGTACCTATTGTAATAACCAGACCTTTAATCCTGATTATTGCCGGACAGAGAAGTCGGTCACTGCTCAGTTGGAGGAAGGTAAATGTTTCTTTGCCCGTAAATATCCTGAAATGAAATATCTGGCCTATTTTCAGGCATATACTAATACATATGCAGAGTTAGAAGGATTAAAACGTAAATATGAGGAAGCGTTGGAAGTAGAAGACGTAGTGGGGTTGGTGATTGGTACTCGTCCGGATTGTATGCCGGAAGGGTTGTTGCGCTATCTGGAGGAATTGAACAAACACGCTTTTCTAATGGTAGAATACGGTATTGAGAGTACTTGTGATAGAACTTTGCAGCGCATAAACCGCGGACATACTTATGAGGATACCGTAGAAACTGTCGGGCGGACGGCTGCTTGTGGCATTCTCGTAGGCGGACATATCATTCTAGGACTTCCGGGAGAAACATCTGACGCTATGGTGGCGCAAGCGGGAATCCTGTCTGACCTTCCTTTGTCAACTCTTAAAATTCATCAGTTACAGTTGATTCGCGGGACCCGTATGGCGCACGAATATGATATAAACCCGGCGGATTTTCATCTGTTCACGGAGGTAAACGAATATATTGATCTGGTGATTGACTATGTCGAACATCTTCGTCCGGATATGGTTGTAGAACGTTTTGTCTCTCAATCTCCTAAAGATTTATTAATAGCTCCGGACTGGGGATTGAAAAATTATGAATTTGTAGTACGTTTGCAAAAAAGAATGAAAGAAAGAGGTGCTTATCAAGGGAAGAAGTACAGGGATTCGGAAAAAAGAATTATTTTTGCAGGTGATAAATTTGCCACTGAATAATTACCTGTTTTTTAGAGGAAGCTGGTGGTGAAAGTGAAATTAATAAAGTTGAAGAATGGAGAAAACAAGAATTAAAGGAAATGTCCACTACGTGGGAGTGAATGACCGTAATAAACACCGTTTTGAAGCGATGTGGCCGTTGCCTTATGGAGTTTCGTATAACTCTTATCTGATTGATGATGAAATGGTGGCATTGGTGGATACAGTAGACATCTGTTATTTTGAAGTATACCTGCGTAAAATCAAGCAAGTGATCGGTGAACGTCCTATCAATTATTTAATAATAAATCACATGGAACCGGACCATTCCGGATCTATCCGATTGATAAAACAGCATTATCCGGAGATTATTATCGTGGGTAATAAGCAGACATTCGGCATGATTGAAGGTTTCTACGGTGTGACCGGGGAACAATATCTGGTGAAGGACGGAGATTTTTTGGCTTTAGGTCGCCATAAACTGCGCTTTTACATGACCCCTATGGTGCATTGGCCGGAAACGATGATGACATTTGATGAGACTGACGGAGTTCTTTTCTCCGGCGACGGCTTCGGATGTTTCGGTACAGTAGACGGTGGCTTTCTGGATACCCGTATTAATCTGGATAAGTATTGGGGAGAAATGGTTCGTTACTATTCTAATATCGTAGGTAAATACGGAAGTCCTGTACAAAAGGCTTTGCAGAAACTTGGCGGACTTCCTATTTCTGCTATTTGTTCTACTCATGGACCGGTGTGGACAGAAAATATAGCTAGAGTGATCGGTATATATGATCGTTTGAGCCGTTATGACGCTGATGAGGGAGTAGTTATCGCATACGGAAGTATGTATGGAAATACAGAACAAATGGCTGAGGCTATTGCTGAAGAACTTTCTGCACAAGGAATCAAGAATATCGTAATGCATAATGTTGCTAAGAGCCATCCTTCCTATATTATAGCAGATATTTTCCGTTATAAGGGATTGATTATCGGTTCTCCTACATATAGCAATCAGATTTTTCCGGAGGTAGAATCATTGCTTTCAAAGATTCTGGTGCGTGAGGTGAAAGGACGTTATCTGGGGTATTTCGGTTCTTTCGCATGGGCAGGTGCTGCGGTGAAACGTATGGCAGAGTTTGCAGAAAAGAGTAAATTTGAACTGGTAGGCGATCCGGTAGAGATGAAGCAGGCGATGAGGGATATTACCTACACTCAATGCGAGAATCTGGCACATGCCATGGCAGAGCGCTTGAAGAAAGACCGTTAAAACAGTGAATAAGATTATTAATTTATTAACTAACCTATAAAACAATCGACTTATGAGACTTATTATTCAGCCGGACTATCAGTCCGTATCTCAGTGGGCTGCACATTACGTTGCTGCAAAAATAAAAGCTGCCAATCCAACCCCTGAAAAACCGTTTGTATTGGGTTGTCCTACCGGATCTTCTCCTCTGGGCATGTACAAAGCTTTGATCGATCTGAATAAGAAAGGAATCGTTTCCTTCCAGAATGTAGTAACATTCAATATGGATGAATATGTAGGACTGCCGAAAGAACATCCGGAAAGCTATTATTCTTTTATGTGGAATAACTTCTTCAGTCATATTGATATCAAGGCTGAAAATACGAATATCCTGAATGGCAATGCTCCTGACCTGGATGCAGAATGTGCACGTTACGAAGAAAAGATTAAGTCTTATGGCGGTATCGACTTGTTCATGGGTGGTATTGGTCCTGATGGACATATCGCTTTCAATGAACCGGGTTCTTCATTGACTTCACGTACTCGTCAGAAAACATTGACTACGGATACAATCATTGCTAACTCTCGTTTCTTTGACAATGATATCAATAAAGTGCCTAAAACTGCTTTGACAGTAGGCGTGGGTACTGTTCTTTCTGCCAAAGAAGTGATGATTATCGTGAATGGACACAACAAGGCCCGTGCACTGTATCATGCCGTAGAAGGTTCTATCACTCAGATGTGGACAATCAGTGCATTGCAGATGCATGAAAAAGGTATTATCGTATGTGATGATGCTGCGACTGAAGAATTGAAAGTAGGAACTTACCGTTATTTCAAGGACATTGAAGCTGGTCATTTGGATCCGGAATCTTTGATTAAATAATATAGAACAGACTCTATAAATAATGGGCTGCATCAATGTTGAATTGATAGCAGCCCATTTTGTAATGAATTCTGTCGAAGAAACTAACTTTCTTCTAACCAACCTTTTCCCTGACGAACAATTTCCGGTTCATCCTCTGTGCATTTTACTACCGTTGAAGGTTCTATTCCTCCGATACCTCCGTCAATAACTAGATCCACTATATCGCCAAACTTTTCATCGATTAGTTCGGGATCGGTTATATATTCCAGATCCTCATCTTCATCGTATGGCAAGGTGGTGGTCATTATCGGAGCGTCCAGCAGACGGGCAATTTCCCGGATAATATTGTTGTCCGGCATACGGATGCCTACCTCTTTCCGGTTACGGAAGATTTTGGGCAGTCGGTTTGTTCCGTTCAGGATGAAAGTAAACGGTCCCGGAAGATTATGTTTCATAAGTTTGAAGACGTTATTGTCCACCTTGGCATATTCGCTGATACTACTCAAGTCATAGCAGATGATAGACAGATTGTTTTTACGTGGGTCTATCTCCTTGATACGGCAGATGCGTTCGATAGCACGCTCTTTCAGTCCATGACAGCCGATAGCGTACATCGTATCAGTAGGATAAATGATAAGTCCGCCATCATTCAGAATGTCGATAATCCGTTGTAAGTCCTGCGGATTGTTATTTTTATCATATAGCTTCAGAAGCATAATCTCTTTTCCTTATTTTTTTATTTAAGTTTCTTCTTCAAGAAGTCCAATGCCTTCTCGGCCGCCTTTTCCGTTACTTTCTGTTTGATAGAATCTTTGTTGGCACTGGCAGCAGAGTCAAGTCCGAGTTTCTGGCCTAATTTGCTGATAGCCTCATCGGCTACTGCTTCCACAGCCTGATTGGCCATACTCTTGGTATCGACACTGACTTTAGGTGAAGTGAACGAACCTCCGATTCTCAAATCAAGAGTCATTAGTTTGGAGATATTACCGGCAGATGCAGGAAGTTTAATCTTTCCTGTGTAATCGATAGTCTGGTCGAGACCCGTGCTACCGGAAAGATTCAGGTTGTAGTCTCCCATTTGAATATCGAACGGTTTTGTTTCTACCCGTCCATCTTTGATGATGAAGTCCAGCGTCATATCTTTTACTTTCATCTCTTTCAGGCTAGGTTGCTTAACCGCATCAGCTATTTGATCGATAGCTTTCACACCACTTAGGCTAAGGTCGCGTGTGGAGAGGTTGCCGTCTCCCTGCATTGTATTCAATATGGGGCTCATGGCTGCGTCCAAATCCGTCAACACGTTGATACTGCCGGAGAAGTTCCCTTTCAGATTTTCAAAGATAGGAGCCATTTTCTGCACCATATCCAGTTCCTTGTAAGCTTGTGCAAAACCTATATTCGTCAGTTTGAATCCAGCTTTTAACTCAGGTTTCTTGGCATCGGCGGTGGAATAATATCCGTTCATCACAACATTTCCTCCCATAGTGCTCATAGACAGATTTTTCATGTCTACTTTACCGTCTTTGACAGTAAGCTTACCGTTCATATTGTTGAAGGACATCTTGTCAAACAGTACTTGTTTCAGATTAGCGTCCATTTGGAAGTCGATGTTGCGGGGAACTTCAACAATTCCCGTGGAACTAACGGAATCCGTAGTTGTTACATCACCGGACGAAGACATTTCTTCACCCGTAGCCGACATGAAATCGTTCAGATTGAAATAGTTGGAACGGATATTCAGACTTCCTTTCAAGGTAGTGCCTTTCAACGCATAACCGATATAGTTTTCGAACCGGCTGTCGGCAGTAATGTCATTCTTACCGATGTTGACGGTTGTTTCGCTCAACTGAAGATATTTGGGTGTAAACGTAAAGAGTGATTTCTTAATTTCTACATCCGGCATATCCTGCATTTTAAGTTTCATGTCTGTTAAACCAATCGTTCCAGCAGCCAGTATGCGGTCGTATTGTTCCTTTTCGATAGATGAAAGGCGCCCGGACATTTGCATATCAGCGTCGATTGTTCCGTTTAGTTCCATATCTCCAAGCGGATATACTTGTTTGATCATACCAAGGTTAAGAATTCCTTTTGCTTCCACTTTGAAGTCAGGATCGCTGACCGGCGTTTTCACGTAGGCAGTCAGACTGAACGGGTTACCTGCCAGGCGGAAGCTAAACGGGTTAATATCCACCGTCGTCAGGTCGATATTTCCTCCCGGATTCTGTACGTTGGCATTGATGTTAATTTGGTCTACTCCTGCCGGTAAAGCCGGATAGCGGAACATGGCATTTTTGACTTGCATATCGACATTGAACGCAGGTACGGTATCTCCTAGCAGGGTGCCTTTGGCTGTTGCGTTCAGTGTGGCGGTTCCGTCGGTTTTCAGGCTGGAAAATTCGGTGGCATAGATAGCCGGGATTAGCGAAAGGATTTCTTTGAAACCTATATCGTTGGTATTGAGTTTCAAGTCCATGTCGATAGCCGGGTCTTTCAAGGCTACCCAGCCGTCAATACCTGCCTGAATAGCGTTGAGGCGAATGGTGTTATCCTTTAATGTGTACTTGTTATTGGCCAGATCGGCGTCCACATCCATTTCAGCGGAGATGTTGGCATTCGCCAAGAAAGGAATCCCGTTCATCTTGTAAGTCAGGGATTTTGTTTCCGCTTCCAGTTTCAGTGTGGTGCGTTCACTGCCTAAGTCTCCGGCGCAGGTTGCGTTAAAGTCTTGGATGTCAGCATACATCTTTCCTTGTTGGTCATCATAAATCAGATTCATGTTTTTTATGACGAAACGTTGGAGTTTCACTTTGAAAGGGGAAGATTCTTCTTCTGCAGCGGGAGTCTCGGCAGCGGCTGTCGTATCCGGCTCCATAATGTTCCAGTTGGCACGTCCGTCCGGCAACACAATGGCATGCAGCTTTGTGTCTTCGATGAATATTTTGGAAATATCGTAACCGCTATCTCCGAAAAGAGAGAATAAGTTGATGGCGGCAGTAACTTCTCCGGCTTGTACAAGGGTATCATTGGCAAATTCACCAGTGCCTTTTAGCCAGAAATCTTCGAGAGTGACAGAAGCCTGTGGAAAGTTGCGGAACAGGCTAATGTTAAGTTTCTTAAAGTCAAATTGCGCATTGAGCATCTTGTTGCCTTCTGTTTTTACAATATCGGCTATCTTACCTTGGAAGGCGAAAGGAAGAAGGAGCATTAGAATGATAATTACTCCTACGGTGATAGCTGCGATTTTCAAACCTTTTTTCATTTGCTTCTATTTTAAGAGTCTGATAATATGTAAGGAACAAAACTAATAAAACTTTTTGATAATAAGGGATAAAAGAGATTTTTTTAGGGATTCTTATTTTAAAATTAGGGGAATCCAAAGCACGGAATTATGGCAGGGAGTGGTTGAGGCAATGGCTCTTCAAGGGTTGTAGTGGAGGAGATTCGTTCTTCGGTGAGCAACGGTCTCTTTCTCGGTGAGGAACAGTGTATTGGTCAGTGAGGGAAAAACGGTCGGTTCCCGTTTCCTCCCTTTTGTATATATTTATTGTTTTTTCTTTTTCTTCAGTTCCTCTGCAATTCTCCATTGTAACGCAGCTTCCACTTCCTTTCCGGCTTTCAGCAAAGCGTCTCCAAAAAGTTCGTGTGCACCGGCGTGTTCCGGTTTCAGACTTGTAGCCTTATCCAGATCGGCGATTGCACCTTCTGTGTTTTCTGTTTTCAACCGGAGTTTTCCCCGGTTATAGACAGCTTTAAAATTTGCCGGATGAAGGTTTACTGCGGTATTAAAGCAATTTTCAGCGTCGAAATAATCTTTATTATTGAATAAAGTAATTCCTTTACGTATCCATGCGTCTATGTAGTTTGGATCGAGGCTGAGCGCTTTATCGTAGTTGGCAAGGGCAGCACGTATATCATGTGCTTGGGTGATACATTCGTTTCCCATTAACAGATACTCATGGGCGTATTGGCGTAGGCGTTCCTGTTGTTCCCGCATCTGTTCCTTGAGCTTTTTATTCTGTTCTTTCAGGGTGTTGATAATGCCGAGTTTTCGGCGAATCAGGCGGCGGGGAACAGGTTTTTCAATATCATAGCGGGAATGGATGGCACGGAAGAATTGTTCCAGACATTCCTCCATATCACCTTTATTGAAAGCGCGGGCGGCTGCGGCATATTGCACATCGGCCTGTGCCTGTTTCAATGCCTTGTCAATAGCTTGCCGGTTATTAAATCGTCCGGCGAAGTTGACGATTTCCGGACGGACGAAAATATCTGCCCGGTTAATAGGCTTTTTGAGTTGGATACCATCCAGAGAAGTACAACGGCTGAGTGCGACATACGCTTGTCCACCGGCAAATACTCCTCCAGTGAAGTCGATTACCACCCGGCTGAAAGTCAGGCCCTGGCTCTTATGAACTGTAATTGCCCAAGCCAACCGGATAGGATATTGAGTGAAACTACCTAATACTTCTTCCTCGATCTCTTTCGTTTTTTCGTTGTAGCGATAACGGATATTGCGCCATGAATCCCGTTTAACGTCACATTCTTTCCCGTCATCAGTGATAACGTATATCGTTTCTTCTTCTTCATCAATACCGGCAATGACGCCAATAGTGCCATTTACCCAACGACGGTCAAAGTCATTCTTGATAAAGATAATTTGTGCACCGGGTTTTAGCACTAGCTCTTGTGAGGTGGGTAAACTGCTTTCGGGAAAATCTCCTTCGATAACTCCTTCAAAAGTAATCGATTCTCCCGGAAGCTCGGCCAGTTTTTTTTCGTTGATTGAATCTACCGTATCTCTTCGGGTAGCAAGCGTGATATACATATCCGCTTCTGATTCTTCAATCTGGCTTCCATATCGGGTATTCAACAGTTGGAGGTCGGCTGCTCCGGCAGTATTAGTACGAATGTGGTCAAGTACACCGACAAAAACCGGATCAGTCTGCCGGTAAACCTTTTGCAGTTCGATAGAAACTAAATCTATCTGACCGAATACTCTTGCTGAGAAAAAGTAAGGAGTAGGATAGAAACGGTTCAGTATTTCCCGTTCATCATTCTTCACGACAGGTTCCAATTGGAAAACGTCGCCTACCAATAGTAACTGTTTTCCGCCGAAAGGTTCGCGCAGATTATGAGAATATACCCGTAAGATGCGGTCGATTGCATCAATGATATCCGCCCGTACCATGGAAATTTCGTCAATGATGATCAGCTCTATCTGTTCCAATAACTTGCGGTGCGGCTTCGTATATTTGAAGAACTCATGGATACGGCCGCGTTGCAGACTTAAATTGGGATCGTCCGGCAATAGCGGATAAAAAGGGAGTTTGAAGAAACTATGCATCGTACTTCCTCCGGCATTGATTGCAGCAATTCCGGTCGGAGCAAGTACAACATATTTCTTTTTGGTATGCTCGCAGACATAACGCAGAAATGTAGATTTTCCCGTACCCGCTTTCCCGGTCAGAAAGACCGACTGTCGGGTGTACTGAATCAGATTCAGTGCATCCTGAAATGCAGCATTGTCAGTGTCTACGCTCATCTTCGTATTTGCTTGTCTCAAATAATTCCGAAATGTTTCATTGCTTTGCTGATTCCGTCTTCGTCAATCGGAGCCGTCACATAGTCGGCGGCAGCTTTCACATCCTCTTTGGCTTGTCCCATGGCAATTCCGATAGCAGCATGGCGAAGCATACTGATGTCATTGCCTCCGTCACCGAATGCCATAGTCTCTTCCAGTTTCATATCGAAGTAACGGATGATTTCGTCAATGCCTTTCTGCTTGGTATCCCCTTTGGCCGTAATATCGGCAAATGCCGGGAACCAACGCCCTACTTCACAAGTAGGGATAGACGGGCGGATCTCCTTTTCTTCTTCTTCCGTGATGAAAGGTGTCATCTGGATCACCTCCTTGCTTGTTGCTTCCTCGAACGAAACAGTCGGAATAACATTCACGTGCAGGAAATCATAGAATATCTTTTTTACCATGTCGTTAGGCTGGCAAACGGATATGTTGTGTTCCTCCACAAAGATACACGGTACTCCTTTTTTCTCGCAGAAAGCAGCCATTGCTTTTACTTCCTCCTGTGGAATAGCGCTTTTGTAAATAACTTGTTCTCCGACAAAACAATAGGCTCCGTTCATGGTTATATATCCATCAATGAGATTTCTGTCTTGCAATTCGGAAAGGTTGTTGATAATGGCTTTCGGGCGTCCGGTAGCGATAAATATTTTGAGCCCTTTTGCGTGGGCTGCCTCCAATGCCTCAATGGTAGAAGGCGGGATACGGTGAGTTTCAAAACTGACCAGCGTTCCGTCTATGTCAAAAAATAGAGCTTTCGTCATAAATTCCTTTTTGAATTGAGTACAAATGTACTACTTTTATTCCAAAAGTTAAAATATAACCAGATATTTTATGTATAATTCTGATAATCAGTTGTTTGTTCGGATTGTGTTACCTTTAATCCTGAAAAATAACCATAATAATTAACCCTGAAAATTAATCATTATGCTGAATTATGAGTAAATATTTTTTTTGATTTTAGACCGGATTTTAATCTGTTTAATTCGGATACAAAGAGAGCGACTACAATCTATTATACTGTAGTTTATTTTATCTGTAGTATGGTATATGATGGTCTAAGATGGAAATTGTTGCAATAAAAAACAAAAAAAACATGTTTAAACGTTTTTAATACTATATTTTTTCTAATTTTGTGGCTTTCTGCCCAAGGAGTGTATAAATTGGACAGTAGGCCCTTTTTGTGGGGAAATATTGAGTGGGAAATATTTAGTGGGAAATAAATGATGGTATATGTGATGAGAAATGGTCGCAGGGTAATAGTTGCGTTATCATTTCTGTTATTATGTTGTGGTGTACATGTGCACGCACAACGGGTGGCTGTGAAGACAAATGCATTGGGTTGGCTGACCGCCAGTCCGAATGTAGAAGCAGAATTTGTATTGGGTAGTCATGTCTCCTTGAACATAGGGATTGCTGCGAATCCAATCAGTACAGACAACTTTAAAACGACTTTCACGCATTTTCAGCCTGAAGTTCGTTACTGGCTAAATCGTCCGATGGTGAGCCATTTTCTTGGAATCACCGCTTTCGTGAATAATTTTAATATGATGGTAAAAGATGTGCATCACAAAGGTGATGCATACGCCGCCGGTTTGACCTATGGATATGTATGGGTGCTGGGCGATCATTGGAATATCGAAGCAACTGCCGGAGTGGGTGTGTTGCGTTACCGTCAGTTCAAGTATGATAAGGGTATTCCGAAACCGGATGCGGTCAACGATAGTAAGACCACCATTGCACCTGTTAAACTGGGGGTATCCTTTGTGTATATTATTCGATAACGAACATTAGCTAGTCAGAAAAGAGAATGAAAATCAATTTGAAACGTGATAGATTAACAGGTATACTTCTCGTGGCGATGATGTTCGTCGGCATGAATGTATCCGCCCAACGGATCCGTGTGCAGGGGCATATCACAAACCCGCAGGGAAAAAGTGTTCCGAATGTGAATGTGCTGAATCCGGTCAATGACGAACGTATAGAAATGTCCGACGAGGATGGCCGTTACAGTGTCTTAGTTGAGAAAAACGGCTCGTTGAAGTTTACATGTGTCGGTTATGAAGACAAAACAGTGAAGGTGGCAGGAAAGCAAATTTTGAATGTAGTATTGAAAGATGCCGTCATCGAGCTGAACGAAGTAACGATTACTTCCAAAGTGAAGGACAAAGTGATTCCGGAACCTACGGACATCGAAATCAAGGGTAATTATTTCCATCTGAAAACCCGTGTCCCGGTGCCTAAGGAGATGTTTAACTCGCATCGTCGCTTGGTATTGCAGCCTTCCATTTATGATGTGACACTGAAAAAGCGTCTGTTGATGCGTCCTGTTGTATTCGACGGGGATACTTATAATACAACGCAAAATCGAATGTACGATTATGATATAGATAAAGACCCTTTACATGATTACATCCGTGTGAAAACGACTTCTTCACGCAAGGGGGATATTATTGCTTACCATGATTCTATCTATATAGAATATCTGCAACATGACTACCGTGCAGATGTGCATTTGGCAATGGAGAATTACAGGAATATCATTTATCGTGACTCTTTCTCCATTGCACGCGGAACGGTCAACCCACTTCGTTTTTTGGAGTATAAATTCTCCGCTTTCAGCCTGACGGATGAGAAATATCTTCCGAAACCTGTGATGCAGTTGCGGGATACGAAAGGCGAGGTAAACTTGACCTTTTTGGTAGGTAAAGCCGACCTGGATGATAAGAATCCACAGAATCAAGTGGAACTAAACCGATTGAATCAGGAATTACGTAGTATTGAGACGAACCCGGATGCCTCTTTGAAGAGTTTTCATATTACGGGGGTGGCTTCGCCGGACGGTTCTTACGAGACGAATCTTCGTCTGGCAAAATTGCGTACGGATAAAGCCCTGGGACGTATACTGGCACAACTGGACCCGGAAACACGTAAACTGTTGGAAGTGAAATCGGATGCATCGGTTGCCTCCTGGAAGGAGGTAGCAGAATTGCTGAAAAAAAACTCCAAGCCGGAACTAGCTAAAGAAGTAGAGGATTTAATCAAACAATACGCAGCTACTCCTCATCGATTGAATGGGGTCTTGAAATCGAAACCTTTCTACAAGGAACTTGCGGCTACTTATTTGCCTAAATTGAGAAAGGTGCAATATACCTATGGTTATTCAATTTTCCGCTCTTTAACGGACTACGAGATTAGAGAACTTTACAGAAAGAATCCGAAGGAACTTACCCGTTTCGAATATTACCGTATGATTACGACGGCAAAAACTCCCGACGAGAGGGAAAAGTATTGTAGGGAGGCTCTTGAACTTTATGGTAACTTTACGTATGCAGCCAATGAACTGGCAGTAGTAATGATACAGAAAGATACTCCGGATTCAAATATTCTCGAACCGTTTGTCAGTAAATCGGCACCGGTGGAGTTATTATCCAATCAGGCTATTGCCTTGCTGCATGAAGGCAAATATACAAAAGCAGATTCAGTCTTGACATTGGTTCCCGAAGAAGCGGTTTCTGAAGATTTGCAGGCCATCGTTCAGGCATTGGCCGGTTATTATAATGATGCTTTCGAGAAGGTGGCGGCTACTAGTCCTTTCAATGAGGTGGTGATGCTATTGGCAATGAAGAAAAATCAGGAGGCATGGGATAAGATTTCCACCATGGAGGTAGAGACCGCCCGCGAATATTATATAAAAGCGATTGCCGCCAACCGCCTGGAGAAAATAGGTGATGCGATTATGAGCATTGAGAAGGCCCTTGAACTTGATCCTTCCTTATTGGAAGTAGCGAAGGTGGATGGTGATATTATTGACTTGCTGCCAGAAGAGCAGAAAATTAAATAATGATATATACAACAAGAGTAAACGATGAATATCTTCAGAATCAACAATAAATATGTAGCAGTGGCAATCTTCCTGATGCTTGCTGTTACCTTACGGGCACAGGATTATGGTGCATTGCAATATATGTTACAGAAACGCCCTGCAAATGAAAAGTTCGAGAGTAATAGATTCAATGAACATCTCTTTTTCTCTGCCGGAATAGGACCATACAGCTTGTTAACAAGTGGAGATAGTCAGGATGGAATGGGAATGACCGCCCATCTCTTTATGGGAAAGTGGATTACTCCGGTTCACGGACTTCGGATAGGGGTGAATTTGGGTTATCTGTCGTCGGGTATCTACGATTCTAAAATAAAAATGGGTGGCGGCAGCCTGGACTATTTGTTGAATATGTCCTCCCTGGCATACGGATACAATGCAAATCGTTGTTTTGAGTTAGTAGGGATTGCAGGTATAGAAGCCGGTTATTCTAAGGTGGGTGACAATAGCGATCGTTCCGAAAAGTATCCGGATTTGAAAGGTGGCGGTCAGCTTTATTATGGTGCTCATCTCGGTTTACAGGGAAATGTACGTCTTTCTTCTACATTGGATTTGTTTGTAGAGCCACGGATCGGATGGTATAATGACAGTTTTGCGTATACGGAAAATTGGAGAAACTATAAAATGGCTGGTTCAGTTCTGGTAGGTCTGACCTATATGCCTGGTGCTCCAATGGGAACTAAGATACATTTCGATGGTTTCGATAATAGCTCCTTCCTGAATCATATGTTTATCTCTTTATCCGGTGGTATCAGTACACTGAAAGTTCCGGGAATCAAGAATACGATTAAAGGATTAGGTCCCCAGTTCTCTGCCGGAATCGGTAAATGGTTCAGTCCTTCTTCCGGTCTGCGTTTGTCCGGGACAGTTGGGGTTTCGGACACCCCTTCGGGCAGCGCAAGCGGTTACTTTAAACATGTCGATCTGCATGCTGACTATCTGTTGAATATCAATAATGTTCTTTGGGGATATGATGAAGACAGAATATTTAGTCTGATCGGTATTGCCGGAGTTAATCTGGCAGGTACGAAAGGAGTGGATAAAACCGCCAAGTATGCTCCGGGAATAGGAGTCGGTGTGCAGGGAAGTTTCCGTATCAACCGTTCTGTGGATTTATTTATAGAACCTCGCCTCAATGTGTATAGTAAGAGATATGCAGGAGGTCGCGGAGTAGGTCGCAATACAGATCAGCTCAGAGAGTTGAATTTTGGCTTGACTTATCATACGATTGACCGTGCGGCACGTCCGAAGAACAGATTCTCAAGCAATCACATCGCAGACAATCTGTTTATGACTTCGGGAATTGGTGTGCAAATGTTCTTGAATAAGACGAACCTTGAAAACCTTGGTTCTTTAGGTCCGCAGGCTTCTGTTTCTATAGGTAAGTGGTTGAGCCCTTATTCCGGTTTGCGCCTCGTGGGTACAGGTGGATTTTTTACGAACTATGTAGTTCCAGGAAGTGTTAAAGCGGGCAAACTTAGACATGCCAGCGTCAGTGGCAGTCTTGATTACTTGTGGGGCATAATGTCTACCATGAGTGGATACAATCCCGATCGTATCTTTGATTTAATAGGTTCGGTAGGTATCAACCTTGCTTATACTTCCAAATCAGACCATAAATTCCAACCGGGTGTTAATGCAAGCATACAGGGATTATGGCATGTGAATGATTTTCTCGGTTTGTACATTGAACCGCAGATTCGCTTTTATGGAGATAAATTTATTGAAGGTAATCTGGGCTTTATGCAGAAAGACGTGATGGTAGGAGTCAATGCAGGTTTTCACTATCGCTTTGTTCCTTATTCAAAAACAGCCAATCGTAGCGTGTTTGGTCTGGATGACAAGCGTTACTTCATTTCCGGTGCACTTGGATTGGGTAGCTTGCTTGTAGCCAACAAAGACTTGGTGAAGAATGCAGGTGTAGAAGCAAAGGGAAGCATTGGTAAATGGTACACTCCGTTATCTGCATGGCGGGCAAATGGAACAATTATGTACAAGGCCAAAACGTCGTCAAAGATGAATCTCCATTATGCTGGTTTGGGTATGGATTATATGATAAGTCTGGCCACATTGGCAAAAGGATACAGCCCCAATCATGTGATAGATGTTGTTCCTTTTGTGGGAGTTACGGCCGGACTGGTACGCCGTTATGGTAAGTTCCGAGCAGTGCCGGGACTGGATGCTGGTGTGCAGGTAAAACTGAAGGTGGCTTCTTCTTTGTATCTGTACGCCGAACCTAAAATCGGTATCCGTACCGATACATACGATGGCTCCGAACAGGGAAGACCTGACCGTGTAACTTCCATGGTAGGTGGATTATTATACAGATTCAAAATGCCTACTTTTCAGTAAGAAAGAACTTTAATTTCTAGGTAAATCTCCTTTATTGTTCGTAATAGTCAATAAAGGAGATTTTTACATTGGTTATTTCTTCTATATTTTCCGTTATCAGTTTGTTAACTTGGGTGGAATAGAAAGTGTAATGAATAATAATTTTTCCCTTTTTCGAACTATACAATTCAATGGAAATCTCTATTTTTGTTCCCGGTTAGCAAAATGGGTTAAGTTCTGATTTAATTCTATGTAAGTGATTAATAATCAGTATTAATTATAAATATGCTACTTCTGTTTCACATAATATAAAAAAACATCATGCAGTATGAACTATAATTTTGATGAAATAATAAACCGTAAAGGTACGGATTCCGTAAAATGGGATGCCGTGGAAGGTCGTTGGGGACGCAATGACCTGATTCCGATGTGGGTGGCCGATATGGATTTCCGTACGGCTCCTTTTGTGATAGATGCTTTGAAGAAACGTTTGGAACACGAAGTGCTCGGATATACTTTTGCCTGCAAGGAATGGGCGGAGTCTATCATTAACTGGCTGAAAGAACGCCACGGGTGGACGATTAGCGAAGATATGCTGACATTTACTCCCGGCATTGTGCGTGGATTGGCTTTTGCCATCCATTGTTTCACGGAGAAAGGAGATAAAGTAATGGTCATGCCTCCTGTTTATCATCCTTTCTTTCTGGTAACACAGAAGAATGAGCGCGAAGTCGTGTTCAGTCCGCTGATATTGAAAGATGGCCAGTATCATATAGACTTCAACCGTTTCCGCAAAGATGTGCAAGGATGTAAACTGTTGGTTTTGAGCAATCCTCATAACCCGGGCGGACGTGTATGGACGAAAGAGGAACTTTCTCAAATCGCTGATATCTGTTATGAAAGCGGCACATTGGTTATTTCTGACGAGATTCATGCCGATTTGACCTTACCTCCTTACAAGCATTCCACCTTTGCTTTGATTTCAGAAAAAGCACGGATGAATTCACTTGTCTTTATGTCTCCGAGTAAAGCATTCAATATGCCGGGGCTGGCAAGTTCTTATGCAATTATTGAGAATGACGAACTTCGTCACCGTTTTCAGACCTATATGGAAGCAAGCGAGTTCAGTGAAGGGCATTTGTTTGCTTATCTTAGTGTGGCTGCCGCTTACAGTCACGGAACAGAATGGCTGGACCAGGTCATTGCCTATATACAGGGAAACATTGATTACACCGAACACTATCTGAAAGAACAGGTTCCCACTATCAAGATGATCCGTCCGCAAGCTTCTTATCTAATCTTTCTTGATTGCCGCGAATTAGGATTGAACCGGGAAGAACTGAATCGTCTGTTTGTGGAAGATGCTCATCTGGCTCTGAATGAGGGCACTACCTTTGGCAAAGAAGGCGAAGGTTTTATGCGATTGAATATTGCTTGTCCGCGTGCTACATTAGAACAGGCCTTGAAACAGTTAACGCAGGCGGTTAATAATAGATAGGATTATAAAGTTATAATCCGGTTATGATATTTTCAAAGTATTCTCTCCGTTATGAGAGAATCTCATTGCGACAAGAATAAAATTTGTCGCAATGGATTGCAAAAAAAACGTCTTATGGGCAGGAAACTCTTGACAAAGCCTTTTTGATTTTGTATATTTGTAGATCCAACTATCAATGGATAAAGGAAAAATTTAAAAATAATGAAAAATAAAATAGTGCAATATTATAACAATATAATAGTAGTTTCTTGCAGTAGTTAAGCTGTGAGGGGGGGCGTATAAACTAAAGGCTGCGAATCTTTATAGGGTTTGTAGCCTTTTTTGTTGCAAAAAATCATATTTCTATCCTTGATTTCGGAATTTATAGTTTATAATAAACTTGGATACCGTTTATAATAAACTCTTCAATAGTTTATTAAAAACGAAGAGATTGTTTTAATGAGAAGAGTCTGCTTTTTTCTTTTTTGTTATGGAATGAGATGTCCTTTATGGGAGATTTATAATGAAAAGTAAATGATGCAGATATGAATGTAATAGATTTGCATCTTTTTAGTATATATTTTTATTGATTAAATTAACGATATTTGATGTTTGCTTAAAAAAGAAGTGTATATTTGCAAATTATAAATAATTGTAATCTGGATCGTTTCAAAATGACCAAGCAATGTCGATAAAACCTGATATAAACCTGACGGTAGATGAGGATATAGTGCTATGGCATTCTATCAGTAGAGGAGATAAGAAAGCCTTCGATGACTTTTTTATGAAGTACTATACCTTATTATATGGGTATGGCCGTTATTATGTGTCAGCAGAAGACGCCAAAGAAGTGTTACAGGAATTGATGATGTGGCTATGGGAAAACAGGACGACTTTTGTGCCGGATACTACTTCCTCTTCTTTACGACAATATCTGATTACTTCTGTCAAACGTAGGTGCTTTAATATACTTCGGAGACAAGAAAAGGAAATGCTTGAAGAATCATCGTGGTTTGAGCAAGAGCAGGATGCTTTTTATGAGTTTATAGATTTATCCGTTGTCAATGAACTGCAATCACTTATCCAAGAGGCTATTGACGAATTACCGCCTTCCTACCATCAGGCTTTCGCTATGCATCGCTTTCAAAACAAAACCCGTCAAGAGATAGCCGAAGCATTGCAAGTGTCCATTAAGACTGTTGATTACCGCATTCAGCAGTCTCTCAAAATTCTGCGGGAGAGATTGAAAGATTATCTTCCCATATTGGTTATTTACGGTTTTATGTTATAATCTCCCTCCCTTCTTTTTTTCATCTGCTAAGTTTTTTATCGAACAGCAATAAAAAAATCATTTTTTGTTTAGTACATCCTCCGGTTTCTGTGTATTGTATATGTAGGCGGGTAATAAAACGTTTACGATGTCAATTATGCAAGAACAGAAAATGATAGATGAATCTTTGCTACTCCGCTATTTTGAAAAAGAGGTCAGCGAAGAAGAGAAACAAAAAGTAGAGGAGTGGATACGCAGTTCCGAGGCCAATAGCCGTATGGCTAAGCAAGTGGCACAGATCTTTGTAGCTACACGTCTGCTTCATAACTCGAAAGAGGCATCCCCTCAGCAGGCGTTACAGAATTTCTGGAGACAAGTGGAACGGCGGAAACACAAACGCATTTGGCGATATATAGGAAAGGTTGCTGCCATATTAGCTCTCCCCGTTCTTATTCTGACTACTATTTATTGGTTTTCAGATAACAGTGATGGAAATGATGCCATTGTGTGGATGGAAGCTCGCGGAAATGACAGTGAAGTTTGTACTGTGCTTTTGCCGGACAGCAGTACGGTTTATTTAAATTCTCAAGCGAAACTAAAGTATCCCACTCACTTTGCTAAGGAACGCAGGGTGTATTTAGATGGAGAAGCCTACTTCGTGGTGCGTAAGCAAAATGGTAAACGTTTCATTGTTCATACTGTTTCAGAGGCTGAAGTTGAAGTGTTGGGAACAGAATTTAATGTCAAGACTAACAGGCAAGGAGCAAGTACGACACTGGTTAGCGGGGCGGTTAAGTTTATTAGCCGAACGGCTGATAAAAAAGAAAGAGCTGTGTTGATACAGCCGGGACAAAAGATTTCTTATGATGCTGAAACGGGGAAATCTAAAGTGGAGGAAGTTGATATAGAAAGAGAAATAGGATGGAAAGACGGAAAAATTGTTCTTGAAGATTGTCCGCTTCAAGAAGCGCTTGATATCTTATCTAAAAAATACCACGTGACATTCCGTATTATCAATGACGAATTGCAAAATAGTCGTTTCACCGGCACAATTAAAAATCAGGGGGTGGAACAGATTATAAAGAATCTTTCTATTTCTTGTCGGTTTAATTATCGTATTGTAAAGAATAATAGTCCGGGAAACGACGGAGCTAAAGCAACAATAGAATTATATTAATCATCTTAATTATTGACGTACTATGAAAGCACCAACTTGAAAAAAGAAACAAAAAAATATAGAAAAGCACTGCCATGCTTTTCTATATTGAAAAAACGAGATCGCTTGTCTGCCAACAAGCAACAATCATTTTTTACCAATCTTAAATCACATTTTAAAGTTATGTATTTATGTAATTACAACCAAAAAAATGTCCGAAAAAATACTTTTTTATGGGCAATTGGTAAAATCCCTTTGTTTATGAGGTTCTTTATTATGTTTATGTTCATGTCCATTGGGATTTCGTATGCTGAGACCGTTCATTCTCAAAATGCGGCTATGGAATTCCGTTTTCAGGATGTGACTATTGAAAAAGCACTCAAGGAAATCGAAAAAAAAACGGGGTACAATTTCTTTTATAATACGAAAGATTTTAACGTTAAGCGGAAGATTTCTTTTTCTGCTAAAGGAATGAATTTGTCCGAAGTTCTTAATGGAATATTTGCGAATTCTCAGGTGGATTATGTGATAAATGGCACAGATATCGTGTTGAAGCGGAGAGAAGAAGTAAGTAATGTAAGCAATGAGAAATACCAGATTAAGGGTTCTGTCCGGGATGGAAATGGAGAACCTGTTATCGGTGCGTCCGTAGTTTTGAAGGGACATACTGAGACCGGTGTCATCACTGATATTGATGGCAACTTCGTGTTGACAGTACCTGCTAAGAAAGTGACATTGAGTATCTCTTATATAGGATATGATCCGGTCAATGTGGAAGCTACGGTAGGCACGTTTGTTAAGGTAGTCATGAAGGAATCTTCACAAACGTTGAATGAAGTGGTCGTAGTAGGCTATGGTACGCAAAAGAAAGAATCAGTAGTTGGTTCGGTACAGATGGTGAAGCCTGACGAACTGAAAGTTCCCAGTTCCCAGTTGTCTACAGGTTTTGCCGGACGTTTGGCTGGTGTGGTTGCCGTACAGCGTTCCGGTGAACCGGGGGCTGATGGGGCCGACTTTTGGATTCGCGGTATTTCTACTTTCAATGGCACAAGGAGTCCATTGATTATCATTGATGGTGTGCAAGCTTCGAGCGGTGACTTGAATGCTATCGATCCGGAAGTTATTGAGAGTTTCTCCGTGTTGAAAGATGCAACGGCTACAGCGCTTTATGGTTCACGTGGTGCAAACGGTGTGATGATTGTCAAAACCAAATCGGGACGTGAAAGTGACAAAGCTATCGTTAATATTCGTTTAGAAAACGCGTATTCCACCCATACCAAAACGCCGAAGTTTGTTGATGGTGTGCGTTATATGGAGATGTACAATGAAGCCGTGTTGACACGTGGTACAGGTGAGGTGCTTTATTCCGACAATAAGATTGCCGGTACAAGGGCAGGATTGGATCCGCTTATTTATCCTAACGTGAATTGGTATGATGAATTGTTCCGTAGCGGGGCTATGAATCAAAATATCAATGTTACTATTCGCGGTGGTTCCAAAAAATTAGATTATTTTAGCAGTGTGTCTGTCAACCATGATAGTGGTGTGTTGCGTAATACCGATGATTTTAGTTATAAAAATAACCTCAACATCATGCGATATGTGTTCCAAAATAACTTCAATCTGAATTTATCTAAATCAAGTAAACTGTCGTTGAACTTGAATGTGCAACTGAGGGACTATTCTGGTCCTACCTCTAATACGAGTGATCTGTTTGGTATGGTTATGGAATCCAATCCGGTTGATTTTCCGGTACGTTTCCCGGATGACCCAAATGTGGATTACATTCGTTGGGGTGGAAAATCCGGTGGTAAATATAATAGTGGCTTCCGTAATCCATACGCTGAAATGGCAAGAGGATATCAGTCACAATTTGAAAGTACAGTTATGGCCAACCTGAAATTTGAGCAAAAACTTGATTTCATTACCGAAGGCCTTTCTGCAGAAGCTTTGTTCTCGTTCAAAAACTGGAGTAGTACTAACACCGATCGTTCGGCCGGTTACAATCAGTTTCAGGTAATAAACTATAATACTGACAATTTATCGGACTACACGTTGAATCGAATTGGTTCTGAACAAAGTACTGTATTGCAGACCTCGAATAAATCGAGTGGTGACCGTCGACTCTATATTCAGGCAATGATTAATTATAATCGTACGTTCAATACGGTGCACAATGTATCCGGAATGTTCCTCTACAATCAAGACCAATACAACGGTAACGCTCCTGAGGATCTCATTGAGTCGCTTCCGCAACGCAAGCAAGGATTTGCCGGTCGCGTCACTTATGCTTATGATTACCGCTATATGGCTGAATTGAACTTCGGATACAATGGTAGCGAGAACTTTGCTAAAGGAAACCGTTTTGGTTTCTTCCCTTCCGTGGCAATAGGATACAATATCAGTCGTGAAAAGTTCTTTGAAAAGTTCTCTGATGTGGTGAGTAATTTGAAACTGCGTGCATCTTGGGGACTTGTAGGTAATGACCAAATTGGAGGTGAACGTTACATTTATCTTTCAAACATAGAGTTGGAAAACGGTGATTTGGGATATACAACAGGCCGAGATCAAAACATTTCAAAAAATGGTCCGAAATATATCCGTTATGCCAACAATGATATTACATGGGAAGTAGGTAGCAAATGGAACTTTGGTATCGACTTGGGTATCAAGAATGAACTGAACATAACGTTCGATATCTTCAAGGAAATACGTAATGATATCTTTATGGAGCGTCAACAGATTCCGGACTACTGGGGTACGAATGGAAAGGATAAATGGATGAACCTTGCGACAAAAATGTATGGTAATCTTGGTAAAGTGGAAAATAAGGGACTTGATTTCTCTATCGACTATGTGAAGAGGTTCAATAACGATTTCGATATGTCATTCAAGGGAACATTTACGTATGCCCATAACAAAGTGCTTGAATATGACGAGCCGGATTTCCAGAAATATCCCAATATCTCACGTGTGGGACATTCTGTTGACCAACAGCTTTTGTACATTGCCGAACGTCTCTTTATCGATGATTCCGAGGTGCAACGTAATCCGAAACAAAACCTTGGAGGCTGGGTGAGCGGAGGTGATATCAAATACAAGAACTTGCCGGACGTAAACGGTAATTATGATAATGTTATCGATTCAAACGACCGTCAATATACAGGTATGCCGACAACTCCTGAAATAGTATATGGTTTCGGTCCTTCATTCCGTTACAAGAAGTTTGATTTCTCTTTCTTCTTTCAAGGTGCAGCTCGTGTGTCTATTATGATGAATGGTATCCATCCTTTTGGTGCTGAAGGTATACGTAATGTATTGCAGTTCATAGCTGATGACTATTGGAGTGAAACTAACCAAAATATCTATGCTGAATATCCGCGTCTCAGTAAACGTGACAATGAAAACAATACAAAAGCATCTACATACTGGCAACGTAACGGTGCATTCCTTAAGTTGAAAAACTTAGAGGTCGGATTCAACCATAAGTTTTTCCGTGTTTATCTGAGAGGATCTAACTTGTTGACATTCTCTCCATTCAAATATTGGGATCCTGAAATGGGAAGCGGTAGTGGATTGTCTTATCCGACTCAACGAGTGTTTAATGTGGGTGTTCAATTTTCAATCAATAAATAAACCGGATTTATGAAAAACAAACTATACCAAGCTCTATTGCTTATTTTTCTGGTAGCAGGGATAAGTTCTTGCGACTATTTGGACATCGTTCCTGATGAACGTCCGACTGAGGAAGCTGCATTTAAAGATAAAAATGCAGCTGAACGCTATTTGTATTCTTGTTATGCTTTTATGCCCAAAGAACGCAGGGGGTGCTATTTATATCAAGGAGGTGATTGTCTTACCGATTATGACCGGAAATTTCTTGAGGGAACCCATACCGCGGCCAATATAGGTGAGTTCGCGTATTGGAGTCGTATGTATGCCGGTATACGTCGTTGTTATACGCTGATAAACAATGTCGATGCTGTACCACGTATGGAAGAAGAACTGAAAATCATATATAAGGCAGAAGCTAATTTTTTGATTGCGTATTATCACTTCATGTTACTACGTGCATATGGTCCGATTATCATTATGGATCACGAGGTTAGTGTAAGTAGCACGGAGAAACTGAAGCGAAGTCCGTTTGACGTATGCGTAAAATGGATTGCCGACAAGTATGACGAAGCTTGCAACAACGGATTGCTTGCCGTTCAATCATCATCCTACTATGGCAGAGCTACACAACTGGCTGCCAAAGCACTGAAAGCAAGGCTTTATTTGTATGCGGCGTCTCCTCTTTTCAATGGCAATAGTTTTTATGCCAACTCATCTCTTTACGATCCGGAGACAAATGAGCCATTGATGCCGTTGGATTATAATCCATCTAAATGGAATACTGCGCTTACGGCTTGTCAAGAAGCGTTGACGCTGGCGGATGAACAGAAATACACCCAGTTTCAGATTGCTAATGAAAGCGAAATTCCTGAAGAATGTTGGCCCAAGGATTTAATCCAATATGCTTTGAAGATGCAAATTATGGATAAGAAAAATATGGAAGTCATTTGGGCGGATACCCGTACGGAAGGTGTTTATGACCCACAAAACCAATCCGCTCCGCGTGATCCGGTGAATGGAGGTAATAGCTGGAATGGAGTAGGTCCTACATTGGATTTTGTGAAAGTATTCTATACAGAAAACGGACTCCCGATTGACGAAGATCCGAAATACTACACTCCTGATGATTATTTTAAGATAGGACAGTATGAAGGACGTACCACGTGTAACCTCAACTTGAAACGTGAACCTCGTTTCTATTCATGGGTTTCATTCCATAACGGATATTTTGAAATGCAGCGTGAAGGATATAATGAAGGTAGAATTGTTACTATGTTCCGTAAATCAGACAATCATGGAAAACAAAACCGTTCTACGGACTTTTCATTGAGTGGATATTTAGTAAAGAAATGGTGCACGCCTACTTATGATACCCGCAACGGGTTCCAGAATTATCCGTGGCCTGTTATTCGCTTGGGTGAACTGTATTTGAATCTTGCAGAAGCTGCAGCAGAAGCAGGTGAATTAAACATTGCCAAGACAGCACTGAACAAGATAAGGGAACATGCCGGCATACCGACTGTGGAAGAATCATGGGAAGGAATTGCTACGTTGACAAAAGATAAGCTAATTGAAATAATTCGTCAAGAACGTATCATCGAGTTGAGTTTCGAAGGACACTACCGTTGGGACATGGCAAGGTGGAAAGAATTGGAGCATGTCTTAGGCCACAATCCGTCTGCTCTTAATACAGATGGTGTGTCGGATGAGGATTTCTTCCGTCCAGTGGTAGTAGATCGTGCTTGGAAGTTCACTTCACCGACTCATTACCTGCTTCCGATTGCAGATTCGGAATTGAATAAGAATACGTTGATTGTGCAAAATCCGGGTTATTAATCATTAAAATAGCAATTACGATGAAAAAGAAATATTTTTTCATGGCATGTTTAGCCGCCATATTTATGGTATCTGCTTGTAACGACGATGATGACAAGGCAGCTGTCTTACCGTCGGCTATTAGCAATCTGACAGCAACGCCTCTTGAAGGAGGAGTGCTGCTGGAATGGGAAGTTCCCGTCGATTCCAACCTGTTCTATGTACAGATAGACTATACTCATCCTGTCACAGGCAAACGTGTGAATAAGAATGCCAGTGTCTTTTGCGATACTATGCTTATTGAGGGTATGTTGGCAAAAGATGGTGAATACACATTCCATGCCACACCTGTCAGCTCAACCCAAGATGTGGGTGAGAAGTTGGAAGTAAGAGCTTCCGCACTTCCTGTCCAGCCGGTGGTGAAGGAAATCACTGATAAAATTTTATTAAGTAAAGACAACTTGTTTTGTAATAAACCTGATCCGGATGAAGGAAAGTATATAGAGTATTTGGTGGATGGTAATTACACTAACTTTTTTCATACTGATTGGCATGATGCGGGTACTGTTCCGCACTATATAGATATCACTCTTCCATCTCCTGTAGAGCAGTTTAAGATACAAACTTACTATCGTAATGGAAAGTATGGTCAATGTCCTGTGGAGATTACCGTATTAGGGAGTAATGACGGTGAACAGTGGAACAAGATTGCGGAAATAGAAGATGATGGCAAAGGTGGTGCTTCTTATACCACACCTACGTTGGGGACAGAAGGACAGCCTTATTCATACATCCGTTATCGTGCAGACGAGACTTCCGGCAATGCTGTGTACTTTGCGTTAGCTGAGTTGGAATTCTATACTGTCAGAACTGAGATTTACGATCCGGAAGGTATTTACCGACCCGAAGACAAGGAATAGCTGATATATAAGAATAACTGAAATTATTGCTTATTATTTATGGAAAGGAGGGGGCATGTCTCCCTCCCTTTCGTCTAAACAATAGAACTTCATGAACAAATTGATAACATCGATCCTCGTATGTTGTTTTGCTTTTAATTTATATGCCGAACAACTTCCCGCTAAACAATTCTCACATCCGGAACGTATTCGTTACGATCAGCATTGCTTCACGATAGAAGGTCGAGATATTTTTATCTTGAGTGCGGCTTTTCATTATTTTCGCGTTCCTCAGGAGTTATGGCGGGATCGTTTCCGTAAAATAAAGGAGGCGGGATTCAACACTGTGGAGACTTATGTGCCGTGGAATTGGCATGAGCGCACTATGCCGCGTAATGTAAAGGACTATTCGCAATGTGATTTTGACGACCTGAAGGCGTGGCTCAAGATGGCTCACGAAGAGTTCGGACTGTATACCATTGTCCGCCCGGGACCTTTTATTTGTGCAGAATGGGCAGGAGGAGGTTATCCTAGATGGATTGCCAAGTTTTGTCCGGCAAAATATGACACTAGCTTTTGGTTACGCAGTAACCATCCCGAACACATGAAATGGACCAAACATTGGTACGATGCTGTTTGTCCGGTTTTTGCCGAGGAGCAGCTTACACGTAAGAAATCCGGTGAGAAAGGAATTATCATGGTGCAACTCGAGAACGAATACATTTACTTTGGCATGGAGTCAGAGAAAAAAGAAGAGGTGCTGCGCGACATGGCAGCTTATTGCACGAACAATGGAATTGAGGTACCGCTGTTTACCTGTGTTACACCTGAGGTAAGAGGCTCGAAAGATGCCGTTATCAGTCAGTTGTTCGATATGGACAATCAATATGTATGGTGGAATATACAGGAGGCGAAAAGCCGCATTGAAGATTTAAAGAGACAACAGCCTAACGCACCGGCTTTTGTGTGTGAATTGCAGGGTGGCTGGTTTTCCACGGTAGGTGGAGGATTGAGTGAGGACAGCTATTTGGATGGACGTCATGCGCGTGGAATGGCATTGATGGCAATGGCCGGAGGTTCTACCGGACTTAATTATTATATGTTTTTCGGAGGAACAAATCTAGCCGGTTGGGGCGCTCGCCGTATGACTACCAGCTACGATTACGGAGCTGCATTAAAAGAAAGTGGTGGTGTGGGTGAGAAATTCGCTGCCGTGAAAGGAGTCGGGGATTTCGTCAATCGTTTTGGTACTCAATTAGCGAGAAGTGAAGCGATAGAGTTTACTACATCGGACAACATCAAGGATTTGACCGTTGGAGTACGCCGGACAAAAGAGGGAACTTTGTTTATTTTTATATTTAATAAAGATAAGAAAAAAGCATTCCGTGATAACGTTCAATTTCATATAAAAGGTATGCCGGCATTCAATGTTTATTGCTCGGTTGAGCCATTGGACAGCAAGGTGCTGGTACTATCTCAGGCGAATGGACAATGTGAATGGTATCCGAAAGAACAGACTTTGCCGGAACGTCCTGTCAATATGCCTATGCCGATACGAATTGCACAGGCAGAACGTTGTGATGAAACCTTTCAGGGGAACTGGCGACCACTGCGTAAAGGTGTTTCTTTGCCAGAAATTGGTGTGAACGATTGTCGTTACTCCATGTATCGTAGTGTAGTAAAACTATCGAAGAAAGAGGTAGAGGAATATGGAACATTGGTTTGTGAGATGTTTACGGCTGATCCGCTTTATGTACAAGTGAATGGAAAAATAGCTAAAAGGGCTTCTACCGATGAACTGGATAATACATTTGTCATAGATGGGCTACTGCATGAGGGAAGCAATGAAATCGTAAGCATCTATGAAAATCGTGGACACGCTCATGGATATCGCCCGATGGAGGAATTGAGCGGAATGAAATCTGCCGGATTGGGCAAGAAGCAATCTGCTATCCTTCCTATCGAAAAATGGGAAGTGAAAAAGGTGGAAAATAATGTCAAAGATATCAAGTCACTGCTGTCTAACAATGAAGGCTGGGAAACCATCATGCTTGATCAAAGTACTATCGCCAATCTTGCTACATTGCAAATAGCCGGACTGGAGAAGCCGGAATGGCCTGCCGCATGGGTGTTGCAAGGGAAAGAAGGAACGGCTATTTATCGTACTTCTATTGATATGACACGTCAGATGTTGACCGAAGGGCAAACAATGATAGAATTCGCTTGCGTAGATGATGCGGGTACGCTTTTTGTAAACGGTAAGGAAGTGGCAAGCCACGATGCTTGGGACAAACCGTTTGTAGCCAATATGAAAGATTTTCTGCATGAAGGAGAGAATAATGTGGCTATTGTGGTGCGTAATAGTAGCGGTGCAGGAGGATTGTTAAAGGGAATCCGCTTGTTCAGTGAACTGAAAATACTGAAGCCTCTGAAGTGGGAAGTAGCGCTTGATCTTGGAGGAGTGACACAAGGATATTGTGGAGGGAAAACCGCCGGCGGTGACAATTGGAAGGTGGTGACATTGAAAACCGATGGTACATTGCATCGAAAAGGAAACAATATACAGCCTAAAGGTAAACAAGATGCCTTATTGACTTGGTATAAAGTAACATTTGATCTGCCCAAAACGGAAAAAGAATGCTGGATTCCTTGGAGAGCCATTATCAATGCTTCAGGTACAGGATATATGTGGTTGAATGGGCATAATATCGGACGTTATTGGGAAGAAGGTCCGCAACGGGAGTTCTTCTTACCGGAATGTTGGTTGAACATGGGAGGAACGAATACATTGGTGCTCGGACTTCGACAATCCGAAACTTGCGGGGCCGTGTTGGAAGGGATAGAAGTAGCTCCTTATTATGAGGATGCAGAGTTTATTAAATAATAATTCAATAGGTATATGAATATATATAAATCACTTTTTTTAGGATTGGTGTGTAGTGCAGGAATGCACTGCACCTTCGCTCAAACAACTGTTTGGAATCCGGATAATCAGAATGGAACATTTACGAACCCTATCATGTGGGGAGACTGGCCCGATCCGGATCTGATCCGGGTTGATGATAAGTTTTATCTCGTGTCTACCAGTATGCACTATGTACCGGGATGCCCTATTGCTGTATCGGAAGATTTGGTAAACTGGGAAATGGCAGGATATGCTTTGGATCGTTATGATGAGGATCCGAAATATGATATGCAGGGTGGCAATCTTTATCTGAATGGGGCGTGGGCAACTACGATACGGCATCATAACGGAAAATTTTACGTCGGTTTCTGTACACCCTATGGTTGGGGACGGGAAACCGGGCATTTCTCTATTTGTATAGCCGATGATGTGAAAGGACCTTGGGAACGTACTATATTTCCTGAATATTTATATGATCCGGGGTTATTCTTTGATGAAGATGGAAAGGTTTACGTGGTTCACGGGCAAGGTACACTATACTTGACAGAGTTGAACTCGGACGTGAAATCCGTTAAAGGGAAACCTGTGAAGATATGGCAGGGTGGTTTTAAAAATGCACATGAGTTAGGAGGCGGTTTCGGTATGGAAGGATCTCATATGTACCGCATCAATGGAAAATATTATATTACTTGTCCTGCCGGGGGAACGGGAGGATGGCAAATCTGCTTGCGTTCGGATAATATCTATGGTCCCTATGAACACAAACTCATAATGAACGATTGGAGTTCATATCCCGAAAACGGACTTCATCAGGGTGGGATGGTACAGTTGAAAAATGGAGACTGGTGGTTTATGATTATGCAGGACAGAGGACCGATAGGACGTGTTCCGTGTCTTGTGCCCGTGAAATGGATAGACGGTTGGCCTATGCTGGGTGATGAAGGAAAAGATCTTATCACTTATCCTAAACCTGCTACCGGGAAAAAATCGAAGATAAAGAGTCCGGCTACTACCGATGAGTTCAATGCTTCTCAATTAGGTCTGCAATGGCAATGGAATCATAATCCGGATAATAGCAGATGGAGTTTGAAGGAACGTAAGGGATATATGCGTCTGTATGCTTCCCAAGCTTCTACATTGAAAGATGCTCGTAATACATTGACACAACGTGTTCAGGGACCGAGTTGCGAGGGTTCGGTAGAAATGGAAGTGACCGGACTTAAAGATGGCAATATTGCCGGATTCGGAATCTTCGAGTTTCCTTATGCCTATGTTGCGATACGACAAGAATCCGGTAGACGCAAAATTGTGATGTGTAATGACGGTAAGGATATCGAAACCGTAGAGCATTTCAATGGAGATAAACTGTGGATACGCGTACGTGCTACAGACAAAGAATTTAAGGCTTTGTTCTATTACAGTCTGGATGGTGTGAATTATAAACGTATTGGTAATGAATTGCAGATGGGATTGGGATTGCCGTGGACAGCCAATCGTTTTGCATTGTTCAACTTTAATACTACGCCGCAAGGAAATAACGGATATGCCGACTTTAATTGGTTTAGATTTACGAATAAGTAATGTATTTATACCATTCAATCTTCTTAAAACACATGCAATGACATGAAACGAATATCACTTTTTACTTTTTTCATCTTCTTAGGTATAGCCGGTTGTATGGCTCAAGTATCCGGTGAGAAGATCGAGAAAGTTTACGTTGCATTCAAAACTCACCTTGATGTGGGATTTACTGATCTTAGTTCCGTTGTGACCGAAAGGTATGTGCATGATTTTATTCCGAAAGCCATAGAAGTTAGTGAACGCTTGCGCGCTGACGGCTTTGGTGATCGGTATGTATGGACAACCGGCTCATGGCTTATTTGGAAATATCTTCGCACGGCATCTCCTGAGGCTGTGAAGCAGTTGGAGGAGGCCATTGGTCGTGGCGATATCGTATGGAATTCCGTTCCCTATACTGTGGAATCGGAGACAATGACGCGTGAACTGTTTGAAACCTGCTTGTTGCTTTCCAAACGTTTGGATAAGAAATACAACAAGCAGACTATTGCTGCAAAGATGACTGATGTGCCGGGACACACTCGTAGTATCATCGATCCGATGTATGACGCAGGCATTCGTCTTTTGCATGTGGGAATTAATTCAGCTTGTCCGTTACCTTCGGTGCCTACTTTCTGTCGGTGGCGCAGTCCTTCTGGCAATGACTTGTTGCTGGTTTATCAGAAAGATTATGGAGAAGATGAAGTATTGCCGGATGGAAAGACAGTTGTCAGTATTAATTTTACGGGCGACAACCACGGACCGCATAGCTATGAACGTGTGAAAAAGATTTATGCCGATTTGCGTAAGCGTTATCCTCAAGCTCAGCTTGTAGGTGCATCGTTCAATGATGTCGCCCGGGAACTGTTGCTGATAAAGAAGGATTTGCCGGTTGTTACTTCTGAGATTGGTGATACGTGGATATTTGGTTATGGTGGAGCACCGATACGTATGGCTAAATTTCGTGCTGTTTCGCGGTTGTATTCTCAATGGTTGAATGAAGGGAAAATCAAAAAAGATAGTGACGTTGCTTTGGACTTTGCAGCCGAATTAGGTCTGATAGCAGAACATACGCAAGGTGTGGATGTGAAAACACATCTTCGTCAATGGGACAAATATGATATGGATAAGTTTCTCAAAGGTCGTTCCGAAGGAGTATTCAGTATGGCTGAGGCTTCATGGAAAGAGATTGATAATTATATCGATAGTGCTATCGCTTTCCTTCCGGCTTCCTTGCAAAAAGAGGCGCGTGAAGTAGTCGCAGAAGTGGATAAGGTTAAACTGGAGGATAACTCAAAGATGAAACCAATGGAACGGAAGCGTTGGGAACAACCGATAGCCGGTGGAATGACGTTGGCGGGATTGTCTTATCAAATGTTTGATGGGGATGATTATGATGATTTTCAAAATAGATATCTTCGTGCACGGTATGAATGGGCATTGGATGACTTGGGTAAACGAGGTTTGAAAGAATCACATGCAGTGAGTGTAACGCTTTATGCACAGACAATGGCGCAATCGGTACGTAAAGAGAAAAAGGGGACACGTATTATCACTGAACTGAGGTTTCCTGAAAATGAGAAAGTGGACAAACGTGTATATCCCGAACGAATACAGGTGAACTGTTTTACGACAAAGAATGGAAAAAGGTCGGAAGTGGCATTGACCATTTATGGTAAACCGGCAGTACGTTTGCCCGAATCTTATTGGTTGTCGTTCACGGTGCCCGGTATTGAATCGGTGATAGCCGAGAAGATGGGTGAACGGGTGGATTTGATGGATGTGGTGGAAAAAGGTAACCGGCAAATGCATGGGATAGACCGTTATGTCGATTTGATAACCTCCGGGGAAACGATACGTATCAGCAGTAAGGAAGCTTTCTTACTCAACGTAGGAGAAGCTCAGGGGTTGAATTATTCAACCAACTATCCTGATAAACGTAAAGGGGCGCATTTTAATCTGAACAACAATTTGTGGGGAACGAATTTCTCCATGTGGAATGAAGGCTCGCTGACTTATCATTTTGTGATTGAGACATTGAATCGCAAATAAAGGAAAGTACTTGAATAACCTTATTTTATAACTAAAATGATTTTAAACCATGAAAAAATATAGTATTATTATTTTGATATTATGTAGCTGGGCGATGAGTCTGTTTGCTATATCTTGTTCCGATCAGGAAAGCAAACCGCAACCTTTTTTGGAAATAAAGAAGGACACTGTGGTGTTTGCACAAGAGGCTGCAAATACTTCTATTGTAGTGAATACAAACATTGCTTGGCAAGCCAGTGTGCCTTCATCCGGGAATTGGTGTACGGTTCAGGGAGCAGATGATTTGTTGTCTATTTCGGTAGAAAAGAATACGGGAAGAGACTTGCGTGAAACAGACATTGTTGTTAAAGGAGAAGGCCTTGAACAAAAAGTGCACGTGAAACAATTGGGAGAGCAACCGGATATTTTGTTGGAGAATGAGCGTCTCAACTTGAACTATACAGATACGGTAGTTACCGTCAAGGTGGTAAGTAACGTAGAATATGAAGTGGAAATTCCGCAAAACGCTGATTGGATTAAGGAAATGAAGCAACAAGTACAGGTACGGGCTATGGCGGAATCGGAACGTACTTTCAGCATTGAAAGAAATGAAGATGATACGGTGCGCTATATCTCTGTTGTATTCCGTTCTGTGGATCAGAAGGTCGAACGCTCATTGATGTTTCGCCAGGGACATCGGGATAAAGAATACAAGCCCGGTGATCCGTCTGAACTCGGCGATATATTCTTGCCTATCGCCAGTGGAAAGGCAAGTGAATTTAATTCGGATGATGAGAGTATTGAAAAGTCATTTGACGGAACTGCGTCCACTTGGTATCACTCACGGTGGTATGGTACAGTTTTGCCTGTGAAACTTGAGTACACTTTTGAAACTCCTCAAGACGTGGATTATTTTGTATATAAACCTCGAGGTTCAGGCAATAATGGTAATTGGAAGAAGTTCGACTTATATGTTTCCACAGCGCAGAAAGAAAATTATGAAAAGATAGCATCGTATGATTTTACTGGTAGTTCTTCTTCGTCGAAGATAAGCTTTGCTGAACCGCTGAAGGGGGTAAAGTCCTTCCGATTTGAGGTAAATGAAGCTGTCGGTGGAGTGGTGAGTTGCGGTGAAATGGAATTTTATAGGAATGCTGCTCCTGTAGCAGGACTTACGGAAGTTTTTGCCGACGAACTCTGTTCCGAACTTCGTGCAGATGTGGATCAACGCAAAATAGACGGATTGGAGAATAACTTTTTCAGAATGATAGCGCAAAGTTTGTATGACAAGACGTATGATTTGGAGTACCGTGTGCAAACTTATGAACCTTATCGTGAAATTAACGATTTGGCGACAGAGATGAAAACTAGTGGATATAATCCGTTTGAGAACCCCACAGGTATTTATTTTAAGGATGGCGAGGAGGCTGTCGTAATTTTAGGTAATACCAATGGGGAACAAGTGAATTTGAAAGTGTACGACTTTGATGCGGTAAGGCAGGGAAACAGTACACCGGACCCTGTCTCTTATCCTCTGAATGAAGGTATTAATAAATTAAGGATTGTACATGGAGGACTAAGTTATATTGAGTATTATACTCCGAATTGGAGAACTGCATCAGCTCTTAAATTGCACATTGCTTCCGGTAAAGTGAACGGATATTACGACAAGCATCGGGATGCATTGGCCAACTGGCGTGAGATTCTGAATAAAGCTACTTATGGTTGTATAGATATCAAAGGTGATCGTATTAATCTTGTATTTGGGGTGAATAGCGTAAAGACTCATTGTGACGATTTAGGAGATTTAATACAGAGTTATGACAATATAGTGAAATTGGAGCATGAACTTATGGGATTGGATCAACACAATCGCCGTCCCAAGAATCATATGTTCGGCCGTGTGACCAAAGATGGATTGTTTGCTGACGGTTGGGGGGCTGGATGGTATGAAGGTTGTATGAACGAATTGGCCAATGCTGCTAAATCTAAAGGAAACTGGGCTATTGCGCATGAGCTGGGACATGTTAATCAAATCAGCCCGGGACTGAAATGGGTATCGACAACAGAGGTAACGAACAATGTATATTCTGTATGTGTGAGATATCAATTTGGTCGGGATAGTATGCCGTTGGAACAGGAAAAATGCAATGACGGAAACAACAATAACGTCCTAGGGGGACGTTTCAATTCTTATCTCAATTATGGTATTATCAAAGGGGAGCAGTGGCTCTGCCAAAAAGGACAGGATAATATGGATCCTTCTAAGTATCCTTACGGAGGCGATCACTTTGTGAAACTCTGTCCGCTATGGCAGTTGCTGCTCTATTATCGTGAGATTGTGGGAGGAGAAAAACGCGATTGGTACGGTGATGTGGCTGAGATTGTACGCAATACGGATGAATCACAATTGACTAACGGGCAACTTCAGCTCAATTTCATGCGCAATACTATGGATGTTGTGAAAGAGGATTTGACCGACTTCTTTATCAAGGCAGGTATGCTGAAACCTATTGATAAGGAATTGGACGATTATGCACGTGGACAAATGACTATTACCCAAACAGATTGCGATGAGTTGGTGAAGTATGCTTCCAAATATCCTAAACCGGCCACTCCCGTGCTTTATTACTTATCAGCCAATAGCGAGAAGTCATTTAAGGACAAATTAGCAGTAGAAGGAACTTATAATGAAGGTGTCAAGGTAAGAAATAATGGTTGGATTGTCATCAATCACGATGTGTGGAAAAATGCTGTAGTCTTTGAAACCTATCAGGGAGATGAATTGAGATATGCTGCCATTGTGGGAACTGATTCTCCTGACCTGAGTGAAACAAAGGTTTGCTATCCCGAAGGTTCCACACGCATTGAAGCTGTTTCTTGGGATGGAAAGAGAATATTAGTCTATGGAGAAAGATAATATTGAATTCAACGAGATATAAAATAGGACGATGAATTATAACAGACTTTATTTTTTACTATTGCTGTTTGCGTTTAGCCTCGGGACTCCGGGGCTTGCGCAGAAGCGTTGTATCAGTCAGGATTGGAATTTTTGTCGCATTTCCGATGAAACGTCGAAAGCGGAAATCAAGAATCAGGGAAGTGACTGGAGTTCACAATACAATGTGCAGCACATGGATATGAACGGGAATAGCGAATTGGCTGTTCCGCAAAATACTTTGGGAGCGGAACTGCGGCAGTTGGAGAACAAACAATGGGAACAAATTACTCTTCCGCATACGCCATTTGTAGAACCATTGACTGTGCTGCATCAATGGCAAGGTATCTGCTATTACAAAAAAAAGATTACCATTACGCCGGAGGAGGCGAAGAAGCATATTTGGATAGAGTTTGAAGGCGCGATGCACTTGGCCGACGTGTGGATTAACGGTAAGCATGTCATGCAACATGCCGGAGGATACACCCCATTTGTGGTAGACGCAACCGGATTGTTGAAAACGGGTAAAGAAAATGAATTATTAGTCCGTTTGGACAACCGTAACAATTCGTTGATTCCTCCCGGAAAACCGTTGGAAACACTTGATTTTTGTTATTATGGGGGAATTTATCGGAATGTACACTTGATAGCGAAAGCTGATGTACATATTACTCATCCCATTCTTGACGGACATCCGGCAGGAGCAGGTATATTTATTACCTATCCGAAGGTGTCGCAGGAGCTATCGGTAGTGGATGCGAAAACTGAAATAAAGAATACTTCTGATAAGGAAAAAGTGGTGGAACTTAGACACACGCTTTATACTTGGAAAAAGCAGAAAGGAAAGGATAAAAAAGTACAGAACATTTCAGAAACACTCACATTGCACCCTGGCATAACAATAGAAAACAATCAGCGCATGGAGGTGAAACATCCGGCTTTGTGGAGTCCGGATGAACCGAATTTGTATGTGTTGTCGACAGAAGTCGTAGAAAATGGGAAAGTGGTAGATAAGGAAGAAACTCGTATAGGAATACGTCATATAGAAATGAGTATTGAAAAAGGGTTTGTCATCAACGGAAAACCACTTAGGTTGGTAGGTAGTAACCGACACATGGAATATCCGTATGTAGGTAATGCTATTTCCGATCAGGCACAATATCGTGATATGTATCAAATTCGTTCAAACGGATTCAACATTGTTCGTTTGGGACATTATCCGCAAGCTACTGCTGCATTGGATGCTTGCGATGAGTTGGGACTTCTTGCCATAGAACCGATACCCGGATGGCAGTTTTTCAATAAAAATCCGTTGTTCATATCGCTCACGCACCGGGATGTGCGTGACATGATTCGTCGTGATCGTAATCATCCATCCATTGTGATGTGGGAAACAACGCTTAATGAGTCATGGCCTCCGGCCGAGTGGAAAGACGGAGTAGTCAAGATTGCCCATGAGGAACTGCCGGGAGATCAATGTTTCACATCAGGCGATTCGTATGGTTATAAAGGATTTGATGTCTGTTACAATGACTGGGAAGAAGGCTTCAAACGTCCCAATAATAGTGGTAAACCGGGATTTATACGCGAATATTATGATTATGAGTTTGGCGGGCATTACAGCACAACACGTATCAGACGGGGAGACGGAGAAAAGGCTCAACTTCAGAACGCATGGAATGCGCAATGGTCGCACAACCGATACCGTATTTATTATCCAAAGACAATGGGGGATGCGGTATGGAGTATGTATGATTACAATCGGGGATGTTGCGATAATATTTGTTATAGTGGTGTGGCCGACATCTTTAGATTACCTAAATTCAGTCTTTCTTTTTTCAGAACACAGATTGCGGAAGGTAGCATGCTACCTTCGGGAAAGATGCCTTATGAGGTATTTATTCCGGCGTATAGGGACGAAATTTTATCTGATACAGTAATGGTGTACGGTAATGTGGATGAGGTAGAACTGGTTTTAAATGGCAAAACTATCAGACGGCAAACAGCTGACAAAGGCCCGGATAGTGACTATATTCCCGTACCGAATGGAGGCAATGGCAAGAATCTTCATTTCCCACCGTTCACGTTTTATGGAGTACCTAAGGAGAGAGGGGTATTGAAAGCTGTCGGTTATCATCAAGGGAAAAAAGTGGCAGAATATACGGTGAAGACTCCCGGAGTCCCGGAACGTCTGGATATTACTTATTTTGAGAGTGGCAAACCGGCTACAAAGAATGACTTGCTGATTGTATATGTCAGAATGCTGGACAAACAAGGAGTACTTTGTCCTGTTAACGGAATTCCTGTAGAATTGTCGGTACAAGGAGGAGAAATCGTAGGTCCTACTTCGTATCCACTGGAAGCAGGAGTCGCTTCATTTTTGGTGAGAACCGGTGAGATTTCGAAAATCAATATAAATGCTACGGGTAAAGGTTTTTCTACCCGTAAAAGTTTAAAGGTAGGGAAGGAATAAGTATGAGTTTAATGAAGGTTATTGCTACTTATGCAATGCTATATATGTGTGTCTTTGCACAAGCCAAAGAGGTGAAGTCTTTACAATCACCTCGGCAGTGGCATGTTTCTATTAGTGGAAATGATAGTGCTGATGGCTCTGCGACAGCTCCATTGCGTCATATTCAGACTGCGGCCGAACGGGCATACCCGGGAGATGTTGTCATCGTACACGAAGGTGTTTACAGGGAGAGAGTTGCTCCACCGCGGGGAGGAGAATCTAAAGAGCGACCGATAACCTATCAAGCGGCTGAAGGAGAAAAAGTGGAAATCAAAGGTTCCGAAGTCATTAAAAATTGGAGACGGCTGAACAATGAGACATGGGAAACGGTGATCCCTAATAGTTTGTTCGGCGACTTCAATCCGTACAATGATACGATACATGGTGATTGGTTGGCAAGAGGACAATGGTCGCATACCGGAGAAGTATATTTGAATGACCGTGCCCTTGCGGAAACGGAACGGTTGGAAGATGTGCTTCTGAATAAAGGTAATCGTCAGTTGTGGTATAGTAAAGTAGGAAATGACAGTACATGGATATGGGCCAATTTTCCGGGATGCGATCCGAACCGTGAACTGGTGGAGATTAATGTACGCCGGACGGTATTCTATCCGGAGAAACCGTTTGTCAACTACATTACAGTAAGAGGTTTTCACGTCAGTCAAGCTGCTACGCCATGGGCACCGCCCACTGCTGAACAAATAGGGGCTATCGGTACACATTGGAGTAAAGGATGGACTATAGAGGACAATGTGGTTACTCATTCAAAATGTGTGGGCATTACTTTAGGTAAATACGGAGATGAATGGGATAATAAGGCAGAAAGCGTAGAAGGATATGTCGGCACTGTCAAAAGGGCATTGGACAACCAATGGAACAGGGAGCATATCGGCAGTCATTCGGTACGCCACAATCGTGTTTCTTTCTGTGGACAAGCCGGTATCGCAGGTAGTTTGGGAGCAATCTTCAGTACCATTAGCGACAATGTGGTTCATGATATCGGAAGTTCTTCATTTTGGGGATACGAATTGGCCGGTATCAAACTGCATGCGGCTATAGACGCTGTGATAGAACACAATCACATTTATCGGACGGAGGGCGGCATTTGGCTGGACTGGATGACACAAGGTACAAGGGTGACACGTAATCTCCTTCACGACAACAGAGTACAGGATTTCTCCTTGGAAGTGAACCACGGTCCCATCATTGTGGATAATAATTTATTTTTGTCGCCCGAACTGGCGCAAGTCAAACTTTCACAAGGAGTTGCTTTTGTACACAATACAATTGCTTGGAAAATATGGCCTACAGGCGATGTGGATGAAAGGCAAACTCCTTATATGTTTCCTCATGACACTCAAATTAAGGGATACCATGATTGTCCTTGCGGGAATGTGTGTTACTTCAATAATTTGCTCTTACGGGAAAATTTGAGTATGTACGAGAATAGCAAATTACCGACAAAGATGGAAGGGAATGTAGTAGATACACTGGTGCAATATAGAGTAGAAGAAATGGCTGATGGTTGGTATCTGGAGTTCATCCCTACGAAATCATTGAGCAAGGAATGTACTAAAGCATTGGTCTATTCGCAGCAATTGGGAGAAGCTGTTATTCCCCGACAGCGGATTGAGTTGCCGGATGGAAAGAAGGCTTTCGATAAAGACTATTTGGGGAGGAAGCGTAAAAAAAGAGGGAACTTACCCGGCGCTATTGAATTTAAAGGAGATTCCAGGGTGCGGGTTAAGGTATATGATACATGGAATTAATATCATCAGTAACTATGAAGAAGCATGTTTTAATCTGTGGATTAGGAATATTATTGGGATTTTTGCTAAATACAGGTGTCTTGGCTGCCGCTAATTCTTCTATCGGTCGTTGGACTATCTGGTCGAAGAACCCTGCATTGCAATGGGAGGACGCTTTCGTGACCGGCAATGGGAAGATTGGCAGTTTGATAGCGGGACGTCCGCAGGAAGAACGAATCACTTGTGTTCATGAAGAATTGTTTATCCGCGGATGGGGCAGGCATAAAGTGACTGTTCCGCAAACTGCACAATTGATGCCATACGTTCGTCAACTAATGGAAAAAGGTAAATCGGATGAAGCGGCTTGGCTGTTGACGGATGAGGCAGAAAGACAATTGCGTGCAATGGGAGCTAATCAACGATGGCCGTTAATTCCGCATCCGGCTTTCGATCTTTGCATCCGTCAGTTGGACAAGTTGCCTCTTCTGGTAGCAGATTACCGGCGGCAATTGAACTTGGAGACGGGGGAAGCGACTGTTGTCTGGAAGCAAGGTTCAGGCAGTTTTACAGAATCGGTTTTTTCTTCAAGGAAAGACAATGTGAATGTCATTCGCCTGAAAGCAAACAACAAAGGGAAAATAAATGTGGAACTTAGTCTGGAGGAAACTCCCGGACGGGAAGGAGAACACTTTGAACACGATTTGGATCATGCCTTTTCTGAGGTAAATCGGGAAGCTTCCGGGCATTGGCTCACTTATCATGCCGCATACGACAAAGATCCCGGCGGATATGATGGAGTGGCGAAGGTTACTTTGAGAGGAGGAAACATACAGACGAAAGGTAAATCGTTGGTAGTCAGAAATGCAGAAGAAGTATTAATTATAGTGAGTATTGTCCCGCAGGAAGATGCCCGAAATGCTTCGTTGGATGCTGTCAAAGCTGGGCTGGATAAGTTGGCTACAAACTATGACAAGTTGTTGCGGCCTCATGCGCAAAAACACGGCGAACTATTTCACCGTATGCAGTTGGATTTAGGTTGTGGTGAACAATGGACAGTGACGCCTACTGAACAGATGTTGGCACAGATCAAAGAAACAGGGCCAACACCCTTGTTCCTTGAACAACTTCATGCCATGGGACGTTATCTGTTGATTTCTTCGTGTGGAAAATTCCCTCCTCCTTTACAGGGAATATGGAGTGGAGGATGGAAACCTGCATGGATTGGAGGCTTCGTCTGGGATTCCAATCTTAATCTGGCTATATCCGCCACAACGATGAGCAACCTGCCCGAATGTGCCGAAAGTTATAACCGACACATAGAAAGCCTGCTGCCGGGATGGCGACTGAACGCCCGCAATTATTTAGGTTGCCGCGGCTTTGTCGTTGCTCATTACAATGATCCTACCAATGGCTACCTGACACACTTCGGTAGTTCCTTTCCATGGATGTTTTGGGCAGGTGGGGCAGGATGGAATTTGCGTCCTTTGTATGAATATGCCATGTTGACCGGCAATGTGACATATCTGAAAGAGAAAGTCTATCCTTTATACAAGGAAATGGCTGATTTTTACGAAGACTATTTGGTGGAAGGTACTGACGGATTATATCATATCACAACCTCTATTTCTCCGGAAAACGCTCCGAAAGGTACGAATACATGGCTAAGTAAAGATGCTACTATGGATGTGGCGATAGCCCGTGAAGTGTTTACTTTCCTTTGTGACATGGGCCGACGTTTCCATGCTTCTTCTGCTGAGATGGAAAGATGGAATGCTATACTGCAGAAATTGCCGGCTTACCGCATTAACAATGACGGCGCTTTGGCTGAGTGGGTGGATCCGGCTTATCCCGATATCTATAATCACCGCCATAATTCCCACCTTTATCCTGTCTTCCCGGGGATTGACTTGGTTGGGCCGGATGCCGATCCTGCATTACAGAAGGCGGCAAAAGTGGCGTTGGACAAACGTTTCGGATTTGATACAAGTTCTGCTCACGGTTTGATTCATCTGGCGCTTCAGGCCGCCCGTTTGGGAGATGCGGATAAGGTGCGGCAAAACATAGAGCGTTTTAGTAAGCGGAACTATCTTTACGACGGATTAATCACTTCCCATGAGCCGGGACGTGCTATCTTCAATCTAGATGCGATATTGAGCTTTCCTCGTCTGTTGATGGAGATGCTGGTGTTTACAAAATCCGGATATATCGAATTCTTGCCCGCCTGGCCCGTTGGATTTCCCGATGGTTCGCTCAAGGGAATGCGTATTTATGGTGGGCACACACTGGACATCTGCTGGAAAGCAGGCAGACTTGAATCGTTTACCATTCACGCTGTTGCTGATGAGACTTTGGAATGGGCACACGATGGGATGAAAGAATGTCTGGAATTGAAAAAGGATAAGCCGTTTCAGTGGAGACGGCAGGCGGTCGGGGCTCAAATGCAGAGGATGGAGTCTATGTATGATGAACAAAAAGACGAAACGTTTTTCGCCGGAAAGCGAAACTTGCTGACTGCCAAATGGGAAGAACCTTTCTCTTACGAAAGTATACGGAGCAAGCATGCACCTATGGGACCTTTTATGGGCAATGGAGATGTGGGATGTGTCAGCCATACAACTACCAATAGCCAGACCATTCGTATATCGAAAGTCGATTTCGTGACGGATGGTTGGGAGGATTGGACGGGCAGGGGACCGGCGGCCCTTCCGATAGGAGGAATAAAAGTATCGGTTGATGCTCCTTCTGCCGAAGGGTTCCGTTACGAAATGGATATGTTGGGTAATGAATTGCGAATGACAAGCGGGACATTGCCGGCTGTGGAGATGACAAGCTGGATGGGCAGAGGCTCCAACGTGATAGTGACGGAACTTGTCACTGCTTCCGAACACCCTGTTACCATCACTGTAGATACTTATGCAGGCGGAACAACTTCAAATTATGAGGATAAGGCGATGGTGAAAGGTACTATTGCCCAAGCATATCGCCGGACGTTGACAGACAGTGTACGTTGGATTTCGCAAGCAGGTGTCTCTACCCGTATTATCGGGGCAGTCTCGTCGGTGAAGCAGGATGCAGAAAACAATGTAAAAAGTACTTTCACGTTGAATGCAGGTGAGAAGGTGTATGTAGTCACTTATGTATCGGGCGGAGGTACTGAAGATAACGCGCGTCTTGATGAAGCCTACGTCCGGTTAACCTCTTTGTCGGTAAAAGATCTCCGTCGGTTGAAACAGCAGAAAGATCTTTGGTGGACAGAGATGTGGCGACGTTCGTATGTGGAGACCGGCGATGACCTGATTGACAGGCAATATCTTGTCTCTGTCTATTTACAGGCTTCGGCTTATGACGAACACTCTCCTGCTTGCGGAGGAATGTATGGTGTATGGAATATGGATGACGAAATGAACTACCACGGAGATATTCATCTGAATTATAATAGCCAAGGTGGATTTTACAGTATGTTTTCATCTAACCGTCCCGAGCTTGCCATGCCCTACTACCGTTTTCTTGAAGGGATGATTCCGGAGGGTAGAAGGCGGGCAAAGGAAGAATTGGAATTGGTACACCCTTCGCTGAAAGGAAAATCGTGCAGGGGGCTTTTATTTCCTGTCAGTGCGTTGGGAATTGGTGGCTTTTATTGTACCTACTGGCAGCAAACAGTCAATGCTCCTTTCAATGTACCGTTGTTTAGCTGGTATTACGAATACACCGGTGATGAAACTTTTCTACGTGAAAGAGCCTATCCTTTTATCAGGGAGTGTGGGGATTTTTACGAAGATTACATTCAAAAAGAACGATACGGTAATTCCTACCGATATACGATTACCACCGGGGGACATGAAAACTCGTGGGACCTGAATCCGCCGTCGGATGTGGCTTTTGTGGAACAGACATTCCGGCTCCTGCTGCGTTATAGCCAAATCCTGAACATGGATGCGGGCAGACGAGACAAATGGCAGGATATTGTGGATCATCTTCCGGCCTACAAAGTGATTATGCCTACCCGGCAACCGAACCAGGGACTACCTGTTTATGCCAAGAATGAAGCCGGATGGGATGCGCCGAATCACATGATACAGTTACATGCCGCTTATCCATGTGAAGTCTTGAATCTGGCATCATCTCCTGAAGCTCTTCAGATTGCACGCAATACGGTCCACTATTATTTTGTGGCACAGGAGGGCTATAAACTCATGAACGAATTGGGCTTGAGTGCTTATGTGATGGGAGCCCGCGTAGCTTTCGACCCGGAAATACTTATCGACAAGATGAGGTATCAGGCTGAAACTGCGGGAAAGAACTTCTTGATTACGGATGGGCACCATTGTCTGGAGAAGAGTGCGATTATGGAGGCGGTACATTCCATGATGCTACAAACGGTAGATGATGTGCTTTACCTTTTTCCCGACTGGATGAAGAAACCGGCATCCTTTACACGTCTTCGGGCTAAAGGAGGTTTTCTTGTGTCGGCTTCGTATGATGGGGCTCAAGTGACCGAGTTGAAAATTCAGGCAGGCAAAGCACCTGTTTGCAAGATCCGGAATCCGTGGCCGGACCGGGAGATAGAAGTGACAGCTAATGGAAGAACAGTGCCTGTTACTATATATCGTGATTATTGTGCTTTTTCTGTCAGGGAGAATGAAGTCTATCATGTAGTATGCAAATAGTTCCTTCATCCTTATTGTTGCACTCTGGTAAACAGATCGGTGCACTCAGGTGGATAGCCCTATTCACTTCAGTGCACAAGCCTGTTCACTGGAGTGCAACGATAAAGGTTTCTTATTGAAAATCGACTGATTATGGTGGTATAATCTTTCATTGTCTGTTAGTTATGATGAGAATGAACGATAGTTTTGCTACAGTTCATTAAGCGTTGACGATTAAGTTATGAGAATAACATTTGCAATAGGTCATTTTAGCAAGTCGATGATATCAGTTTTTCAATCTCTTTTGCAGAGTCCACTATATACGCCGGATTAAACTTTTCCAATTCTGTTCGAGGTCGGAACCCCCATGTTACACCACAGGCTGTTACATTTGCATTAGCTGCCGTTTGCATATCGACTCCTGAATCCCCGACATAAAGAACATCTTCTTTTTCTACATCGGCTAATTTCAAAATATCAAAGACGACTGCCGGATCGGGTTTGACGTTCACTCCTTCCCGTTGGCCGAAAACGGCAGTGAAGCGGATCTCTGGGAAATAGTAGGCTATCAGTTTCTCGGTAGCTGCCTGATATTTGTTCGAAGCTACTGCAAGCTGTATACCTTCGGATTGCAAATAGGATAAAAGTTCTGAAATACCCGGATAAGGACGGCTGTCATCTGCATTGTGAACGTCATAGTAAGGAATGAACTCCTTTCTTACACGGAGTACATTTTCTTCTGTTTTTTCTCCTTCGGGCAGAGCACGCTCAAAAAGCTTGTTGATACCGTTTCCCACCATAAAGTTATACTTCTCAGTGTCATGGGTAGGATATCCTAATTTGTTTAATGCGTAATTGGTACTGTGGGCCAGATCGGCAATGGTGTTTAGCAATGTACCGTCCAAATCGAATATAACTAGTTTCTTCATTGAGCTTTCTGTTTTATAATTAATCTTGCTATCTTGGATCTTTTCGCTTACAAAGGTAGAAAAGAAAAGACGCTCCTGCAAGATTTTTATGATGCAGGAGCGTCTTTTTGTATTTGGTTACTCTTTTTTATTTCTTTGTAATCCGAAACCAATCCACATCTGCCCAACCGCCATCGTTAGTAACAATGGCAGGACGAGTACAGAACATACCAACCTTGGCACCGATCCATTGTCCTTCTCTTGCCCGGAAAGGAGCACCGAATGATTCAAACTTTTTCCCATCAAGGCTATAACTGAAATTACACATTGCAATGAGGTCGTGCCCGCCTTCACTGCTCTTGATTTTCTTTCCGTCACAACTGAAACGTACCTTCAGATAAACCGTATTTTGAGAAAGGGGAACGGAGGCTCTCACTTCTTCCGGTTTTCCTTTATCCGCTCTTAGGCATTCAACTTGCGACAGCACAAGACCTTTATCTGTATTTTCAAGAATCAGTCCGGCATAGTCCCTGCCCATAACGACAAGTCCGGTACGTTCACCCTTGTTTTTCAGGTTAGGGCTGAACGTCAGCTTCATCGTTGCGCTGAAATTATCGGAAGAGGTTTTCTGTAGCAAGAGGTTAGCTACATCCCACAGGTTTTTATACTCTTCTACCACCGGGTAAGAGTATAACCTGACATAACTTTTGTCTCCCGCATAATACGCCCATTTTTCGTTGATGTTAGCGTGCCATTGCCATTGTGGCGAAAGGGTATAACCGTCAAACTCATCACTTTCCTGTGGAGTACAAACGGGATATGTCTTTCCTACATTCGGTTTCCTGTAAGTCAAAACAGGCTCACCGCAACCGTCACCGTCTTTGTCTGTTCCGATGACAGGCCAGTCGTTTACCCATTTCATCGGTTGCAGATGCATGATACGGCCGTAAGCGCCTACATCCTGGAAATGAAGGAACCAGTCTTCTCCGGTAGGGGTATCTACCCAAGCTCCCTGATGAGGCCCGTTGACGGGAGAGTTGCCTTGTGCCAATACCGTTTTCCACTCGTAAGGACCGTAAATGTTTTTGGAACGTAACACGACCTGCCAGCCTGTCGGTACGCCGCCTGCCGGATGAAAGATATAGTAATAGTCATTTCTCTTATACATTTTGGGACCTTCGCAAGTCTGGTGTGCCTCGTGTCCGTCAAATATGATACGGGAAGGAGTGGTTGCTTTCGTTGCCTCTGCATTCAGTTCGCAGATTGTGATTACACTTTTCAGTCCGGCACGACTTCCTGCGTATGCATGTACCATATATACTTTTCCGTCCTCATCCCAAAACGGGCAAGTGTCGATAATCCCTTTTCCCGGCTTTACAAGAACAGGCTCACTCCACGGACCTTTCGGATCTTTTGCTTTCACCATGAAAGCCCCCTGGTCAGGGTCTCCCCAAAAGATATAAAATTCACCGTTGTGGTGACGAATGGCCGGTGCCCATACACGGTTACCGTGTTCCGGTCGTTCCGGAGTTTCAATAGGAGTAAGGGCATTGGGGACGGCAGCGCCGATAATTGTCCAGTTCACCAGATCCTTGGAATGCAGAATCTGCAATCCGGGCAGGCAGTTGAAACTGGATGAAGTCATATAGAAATCATCTCCTACACGGCAAGCGTCCGGATCGGAATAATCGGCATAGAGTACCGGATTTTTGTATTTGCCGTTTCCGAGATCGGAAACCCATACTTCGGATACATAGTTTTTCTGTGCTACTGCGGTGAAAACCGTAAGCAGGCAGAAAGCTAAAGTCTGTGTCAATCGTTTCATAATCCCTATTTAGTTATACAGATATCCTTAATTTTCACAGTGACGGGATGTGCCAGTTCTTCTTTCCATTGGCGGAGATAAGCAAACCACGCTTCCGGGGTTTTATATCCGAAAGTTTCTTTCATGGAAGTGAACGTGGTGTGATACCGGAAGTAGTTACTTCCCGGAGCAGTAATTGTATAAAGGAAGTTCGCTTTATCTTTCTCCTCCGATTTCACATAACGTTGAGGAATGCAGGTGCCGAGTCCTACTGTTTCTTTGGCATATTTCACTGTATCGTTTACGGGCCAGTCCGTACCCCAGCTTCCTACAAGACCTTGATGGTCGGAGAAAGATTTGGAATTACCTACAATATCCTGAACTCCTGTGCAGAATATCTCTTTTTTGAGCGGTTCGTCAAAGAAAGCCTCGATACGGAGATCTCGGTGTCCGGCATAGAGGGTATACCGTGTCGTCATATCCAGTTCCGAGCCTTGATATTGCCAGCCGGTCACTTCGATTTCTGCAATGACACGTACCGGTCCATAGGAGATGATACGTTCCGTGCGGGTCTCCACCGGAGTGACGTGTATTGCTTTCTGTCCATCCCAACCTTTCAAGGCACCCGGACCGCAGCTGTCAAATACCCGCAGCACATCATCCCCGAATCCTTTGGTTAGCTGTTCATCCGTAGGATAGAATTGAGATTCCTTGATTTCCAGTCCTTTGTTGAATTTGCCATATATATCCGGCGTCTGCTTTTCATTGAAATAAAGACGATAGCCTACTAACTCCGATTCCAACACCGGACCGTGAGGACGTACCATACTATATATATTGCTGGTACCGGGAACGGTAATAGCCTGTACCCGTTGATGTTTCCCTTTGCGGTGGTCTGTGATAAACATATCAGCATAAACCCGTTCAGGATAAGTCTTCGTGCTCTTTTCCGAAGAAAGAGTAATCCGGAATGTTTTTCTGCCCTGGGCAGGGAGTTCGGTAACGAATGCCAATTCATCCATTTTGCGGTCCCTGTTCAAGTCATCCAGTTGGGAAGGTATTTCATCGCTTCCTTCCATGACTACGGCAGACTTTACCTTGAACCCCATTTGAAGCTCGCGTAGGCTGATCACTACCGGTGCATCCGTTTGTGGTTGGTTCCAGTTATTATGTACCTCTATCGTAATCGTCTTTTCCTGTTTCTGAGCCAAGGTGGGTAGGATGACGCTCCCTAAAAGGAAAGCGATAATAAGAATATTCTTTTTCATGCTTCTAAAGCTGATATTATACGTTGTATTTCTTTGTCACAAAAGTAACGGAAAAAATAGCAGACCGTCTATCTTTTAAGGATAAAATAGTCTGCTATTTGAGCTTTTTACTCTATATAATGATATTGTGGTTTTCTTCTTTTTTTCTGGAATGCATCTTATTTGAGGCTCAGAATCTGTCCTTTTGCACCCAGTTCTTCATAAACTTTTCCGTCGACAGTCAGGTTTTTGGCATTCTTGACATTTAATATATTGTTACCCTTTGCCGATTCTACATAAACGTTTTCTAAAGTAACTCCGTCTACCTGGCTGATAACAACTCCATCCGTAGCTTCCGTCATAACAACGTTTGTAACCGTCACATTGCTGATTGGCATTTCCGGAAGACCGTTGAAGAACATCGCACGCCCCGAACCTCTGCAAACAATATTTGAAATATGAATATTACGGAATGCCGGAGTTTCTTCCGTTACCGGAGGAATGGCAGTCTTCATACGATTCAGCAAATCTTCTTCCGATTCTTCTCCTGCACCTTTTCCGCCGTAGAACAAATCGAACAATAGCGGCTCGTTCGGTATATTAATCATGTTGATATTATTAATGTAGATGTTTTCTACCACACCGCCACGTCCGCGAGTACTCTTGAATCGTAAACCTACATCCGTACCCATGAATGTGCAGTCTTCTACATAGATATTCTTCACACCTCCGGACATCTCGCTACCTACCACGAATCCTCCATGCCCGTGCAGTACTGTATTATTCTTCACAATCACATTCTGACAAGGTTCTCCGCGACGGCGACCATCTTCGTCTTTACCCGACTTGATACAAATCGCATCATCTCCCGCATCAAATACGCTGTTGATAATCAGCGCATTCTTGCAAGATTCCAAATCAATCGCGTCACCATTCTGTGAGTACCATGGATTGATAACCATAATATTATTAACCGTGAAATCTTCGCAGGACAACGGATGCAGACACCAGCTCGGAGAGTTCTTGAAAGTTACGCCTTCCAACAACACTTTCTTGCTTTTCACAATGCTGAGCAATACCGGACGCAACCACGGACGGATTTCAGCCCATTCTTCATCTGTATTAATTCCTTCGGGTACGTTGAAATCTTTGCAAGCCATAGCTCCTTTCAGCGAACCTGCGGTGGGATACCATATCTCCTGTTTCTCATCCAGGACACCGCCCGAATTGACCAGTTTCTTCCACTGTGAAGCAGTCAGTTTCTCTTTCTTCACCGGACGCCAGCAATCTCCGTTACCATCAAACGTGCCATAGCCGGTGATAGCGATATTCTCCGCATTCCGTGCCGAGATCGGTGACTGGCAACGACGGGTTTCCAACCCTTCAAAAGAAGTGTCGATGATAGGATATGCTTCGAAGTCGCCTGTGAAAAGTACCAATGCATTCTGTTCTGTATAAAGATTCACATTACTCAGCAACTCGATAGGACCGGTCAACCAGATACCTTCAGGGATAATCACTTTCCCCCCACCACGTTGGTTGACGTCTTTGATCGCATCATTGATCGCCTTTGTATTCAGGAATAATCCATCTCCTTTGGCTCCGAATTTTTCGATGTTTACCTCATAAGCAGGAAAAGCCGGTTGTTGCACTTCGGGCATTTCAAAAGGTAAATTCCGGTAAAGTGCGTCGCTTATTGCATTCTTGCTTACTGCATTCTCATTGGGTTGTTTACATCCCGAGATAAACGGCAAACAGCATACGGCTATCCAGAGGAGTCTTTTTGTCAATGTGTTCATTTAGTAATCTAATTCTATAGGGTTATACATCTATTGTTTTTCTTGGTATATTGTTGATATTAATAAGGATGATTTCATAATTCTTATGTCCCTCCGCAGGCGATCTTTCGCAGGCAGCCTGCCGGAGCGGAATAAGACGAATTCATGTTAACCTAATTCTAACCTTAAATAAATATTATGAAAAAACCTCTTAATTATCATTCGCAAAGATAGGTGGGAAACTTCAAGAGGATGTGGACTAATTGATAGATTACGTGTATTTTTTGTCATTTCTGTCTATTATTTGCACACATCTCGTGTTTTTATGCAGAAAGTTCCTATCTTTATTACTCTACTTGAATATCAGGATGTTAGAAAGTTGGTTATTAAATATCGTGCTAAATTTCTCATTCAAACCACTACAAAGATATATTTTTTACCCCTATTCATCGATAATTTTAGGAAAGAATTTACTAGGATTATATTAATTAGCTAAATTTGTAAATTACTAAACTGGAAAAAAACAAAAGCCAGCTATCATCTCGATAACTGGCTTTTAATTTTACTCATCAGTAGAAGTGCTTTGAGATTGTGTGAACTGCTCGTAGAAATTGTTAAGAAGACGATTTATAATGGTCTCTTTGGTATCACCACCTCGCTGCCCTTTGGCTTTCTCTATCTGCTCTGCTTTCTCTTTGTTCAAACTTGAAAAGAAGCCAACCAGACTGTTAATCACACTAACTTTTTGTTCATCATCTGCTTCTTCGTATTCCTTGATAGCCCAATCAATGAGAGTTCGACTTTTAAGAACCTCTTTAGAGAGGTGTTCGGATGCCGCTTTTAATAATCTCTCACCCCTTTTCAGACCATTAGTTTTCCGTAATTTGTCACTTATCTTACCCGCCATTGCATCTGCCATAATCTTTTTAGTAATGTCGCCTTTGAAAGTAGCCCATTTGGAAGCTGTTGGTAACGGGTAGCCTTCATCTGTAAGCTTCTCTATGAAGTCTAATACTGGAAGCGGTTCTTTACATACCATTTTAGCTCCTTTTGTGAAATCACCACCTTTCCAAGGATTTGTACAGACGTTAATTTCTGAAAACATTCTCGAGACTGCAATTTCTTCATTCAAAGCATAGATAAGATAGAACTCACCTTTGTACTTCTCTTCATCTTTTAAGTCCTTGTTAGCTTCCAGAAGATTTAGATGACCTTTGTAACGGTGGTTTGCATCCACTAACACAACGTACCGGGCTGCATCAGCTGCGCTAATGATTTCTCCCGTTTCAAAATCTACAATTTCCAATCCGGCTTCTATAACTTTCTTTGCATCCACTATGATAGCGGGAACTAACATTCCATTTGCCTTCATGGACTTCATTTTGGCTTTAACCACCTTTTCGTCAAAGTTACGATTACCTGATAGCCTAGCTATCTTGATTCCTTTACTTGCCAGCACTGCTAGTGTTAAAACTTGAAGTGCTAATTCGTTTTTTTTATTCATAATTAAAAATCAGACTGCCCAGTAGAAACATTTCTACTTTCGTTCCTTTCTGGTGGCAAAATTACAATGGAAATATGAATAAAGGCAATGTTTTGAGAGGTGGTAAGAGGGGTAAAAACAGCCCAATAAATTTACCCCTCCTTGATGAATCATTTATAAAATTTGTTAGCTCTAAGAATTTCATAATCTTTGTAAGATTTTATCTGGTCTTTTATGAAGTTAGGACACAGCTTGCTATTTTTCTCATCAACTCCCGTATACCGTTTGTCTTTGGATAGGTTAGTCAAATAAACAAGTCTTGAAATTAATAGTGTCTTATTCAAAGAAACTGTACTATATGCTTTTGCAGATTTACTTGTATTTGTTTTGGGCAATAGTTTAAAGAAACTCTTCAATAATTTATAGAACATTGCTACTAGAATAGTTTTATATTCTGTGTCTTTGCCTTTTCTATCTATTCCTTGTGTATCAAATCTTGTTGGCTTATCATTACTGAAATAGTCCTTCCCTGCTTCATATACAAGATAAATGTAAGCTAATGATATAGGGTCGTCAATTTCTATAGAGCGATGTTTTTCCTGTAATTTTAATGTTAGTGTCATTGGTTTTATAAAAGATAATATACAGCCACTATTACCAATATTCTTCCCAAGCTGTTGCATGAGTTTCTCCACTAATACTCTTGAAGTTTCTTTAACCTTAATTCCTTCCAAACAACTTCCATAAATGTAATCAGAAACAAACAATAATAGATACCAGAATTTTTCTCTATCTATATTTAGTGCTTCCAAAGTATTTTGTATATCCTTATACTGTATATATTTCTCAAATGTATAGCGAGCATTAAGCACTTTTGCATTGTACCGTTTCTTAAATTCTTGTGTTACAGTTGTACCCATGAATACGTACTTTGTTTCTTCTTCTTCTTCTGCTGCTGCTTGTTGTTCTGTTGCTTGTTGTTCTGTTGCTACTTCTGTTTCATTTGTCTCTGTTCTATCCTCTATCTCCTTTTTAACCCTTATGAAATCATAGTCAGGGTGACATTTACAACCCAACATTTCTACATATTCTAGCAAATCATCTTCTTCTTTTACATATTTGTCTAATGTAAACTTATCTATTGGCTTTATATCTTCCATATCTCTAATCTTAAATTATGCCTTAAAGATAGAAAGAATTAGATAAAAAAATAAGGCAGTAAATGAAATTTCACTTACCACCTTATCAATGACTTAGTTTCATCATATCTCACAGGCACAAAAAATAAAATCATAAATATCTGGCATGAATCAGTTACAAGAATTGTTTTGCTTGCTACCTCAAATCGCATCCTTTTGAAGATATACGCACATATATTCCAATAATCCAGAATGTATATCTTATATTAGATTTACCTGATTCTTATCAGTACCTTTGCTGTAGATAAATCAATTACCAACCTATTTATTTCTACAAAAATATGCAAGTAACACCAAAGAAGAATAACACAATTCATTATTTACCACAAGAGATTAGAGAAACTAGATTAACAGAGGTCACATACCTACCTATTACAAGGGAAATGTTAGAACAACTATTCTCAAATTCATCCAAGAAGGATAAGCATAAATTAGTTAAGAAGAGAAGGAAGTAATAAATAAGGCAGCAAGTGAATTACTTCAAATGCTGCCTTTCTTCTTTTTGATTACATGTTATTGTTTACCTTCTCCATTTAAGATTTGTTCCTTGGTAGGATTATAACCATTAGAATATGTTGAAAAAGTACCTTGATATGAAGTTAATGCTTGCTTCAAAGGAGTGAAGTCTTCTAGCTTGTAACACCCTTTTATTTTGAATTCACTACCTTCTACAGTTTCTAAATTTGTTAACGCACTAATATCAGATAATCCCCAAAAACTATCTTCAACTTCAATAGTGAAATCTCCTTTTATTTGTCTCAAATTCTCTAATCCTGCAAAAGATGTAAACTTGGAGAAGTCACCATAGTTAATACTCATTCGAAAGCCACCAATGGATGATAAATTGTTGAAGCCTTGAAAGGATTGTATATTACTAAAACTGGTATAAGTGCTAACACTACCAGCAGAACTCACCCCTGTTCCCCATATTAATCTTCCACCAATTGTAGTCAAATTTTCGAATCCTATAAAAGATTGCAAATTATTTCTTTCACTACTACCAATATCAAATATCAAATCTCCTCCCACAAATTCCAAGTTTCCAAGAGGCTCAAAAGATTCTATACCAGAACAGTCGATTCTTAAATCCTTACCAACATAAGTAATCGAAGAAAGACCATTCAGAATTTCTTGTGCATTTATACTCCCAACTTTTGATGCTGTTACTCCAATATATAATTTTTCATCAATCCTTTTTAACTTGAGAGCATTGAGGATTGTATAGGATTTACATTCAAAACCTCCCAATTTTTCAAGATTTTCAAGAACAAGATTCATCCGATTTTTATTTCCCATATAGAAACCATTTCTCATATAGATATAACCATTTATCTGCTTTAGGGTAGGTAATTCAATTGTATTTAATTGAGCAATTTCATACTCTGGAGCATATATTTCAAAGTTACCACCTATGCTTGCTAGATTAGTTAAATTGTTTAAAGAGGAAAGTTTCTTAAATGTCACATATTTATCATTTCCTTCAGAAGAAATTTTAAAGCTCCCTCCAATAGTAGTTAATCTTTCCAACCCTTCAAATGATTCTAATTCGTTAAACGAAGTATAGTAATAAGGAGAATTTTGATATCGAAAATATCCTAATCCAATGAGTTGGAAATTGCCACCTATCTTCTTAAGATTTTCTAATCCTTTAAAGTCCTTTAGCCGTGAAAAATTACTATTTACAGTAGATTTTTCACCGTTATATGGTAATCTGTCTTTCATTATAAAATCTCCACCAATCTCATCAAGATTATCTAGCCCATTAAAAGACTCTATTCTATTAAAATTATTCAGCGATTCAATCACAAAATCCCCTTGTATTTTTCTCAATTGATTCAGTCCATTAAAGTTCTCAATATCACAATTATTAAGTATTAAGTCTCCATTAATTTGTGTAATTGAGTTTAAAACCTCTAAAGAGGTTATCATATCTTCTTTGTTATTATTAAAACAAAGAATATCAAGATTTCCATTTATTTGTTTATATCCTCTTTCCCCTATCTCTTGCAATTTCTGATTTCCCCTAATAGAAATATTTCCTTCATGAATGTATGATTCTTGTTCAACTGTAATAATTGATTCCGTTTCTTCATTTTCACTAATAATTTTTATTTCTCCAGTCCGCTTATCACCATTGTTTTCAGATATAAAGAAAGATAAGATATCTTCTCTAAAGCCTCTTGTTTGTGGTTGAGTTATCCATTCTTTTGCATCTCCAAGAATTTCCACTGTATAATTAGTATTGGTGGTCAAGGAAACGGAGATTTCTCCACCTTTAGGATAAGTATGATATGTTTTGCTGCTAGGCGACAAGCTTGGTACACCTAATTGACTAATGAATACTGTGTCCGTGACATTACTCTGTGTATGTTTTATTGCAACTTTGGCTGAACGTCCATAAGTAGAGGTATTCTCATTTATTTTTAGATATACTTTATGAGAAATAAGACCTCTAGTTTGAATAGTAGTTATATTCTCTATCCATTTACTTGCAGCACTGGGAATAGAAACCTTAAAATCAATATTTGAATTTACTTCAAATTCGATTGTATTTTCTTTTGAGTTTACTTCATATTCTTTCTTAGATATGATAATAGCATCCTTTTGCGCTTGTATAATTTTTAATGTATCTGCAAGTTTGACATTGCTCTTATCATAAAAAATGATTTCACTTTCACGACTATCATATTCCTCATTTGGACTGATTATATAATAAAGAGTGTGACTGGACATTGATTTGGTTGAAGGTGCAATAGAAATCCAATCCACATTAGGCATTTTAACCTCAAAATTAAAATTGCTTTTTATGTCTACAGCAATAGTTTGCTCCTTATCACTTATAAAGTATTCATTTTTAGTCAACATGACAACTCCACCACTAGCTTGGTAGACGTGCACAGTTTCTGTTAGCTCACCATTTGTAATATAAATTACTCCTTCTCGTTTTTCATATTCTTCATTGGGAGATATATTAAAGGTTAACGTGCTACTTGATAAAGCTCTAGTATTACTACTTACCTGTTTTATCCACTTTTTGTCTGTTTCATTTATTGTAACAGTATAGTTGATATTGGTTTTTACCTCCAAATTAATCTTGCCACCTTTGTTGTCTAACTCAAATTTGTTTGCAGTCAGCAATATAGCATCCTTTTGCTTTTGAGTTACAACAATTGTTTTCTTTATATTTCCAACAGTGAGAGTTAGGGTGACATTTCTATCATCATATCCTTTATTCTCAACTACATTCACAGTAAATCCACCCTCTCCTGCTTTGCCATTTGCAGGAGTAACAGTGCACCATGTCTCTCCTCCAATTGTATTAGCTACAGAAACGTTCCAGTCTCCATTACAAGTAAATTCTATATTTTCACTTCCAGATTGTGAAGTAAAAGTTAGCCCATTATCGAAATATCTTTGAGAATTTCCCAAAGGGGTAATAGTAACGACTTCATCATTTTTCTTATCGCTATCATCGTTACTACAAGCGATGATACTCATACATGAGATAATGCTTAATAAGGTTATTGATAAAAAATGTAATGCTTTCATAATCTGTTATTCTTTATTTAAAATACATTTCTCCATTAAATTAAAGACTTCTTTTTCATTCTTGTCATCGTAAACAATTTCTCCATTTGTAAGTACACCTAATTTAAGCCTTTCAAGCTCTGCTATAAAATGAGCTAACGCTTCTGCATCACACCGTTCTGGGGAAATTATTAGTTTGAATTTCTTTTCCATGTAATCATAGTTATTTGTAATCTTCTCATTCCCTTTAAAGATAATGGTTTATTGATAAAGTGGGGAACTCACAGCAAAATACTGTCACTTCATATTAAATCATTGATTCTACTACATTTAAGTGCTGATAAGTAATAACTGTTTTTCTTTTTGTGTCTATAGAATATTTATTATAGCCAGCGTTCCCTGCTGACTGTTATACAATACAAAAAGGTGTGGGAACTATATTGTCTTATCCTACATTCAGGTCTTCGCATTACCTATGGCACGGATAAAACAATAGCCCACACCAATCTGATAATATCTATAAACCTTATATAACATATAAGATAGGTATATATCAAATGATGTGGTGCTATTGCTATCATCTTCGTGCCAATATCAAAGTTGCGAAGTTTGAATGTAGAAGATAATTTCAATAACACCTTTCGTTAATATGTCCTTCCAACAACTTAACTCTCTAAGTTCTTGGAATTGCCACAAAGATAATGAAAGGTATTTATTTTACAATTAAATCTGCCTGTTAAAATGAGAGTTGAGAGCTATTTCTACTTCATATTTTTGTGATTTGAGACAGAACTATTCAGAGCATAAACAAAAAATCTCTGGTTTATCCTGTCCCAAATCTCAATTATCAGAAGCTAAGACAATCATAGGTATTAAGTAGTTCCTCTTGCCTTAATCCCAAGTATCTCTTAGTAATTGATACACTGGAATGATTGAATAGCTCCATGAGCTTGACAAGTGCAAGCTCTGAATTATCGTTATTCATGTTGTAGACCTGTCTGCCAAAGGTCTTTCTAAGAGAATGACACGAAAAATTGCCTATTTGTAGCCTGTATTTTTTCTTAATCTCTTTCAGCATGACATTGATTCTTTGAACTGTGTACACTGTTCCCTTCTGACTTATCAATACAGGTGCATTTATGCCAACTGGATTTATATGCTCATAACAATCTCTAATATGTTGCTGTAGCTGCATATTAATCCTAATTGTCCTTTGCTTCCCTGTCTTAATCTCTGTAATGGTAAATTCTTCCGTATCTAATATCTGATTCCACCTCAAAGCAAGAATATCAGAAATTCTTAGACCTGTGAAGCAA